>Ga0056128_1007878_pt1 | contig 13452 bp, 9 predicted proteins | sample WorMetLIZISLAND2_FD_71113 | JGI IMG/M metagenome (GOLD analysis project Ga0056128, IMG submission 71113) | Marine gutless worms symbiont microbial communities from Max Planck institute for Marine Microbiology, Germany - Olavius geniculatus... ... | reverse complement strand
TAAAAAGAAACTTGACGTGAATGTCTGTAGTTTTGGCCACCTTGCCTTAAGGTTGTCGCTGCACTACCTTGTGAACTGCAGACGTAGTTTGACCATTGACAACAATGAATTCATACTGGGCAGTGCATGTGTCAGCTCAGAAAATTACTGAGACCACAAAATCATTAAAAATCTGTTGCTTCGTCTTTATTTTAAAATTCTAAGTCGACAAACTGAAATGATACATCAACAGCAAGTGGGCTGCTTGAGTCATGCAGTTACTGAAAGTGCTGTTGGCAAATGGTGTCAACGTCTACCGCTTGCGTTTGTGCTGCAGGAGGACATTTTGAGCACAAGCTGAAATGAAGATGATGTGATGTGACACGTGTGATTTTTTGAGAACATTTTGCTGAAAACCGCATGACTCTGTGATGCACGGTTGCAAAATTATGACGCCATAAACTTTGTGCCGTTTTTTTGCACCACCCTGTACATACACTGTGTCCCAAAAAATGTCTCAATTTGTGATTGTCTATATCTTTGCTAAATATTCATCGATTTTCAAAATTCTTTCACTGATGCATTCTGTAGACAATTCTCTTCAGTACATGCATGCTTTAGTCTGCTGGTCTCATGCCTTTGTTCGGTGCTGCATGTTTCCCAAATCTGTGACAAAAACAATCCCACTCTTTCCCTGCTGCAGGTTGTCTTCAAAAATTTTTCCAGTGTTCTCCAAAAATTGTATTTTTTTTAAACGGTACACGTTCTTAATCAGAGCTTTGTCTCCACTGTGAAATAGCACATTACATCACCGATATGTCGTCAGTCCATTAAAAATTATTATTTGCCACAATATCATCTGCTTTTGTTTACAAACATCAGAAATTCATGTAAAACTAAATAAAATTCAATTTTTGTATGAAAATTAGTAAAAAGAAATTTCAGCTAATGCTCAAGGGACGCGCGAAAGCCTATAGCAGTTCCTACCCGCAGGCAGTCACCCATCGCAGTACTAACTGGGCATGGCGTAGAGTAACTTCGTGTCAGCCGAAACGCGTTACCAATTACGCCACGCCACCAACGCCAGTATCGTGGCGCCACCTTGTGAATGATATAACCTTGTGTCGCAGCCAAAAATCCATAAAACCACCTATTTTGGCGTTCAAGGTCATTCAAGGTCATTGAATTCGGCGCCAATCGAAAGCCAGTATACGATTTCCTATTAGTGATTAACAGTAACCTAGGCCTTATCTCGCACCGTTACTGAGAAACAGCGAGTTATTGGCAAAAAATCGCAAACTTTGCCCACCCCCTCTCATTTAGCGCCCTCGTTCGGGGTGACCCCCTTCGAATTTATGAAAAAGCTTTACGGTTCCTGAAACTAGAGTCTTCCAGGCAGCCGAAGGTGAAGATCTGTTGATCCTAGCTTGGACCATTTTTGCCTGATCCACCCATGTGACAGACAGACGGACGGACGAACAAACGGACAGAATTGCGATGGCTAAGACGCGCTGAAAGCAGTAGCTGCTTTCGCGTGAAAAATTGTTTTAGAACATGATTTTTGGCATATATATTATAGTGATATTAGTGATTTTTAAAAGTTTATGTTTCACCTGGTAGTGTAGCGACACAGTTAAAGGACCGTGGACACAAAAGTTAACATACATTTTATCCATTTTTGTGAAAGTGCAGAATTTTCTGATAACTTTGACAGTAATATCGGCGCCCAGCGTTTCGTCAACACAGAAAAATTTACCTTTGAAGTCGACGATCTACGGAAACGACGTAGAAAACGCGCCGCCATAATAGCCTGCGATGACATCATGAGTTTAGCCTATAGACGTCATGAATATTAATGGCCTAGCCTAGAATGATGACATCATCGGCTAGGCCATTAATATTCATAATCTATATGGGCTAGGGTCATGACGTCACCGCGGGCGCTGGTAGATTAAAATATTTCGCATAACATTATGTATTGCCACATTTCGTTTGAAATCACACATTAATTTCATATATTTATGAAGCTCAAATAGACATATTATATGTGCGAGGTTAAATGTTTAATTTAAATCTACAGAAATTGCATGAGTGAGTTTGACCGTGGCCATGGACCTTTAAAGTGTGGTGAAATATTTAACAACTGCTTTATTGCCAATTGTCCATAGTATGTGCCAGTGAAAATTTTTTGATAATCGGTTTTTATTAACAGAATAATACTATGCTGGTTCTACTGATATATACACAGTAAAGACAAGAAAATGTAGTCAACCTTGTCAAACTCATCAATAAGGCAGATGCCTTTGTCTGCTAACACAAGAGCACCAGCTTCGAGTGTCCATTCCCGGGATACAGGATTACGCTGAACGTAAGCGGTCAGGCCGACGGCTGAAGCACCCTGTCCCGTGGTAAATACCACTCTAGACGCTGTTTTCTCGACATACTTGAGAAACTGGGACTTTGCCGTCCCAGGGTCACCACAGATCAAAACGTTTATGTCTCCTCGAACCTTGTGCTTACCACCTAACAGACAAAATAACTAACGTCGTAGTAGTAGTTGTTGCTGATGTAGTAGAAGTAGTTGTAGCATTATTTTTGCTCACCATCTACAATATCACAAGAAAGTGTGCAGACGGTTACAGTTGGGAGTGAAAAAGAAGTGACTACACCCCAGGCTACAAAGTGGTCCTCCATTAGTCAACCTGAGAATTAAGATCTAGCTGGCAACCTATAGGAGCCATGCTTTTGGACAGGCCGATCCACCTACTTGGAACGCTCATAAATGCAGCTCACTCTGTTTACCTACCTTCAAGCGTCATCTGAAACATTTTTGCTTCTTGTTCTACTAGCACATCAAGTGCATTCAAGGGACCGTAAATCTTTTGGTGAGCCCCAAAGTACTTGCTTGGTCAGGGCGATGTGACCTGACTGGCAGTGTAGTCATGTGAGCGGGGGTAGTTGCACTTTTTGCTATTCCTACCATGACTTGTAGTAGCTGGGATTAACAAGATCTAACAGACACCCATGGGACACTGCTTGGTTAGAGCCCACCTGATCTGTGGACTGGTCATGTGCGCTGGGTGGCCTTGCTGTTCCTGTCATGTCTCGGAGTTGGGTGGAGCATTGGAGAGGCTATTGTGGGAATGGTGGGTCAGACTGGGACTCCGGTAGATACCCAACGCACTGTAGTTCGGGACTACGGTTTTCCTGTCTGGCTTGGAAACCCTGTGATGGCTCTCGTTTATGCCGTATGGCTTGGAGGCATGGCCAGGGTGGTTGGCTGCACTGCTGATATGGCTGGTATACTGTTTGGTTGGGCTGCTGGCCAGGTGGTTTCCTGTGGGGGCTGTGAAATCCTTTGGTGAGCCCCATAGTATAGACAGTAGTCATGTGGGTGGGGGTAGTTGTACTCTTTGCTATTCCCGCCATGACTTTTAGTACCAAGTGCAATTGCTGGGAACTTTCTGGGGATGGCTGATGGGCCCACATGGCGGCCTAAGCCTACGGGGCGGCACAGGCTGCCCTGCCCCGCATTGGAATATGGAACATACTGGTACTTGGCTTTTTAGGCTCTGTACCAAACATGAAAAGTAAGAGTACACATCATGGCTTTTTATGGTCTTTAAAAAGTCTAGAAAGTGCAAGTGCATACCTGGGTTTTTAACCTATTAAAAAGCCCAGAAAATGAAAGTGCATACCTGGGTTCTTGGGTTCTCCACCAAACATAGATAGTGCCAGTGCACGCTTGATGTTATCATGACCATAGATTGAAGGTGCCATGCTGGCGAATATCTGACACACAGACAGATAATAAATGATTTAATTCATATAATATATGTCATAAAATATATTTTTAAAAACACAGTCTGGCCTTCCTGAGTCACAAAGCAGGTAGTGTGAGTGCCACTAATCTTTGTTTCCTTAACCCTCAGCCAGACACCAGTTTACACTTCTAGACCATGGAGACGTGGCTAGTGCATCATACAGTGTGTCTGTTTACATTCCAGCTGTTGCTGTTTGGTTATTGTTGCACGTACCCACCAATGTCAACTCAGCCTTCAATCCATCCTGGCTAAACTAACTAAATCGAGTACAGGCAGGATTAATGTGACAGTTATCTTTAGCTTCTAAAATGGCCCATCAGAGCCTTCATGCTATCATGCTCTTAATAAACAAGAAATATTAGATTGTAACCCTCGCATGCATTATTTTCTCTTATATTCTTATAAGTGCTTTTTCATTCCTTTCAACACGTATTAGAGACCTGGCGTCAATTTGAGACCAGGCTAATATTATACTAATAGTAACTGGCGTCGAAGTGGTTATTGGAAATTGTCTCCTCGTCTATATGGCACCGTTATAAAAATATGGCACATCAAAGATAACGGGGTCACGACATTGACCTTTTGGGGTCACGTGACGTCATCGGCCACAGTCACATGACCATTCGACTTGCAGTGGTCGACTTCCTATGCATGGTCCGTTGCGACCATGCCTCTGTCTGGCACCGTTATGGAGATATGGCGCCTCAAAGATAATGGGGTCACAACATTGACCCTTTGGTGTCACGTGACGCCATTGGTCACGTGACCATTCGACTTGTGGTGGTCGACTTCCTATGCATGGTCCATTGCGACCATGCCTCTGCCTGGCACCGTTATGGAGATATAACGCCTCAAAGATAATGGGGTCACAACATTGACCCTTTGGTGTCACGTGACGCCATTGGTCACGTGACCATTCGACTTGTGGTGGTCGACTTCCTATGCATGGTCCACTGCGACCACGCCTCTGCCTGGCACCGTTATGGAGATATGGCGCCTCAAAGATAATGGGGTCACAACATTGACCCTTTGGTGTCACGTGACGTCATTGGTCACGTGACCATTCGACTCGCGGTGGTCGACTTCCTATGTATGGTCCATTGCGACCATGCCTCTGTCTGGCACCGTTATGGAGATATGGCGCCTCAAAGATAATGGGGTCACAACATTGACCCTTTGTGGTCACGTGACGTCATTGGTCACGTGACCATTCAACTCGCGGTGGTCGACTTCCTATGCATGGTCCACTGCAACCATGCCTCTGCCTGGCACCGTTATGGAGATATAATGCCTCAAAGATAACGGGGTCACAACATTGACCCTTTGGGATCACTTGACGTCATCGGTCACGTGACTATTCGACTCGCTGTGGTCGACTTCCTACGGGTGGTCCATAGTGACCATGCATTTATCTAGCACCGTTATGGAGATATGGCCGTCTAAAGTTCTTCTAGAAAGGCTCTTCCAGAAACAGAGGTCGGTCGCTGGTCGGTCGGTCGGTCCTCAATATTACACTGATCTCATATACCCCTCTTCGCTACGTTAGGAACATAGCAAGCAAGGAGTAAAAATCAGGCATGGGACAACTGACGTGTTAAAAAAATTAAGAGACAAGGCGAGAAATGCTTATAACTGCTAATGACAGAAATTTCCCAATGACAGAGCTCTGCTAGGGCCAGCTGTCCTGTGGACAGACAGCATCGAATACAGACACGCTGTTTGAAAACAGTGGTCACTTAAGGTGTATACGGAGCAACATGACTGAACTGAACTGATTTGACATGGATTAGTTTTTGACAAACTGACCTAAAGGCAAGCAGGGTGGGCCCATTCGTCATTGGCTGACAATAGGGATGTTAAATTCGGTTTTTTCCAAATTCAAATTTCGACCGCTAAAATTTGGATTAAATTCGAACTTTGCTTACATTTTTGTGGAAAAGCTTAAGCAACTTGCGTTTTATGTCTGCACTGTGGGGCGAGATGAAGGTCACAGCACGCACGCCACACGGCGGGAAGCAGTCTATCAACAGTGAAATCAGCCAGGACGTCAAGCCATGTCATGCTCTACTGCCGTCGATTGATGTCTGCTCTGTGTCTGGGCCACCAAGACTGGTCACTTTGATAGCTTGCATCAGTATACAACACACGCCAGGGATGCAGTGCAAGACGGAGAGTAATTGAATGCCGTGGTGGTATGCAAAGAGGGCAGGGAACGACAGGGGTAAGCAAACACGTAGCGGGCGTCACTTAAATTGACGGCCGGCAGAGAACAAAGAAATCGTCACACAGTGCACAGTTGAAGTAACAGCGCTCCACTTTCAAGGCAAAACCGTCTGTGTCTAATTAGTGACGCTTGGATTCGAATATCAAAGGACTGAAAAACGAATCTGAATTTGAACTTGAAATTCGAAGTTCGCAAATCCGAACTTTGTTTAACAACCCTAGTTGACAAATACTGGCGTATAGTCACATAATCACCGATGCTCTCAGACAGTGCCTACTTTAATGCATTACTCCTAACCCAATGGAAAGTCTGCCAAAAACTAAACCATGTTAGCTCAGTTCAGATCAGTCACTCTGTACATGCCTTTATAACTTGCAGTGAACATAGCAAGCCATTAGAAAACTGACTGACACTTTCTCGAATACGTTCATCCCTTAAAAGCTGTAGTGAACAGCCCTAGCTATCATCATCAGAAAAACTTGCCATCACTACTAATATTACTAAATAACACTATGTCCAGTAAGTTCAATTTCATTAGACAGTTGTACAATTCAGCTACGGCTGCTACTGCCACTACTACTACTACAACTACAACTACAACTGACCCTTTCTCCAATACGCTGGTCTTTAGACAGCTGCACAATGGCCCTAATGTCCTCATCAGTAAGGCTTGCTGTGGCAAGTTTGTCGTCCTTCTTGGCGATGTGGTTGGCTTGAATGACCGTAGCGAAGACTGGAAACCCATTTGCGGTGTTCAGAGATCCGTCATAGTTGTTTGTGTACGTTCCTGTCAGCTCCTGCCCGAAAAATTACACAACAAAGATCACAATGTGTAATACGCAGCAGAGCAAGAATTTTCTTGGATGGGAAACGAGCGAAATTTAGCATTTGAGGCAAAATTTGCATGATACATCCTTTTGCATTGTTCCGTGAAATCCATCAGCCACTGCAAGGAAAAATCACAACTTTGTACAAAGCATGATGAGGCCAGTGGCGACAGCTATCAGAAAAATAAATTCAAGTACTACTTTTCAATACCATTTACAAACTCATGCCAGTGATGCTTAACCACGTGACTTAAAAAGTATTTAATGTTTCTGGCACCACTGGGAAAAAAATCAGTACTACTAAAGAAGCAACAGTAATTAATTAAGCTATAAAGCAATTCACTAAGATAAATCTGAGAAACTTAGAAGTTGAGTACTGACTGCAAAGTTTTCACATCACATCGTCATAACAATGATTACATGAAGTACTGAAATGCAAGTATTTAAAGACCCTCTGACATCAAATTCAGAAACTTTCAGCACCCTATCCAGTTTTAAATAACTGTCCAGGCCTAAAAAATGGAAACTATTTTCACGCACTTTTAAATGCATTCCCTGGATTTGTGTCAATTTCCAGAGCTCTTCTTATACCCGAAGACCCTGAACATTTGACATGTCAAACTCAGAACTGGGGCACTGAATGAACATGCCAATAATAACATACGCAAAACACAAGTGGTGAATTAAGAGTAATCGTACTGGTCTGAAAAAAAAAAAAAACGTACAATTTCATCTCCTGGTTTACAAGTGTCAACAAGATCGTCCAATAGAACAGCGTCTTTAGACCGAGGCAGTCGACCAGCCGCCACTTTGCCTGGGCTCTCCTGTATTGTGATTCGCTGGTAGTTCTTATACAACGTCTACAACAACAACAACTACTACTACAACTAGCAGTACTTAGTAGCTGTGTAGTAGTAAAAGCAGCAGCAGCAGCAGCACGTCAGTAGCAGAAGCTGCCACTTTGCCCAAACTCTCATATGATTTGCTGACAGTTCTTATATAAGGTCTACGACAGTGTTTTTCAACCTTTTTACTGCAGCGGAACCCCACACAAGCGTGAAGGTCACTCACGGAACCCCATGCATTGATCCGTGAGTCCAGCAACGTACGTGAGGTTGAAGCTACAGGGTGTCTACGGACTCATTTTCCTAACAGGGCAGAGCCCCATGAGGACATCAAGCAGGCAAAGATAACCAATATGAAATTTGGCCGCATTTGCAGGCAGCAGTACATTATTGTATTTAACCAAACATGACGGGTGATGCGGTCGTCGATGGTCGCTTAGCCCCCGCCACCAACCCAAAAAATTACATGTGGACATGCTTGAAAAAGAAACGTGTTTTTTAAAATTTTCCTTAGCAGAGTGTTTAAAGAATTGAAATAACTAAGTAAATGGTCAAACGATTTCATAATCGTAACCCTAATCAATGCGTTTTTCTTTTCTTTTATTTTATTTCCTATAATGCACTTATCCTCGGAGTTGAATAATGTTGTGTATGTAAAGCTTACGCTATAATATAAACCTAAAATGCAAATATACCAAAAATAGCTAACAGCAAAAATGATAAATATAAAAATAAATAAAAATCAAATAGACGCGTAGAAATGCAATTCAAACAAAATATTTCATGGTAAGTATTTCTACGACATTGTCTGGCGAGATTTCGCACGTTAGGTTATTTTTAATGGTCAGCTGCGGAACCCTTGGCAGATGCTTGGGACCCTTGGGTTCCGCAGAACCTCGGTTGAAAATCACTGGTCTATGACTACAACAACAACAACAACTAGTAGTAGTAGCAGTGCTATCACTTTCCCTGGACTCTCCTCTATTGTGATTCGCTGACAGTTCTACAATGTCTAAAAAATAACAACAACAACAACTACTACTACTGCAACTACTACAAAAACTAGTAGAAGTAGCTCAATGGTAGTAAAAGTACCAGCAGTAGTAATAGTAGTAGCATGGTAGAAGGCCGAGTAGAAGCTGCTACTTTGCCTAGACTTTCTTGTGATTTGCTGACAGTTAAGGTCTACAACAACAACTACTAGAACCAGCAGTAGTAGTAGTAGAAGCCACTACTGTGCCTGGGCTTTCCTGTATTGTGATTTGCTCATAGTTCCTGTACAGAGTCTAAAACAACGACAACAACAACTAGTAGTAGTAGCTGTTGTAATAGTAGCAGTAAAAGCAAAAGCAGCAGCAGCAGTAATAGTAATATGTGCACTGACACTTGGGACATGTACCAAGCTTACTACGATTACTACTACAACTATTACTACAACAAAAAACAACTACTGCTATTACAGATATATGGACATAATCCATGTTGGGTTCAAAATAGTCTACTGGACTGACACTTGGGCCATTACTACACCAGGCATTACTACAATTACTACTACAACAGCTTCAACTACTCTATGCAATGCTACTATCCGCGCCTACGATTCGAACTTTTGTTTTGACATATGGCGCGTTACAAATGCAGACTGCTTACTTACTTACTTACACTAACCTGCTCCATACCGAGTCCAAAAAGTCCACAGGACTGACACTCAAGATATGTCCCAGGTCTGACTGCAACTAGTACTACAACAACTACAACAACAACAACAATACAACAACAACTATGGTACTAGTACAAATACTACTACACTTGGTATAGTAACCTGTTCCATGTTGAGTTCAAAAGGTCCACTGGACTGACACTCGGGACAAGTTCCAGGTTTGACTTCCTGTTCCTGGTTCTGATAGAAAGGACCAAGGATGAACCCGCACTTGGCACAGTCGTACTTAATCACACTCAGCTGAGGCATCACCCCGGAACAACTCACTACGACACCGCCCGTACGTATTAGCTGATTCAAGTGTAGCTGCCTATAAAAAGACCACAAACAAACCGAGAAACAACTACAACAACAACAACAACTCAAACAACAGAAGCAACGACTACTACAGCAAAAGAACAATTTAACAAATGGCAACAACTATGACCACAACAAACAAGTCCCTCACAAAATTTTTTTCCCTGATTTTGACAGCTGTAAAAGTCCCCGGCATTTCCCTGTTTTCCAGACAGGTGATTATGCAAATGTCCTAATTGGCTGCAATACTAGTCATGCCCATCTGTTCCACACAGGCTCTTAACTCCTAAACAGAAAAGTGTGGAAGAAATAAAATTGTTGCAAATGTTCCGCAATTTTCTCACAAAAAGTGAAAAGAATGTACCGAAGTGATCGTAGATCCTCAATAAGTGGTAGGTCTGAGATGCGAACATGAATTTCTTTCACAATTTGATCATAGCGTGGATACATGCTTAGTACCATGTCCAATGCAGCCTATATAACACAGACACACTCACACATTTCACACATCAGATGATTAAAAAGTTAAAAGACGGCTATAGCTCTTCACACGTCAGAGCTACAGAGCATCACCTGCCATACGGGATCAGTGTTACCTGCCACCCGACTCAAGCGAACATGCCCCATCTTAACCCCAGACAGACCGGTACTTGATTTACCTGCCCCAGAGGGATCAAAGGCTAAGTTGACCTGGACGTTGGTTATATACTGAAATGGTTAACCTGTCCGCAGACAGTCACCCATCCAACCAGTAACCATTTGATAGTGAACCAACCAGGAGTCAAGCAAGCTTGTTAACAAACAGCCTAACAGTCAAACATATTGACAGCTGCTAAAAGTCTTTACCAATGAAGCCAAACTGGTAGAAATTCGATCAAAATCATGAACTTTCTTAGAAATGTTCAGTTACAATCTATGCAGACTTTATAATAAGTGTTAAACAGGTTTACATATAGCTACAGAGTAAGTTTCATCTTTCAGCAATAGAGTACAGCTTGTAGGGCCACACAATCTAAAGATGATGCTACTGCAGTTAACTGAACAAGACTGCATTAACACTGTATATCAATTACATCATCATAAACACATGCATAAAAATAAAATAGTTAACTGCATAGAACAGATAACAGTTAACTAATAAGTAAGCTTTCTAACAACGGAACTTCTTTAAATTGGCCCATAACCAATGAAGCTACAACTAGCGACTGTACGATATTGTTAGTTTTCGCATATCTATGTTTTACAAAGTAGTGTAGCGACATAATAAATGTGATGCGCATGCCACTTAATAGCAATGTTCTTACAGAGTCTACTGGTAAAAAAATTGATCGATATTTAGCAAAGATATGGACAATGTACAATAGCTCACTTTTTGGCCCACCCTGTAGGTGTTTTGATTGATTGGACAAACCCTTCACAAAAATTTTAGCCAAATCTGTGTGCAACATTTTGAGTAATCCAGCAGACAACAAAAGCATGACTTCCTTTGACGGAGCTATATATTCCGTCCATGGTCCACACTTGTCCCAAACTGACTGTGCCTATGGAAATGTCTAAGGTCCGTTTTTTCCATCGCCAATCAAATCAAATTTGATCTCTGATTTACTGATCTTCGATTAACTTGATGTTCAGAATTGATCATCGATCAACTGTGTTTCGTTTTTCCATGGATTTTCGATCTCCGATTACGTGATCGGCGATTAGCTGATCCGCCATCAACTGAGCCTACTTTATGCCAATCTGATTGGCTGACAGTGACCTCAATTTGCAGTGTTGTGCTAAATTACCCAGCATGCGCTGTGAGTGGATGCCGTAGCCAGTAAACGTCGTCATAGCAAAGATATCAACGATATCGTCTGCTGTCGAAAATACGTTCTATCGCAAATCTATACGGGAGCATCTATCCATTTTGTTTCTTTACAAAACACCATGCACAGTATAAATGGATCAGTAGTGACTGATCGCCATGCCTGGAACTTCATTTCAATGCATGAATTGCCGTTCTGACAGGCGAAGTGAAGCAATGTTTCTGGTGAAAATAAGCAACTAACTGCAGATCCCCACATTTAATCGTCAATTATCTGACTTGATCCGCCAATATTCAGCCATCAACTTGATGGGAGATTTGATGTACGCTTAGTCGCTAATTGGCGATGGAAAAACGATCATTGAGATGATCTCCGGTCAAGTCCCAACATTGATCAGAGATCAATTTGATCGGCCATCAAATGTACATGGAAAAACGGGACCTAAATGTATTCTACGCACTTATTATGCACTACCTCGTCGAATATTTTCAGCACTTCCAGAGGAGCCTCAGGTAAGAAGTATGCAAGAACATGTTCCTGGGATGCAAGAATATTGTAGTCCACCACCAGACTGGCTTTATTACCTGCAACAGATTAAACACATTTAACTGAAATATGTCAACAATGTCGTAGCTTTTTGTCACAAGTAACTACAGGGATTATGCTATCACACTGTGAAAACCCAAAATCTCTATCTCACCTGGGCTCAGATCAGTCCTGGGTTGACAGACAGACAGACGGACGAACACCAGGGAAGAATTACGACAGCTAACATGCACGCATTACACGTTGTTGCATGTAAAAAGCAAAGAAAACCAAAATTCAAATGAGGTTGGGAAAGTAACAGTTTTGCCAATTTTGAGCTCAAAAAGTCAGGCCAGAACAATAGCTGTGTTTTTGATTGCTTAATGGTTTCGGGTAGTTCATAGATAAGTATATTATAAATACTCTAATTCCGTGCCCTAACCTATCTCGGTCTGAGTGTCATAGCTGTTGGAAAAGGCATTATAATTTCCGCTGACAGCACGGCAGATGAAAACCTCGAAAGAGTTTGTTTTGCTGTACTGAGATCAAAATTAGAACGAAATTAGCATATTCATAATATGCATATCTATGTACTAACCAAAACCGTTAGGCCATCAAAAACGCAGCTAATATGTCGGCACTGAGGAGATCTAAAACTCTGTGTATTACGTACATTCAACCATTTGTCTGATCTTCTCTTTGTACAAGTTGTGTCCCTTGGCGTCGACGAAAGTGCGCAGAAAGTTTTTGAACCGGTTGAATATTTCACGCCTCGGAGCAAGAAGTGACACCCACTCACGCACTGAATGACCCTTGGTGTCCTCTAAGTTGTCAATGCTCTCAATTTGCTACAAACGCATCATTAAAACTACAACAACAGAACCACAGTTTCAGTAGTAGTAGTAGTAAAGGTGGTAGTACTCACGCACCGAGTAACCATTCATGTCTACAGGTTGCGAGTGAGTGAGTGAGTAGAGTTAAACGTCCCGCCCGACACAGCATACGTCATTTCAGGGATGGCCTTTGCAGGCAAAATTGCACATACACATAATAACCAAACAAAAAGTTTAACCTTTACAGAAAGTTAAACCTTCATGAAACACAAAACACAAAAAACGACCTAAACCTAAAACTGTAAGAACTGTTGATTATAACTGAGCATATGTATCGATATTGGCAATTCTAATAATCTTCCCTGTTATCCTCCAGTCATCAATCTCAGGTTGTCTATGCTCTCAATTTGGTAGAAATACAACAAAACAAGTAATTTGAGCAAAGCTCATGAGACGCGCGAAAGCCTATAGCAGTTCCTGTTCGCAGGTAATCTTAGTCTATCTCCATCCATTTCGTCGTAATTCACTCTTTTGCAGCCAAAAATCGCCAAAAAATCACGTTAAATCAAT
>Ga0056128_1007875_pt1 | contig 13454 bp, 13 predicted proteins | sample WorMetLIZISLAND2_FD_71113 | JGI IMG/M metagenome (GOLD analysis project Ga0056128, IMG submission 71113) | Marine gutless worms symbiont microbial communities from Max Planck institute for Marine Microbiology, Germany - Olavius geniculatus... ... | reverse complement strand
TACTCCAACGAACCAACAACGTCAGTTACGAAATTATTAAATGTTATAACGCCAACGTTTGAAGTTGAACGAACTGTTGATTAGCAACATCATAGTCAGAAGTTACAGCAGATGTTCAAAGTGCTGTCCCTTTACTCGAACACACGCCCGGAGACGTCTTCTCCATTCGTCGATTGCGTCATCGACAACGGTCTGTCGTAGGCCAGACCAGACCTCCACCAAGCACTGCTTCAGTTCATCCACATCTGTCACCAGCTTTTATGAAATATCGTAAGCCCGTAACACACTTCGATATTGAGTACCTTTTGACGATTTTCTCAGCTAATCATTATTATTATTAGGCACAGTTTGTTGGAGTTATTTCAAAACGTAATAGGGGTACGGTTTTTTTGAGACACAGTGTAGAAGATTGCACAGATTCTTTATGGGTCCAGTTGTAACTGGCATCTTATTGAAAATGGCTGATGGGCTCATGCTGCATCGTAGCTGTACAGGTGGAGTCAGTTTTCCTGCCCCAACGATGTGTATTTGAAATTGGGAAACCAATTTGAATCATTCAGAGCATATGTAATTTTGCCTATCCATTTTCCAGCAAAGTTTAATACAAAACATTTGGATGTGTTTGCAAAAGGCTTGCAAAGTCGGCCGTCGACCGCTCGCTTTACGGCAATGCGTCCTTTGTCGATGAGAGCGTCTGGGTCACAGTGGGGCTGGAGTGCAAACCGATCGAGTCAGACAACTTCATGGACGCCGTCTGCAGCCAGCGTCCGCGGTCGACATTTGCTAGACCATGAAGCGCTGACCTGCCTACTGGTGCTATTGTTCGTTGATGAGTCGCGTCTGAACACCAGCCGTCTACACCGCGTTTTCCGTAATCTCTGCTACCACGCACAGACTCGGTCGTGGATCATTAGCACTCTGCTTTCCGTTCTTCAGCACCTCACTGACGGCATGCAGTCCTCAGAGTTTCAGACCACGACGTCACTTTCTGCTCGCATGAAGAAGAAAGCACCAATTTCGGCCGAACCTGCAAGTGATGCCGACTTGGAGTTTGTGACTGGTGACGATCTTCCGTCATGGCTTAATATTTACCTGTGTGCTGCTCTTGGGTCTCAGGCGAGTGTTTTCCACCTGCAGCGTGGTTCCAAGCGTACCCCTGCCAATCATTCGGCAGCTCGTGGCTTCCCTTCGTTTTCAGGTTCAACCAACATATCAGTTCATCCGCAGGCATCACCACTAGTCTGTCGGCATGTTCTCGACACACTGATTTCTCTTGCCAAAAGCTTTCCGAATGCGTTTCTGCCGAATGCTCAATCAGCCGATACGGAGTCGGCGGTCTCGGACAAATCCAAGACACCAACGCCCAAGACATCGTCACTGCAGCTGAGCCCTGGAGCTGCAGCTGCATCTTCGGCTCCGGGGTCAACTGATTTCTGGAACCTGCTGATGAAGCTGGACAACGCAGTCGGAGGAAAGCGTGGCAAGAGTTTGCAGCGATTGCCAAGCGGAAGCAGTAGCAACGGTGCAGTGAATGAAACGACTAGTACACCGGGGACCAGCTTCGAGGCTTCACCACTTGGCCAGCTGATGACGATGGTGGCACACCCAGTAGTACGACGCAGTCAGCTGCTGACCGATCGTCTTCTGCGTCTTCTCAGTCTTGTGTCAGTCGGTCTCGGTGACACTGCTCATTCAGCAGCACATGCTAATACTTCAGGTTTTACTTCTAGTTTACTAACTTGAATAACGTTTCTGTATAGTTTTTTGGCACATATTTTTTTGTAATAAAATTAATTAATTCAATATTTGATAGAATAGTGACAACTGTTAATTCACTGAATAATGGGAGACACAGCTATACAACAGCAATTTTTTGGTGCATAAGACTACTTGGATATATTTAGCAATTTATAAAAATGTACATATTCATTTATTTATGTGTTTATTTTTTAGAACCATTGTTTGGCATTGCATATTTATTGCATTGGATTGCATTGTTTATTTCACAGTGAAGTATCCTCTGTGTTGTGTATATAACTTGAACTAAAGAATAGTTTTATAGGTAGTTGTAAGGTCATAATTGCATACATTTTTGTATGATAAACCGTCAGGTGGTGCGTCTGCGCGTGGTGCCTCTGAGATGCCTGCTGACAACAGTGCTGCTTCAGCTGGTGCTACGTCTTCATCCAGTTCTCAGCCTCCTCCTCCTGGCAGTAACACAAGTGAGTGGTCATTTTAGATCATTACGCATTATGTTGGACTAGTGAAAAATTGCCCTATGTCGAATTGAAAAAATAATAGTTGTTTCTAATAGACTTGACTGGTTGCTGACCTTGAACCTGAACCCTGAACAAAAGCACTAAATGAGAGGGGGTAGGCAGAATTTGCGAGATCCATGCGATACGATGTTAGCAGAGCGATAGGTGGCGACCTCTGGTGAGTACAAGTAAGTAAAACACTATAGACACTATAGCCGCGGGTCGTCTGGCGCCTGGCGGCCTCTGGCGACTGACTTAGACTTCTTTTACTGGCCTTTCAAACATGCACCGCGGCTGTTGCGCATTCACGTTGCGTTAGCAGATCACTTGTAACTTTTTATTGACCCATGTGTGTGTGTGTGTGTGTTGACAGCGGGTGGCGAGTCGTCTCAGTCAGCAGAAAAGTCATCTGTAGATACTGCACCAACTGCTGTGACGATCAGCCATCAAGTGGAAGCCCAGCTACAACTAGTCGTTGAGGTTGTGCTTGCTATTATACTACTTCAGGCCGACTCAGCCTCCTACCCTCAGCTGGATCGGAAATGAGTAGTAGCTTATGGGCTATGGGGTAAAGGCCTAGTGCGGTTGATTGGGGTGGTGGTATGTCTGCTAGCTGCAGACTGCGGGTCCATTTGTTCGCTGATGCAGGCAATCGATGGCTGCATAGTGCACTGCGGTATCATTAGCTCATGCCAATCAGCTGCCACTTTTGAGATTGTAAAATGCATCTGGCCATGATTCTGTCTCATAAAGAAGAGCTATAGCAAGTACTGGACTTTGCTTTTTTCTACCTTTTAGTTATGCAGAGTGTAGACTATAATATGTGCTACAGTCTGCAGTTTTAAATAGTGTTAAGCCTAATGGAGTGACTCTCTGAAGAAGACCAATTATGCTGGTCAGGAGACTTTGCTCATTGCATAGGATAATTAAAAATCAGGGGCCAAATTTTCGAAACTTCTTAGGAAGATCTATGAAAGACTTCTTTTTCAAAGAAAGTATGTGGATTTTCGAAACTTCTTTGGAAAATGTCTTTGGAAGAATTTGAGAAGATCTTCCAAAGAACATTTTGAGAAAGGGTGCGCAATTTTCGAAACTTTTTTGGAAACTTCTTAGGAAGAATTTAGGCAAATATATAGGAATGCTCTAACCTTGTCCTACACGGAGAAAGCTGTGTAATAAAACAAAATTTGCAAAAAAAGTACGCAGTGCTGACACTCAGCTTAGACGTCATATGTGACGTCATAGGTTATTTGCGTAACGCTATGGTAAAATCAACAATGAGTAAGTAAAGGAAATTGACGTTTGGTCAACTTAAAAAACGAAGTGGTGTGTAAAATGCATTTCTCGTGGACGTGCTAAGATAAGAAGTTTTCCAAAGAAGCTTTCTTAAGAAGTTTTGATTACATCACATGGTCAGTATAAGTGCATCTGATTGGTTGAACTAGTTAAGGAAGATAAGAAAAGAAGAAGTTCTTTGGAAATGCAAAGAAAGCCGTCAAAAATTTGGATAAGAAAACTTCTTTAGAATTCCTCAATCGTCTGACATAGGAAGATCTTTGGAAAGTTTCGAAAATTTGGCCCCAGTTTTCATGCAAAGATGTTTGTATCACAGTAGAGCAGTTGATTTTTGGAGCTCACAGCCATAAACAATTCTGGTTAGCAGCGCACTTAGCTTTTTATCTTTCAAATGGAGGCATTAAATCTAGCCGCTTGTCAGTTCATCTTTTAACAAACATATGTCTTAAGTTTTTTGTTGTCATGTTAGCACATACATTTGCCTCTGTTTTCACTTTATAGCCCGTGCCCAATGCAGTGCTTTAATGCTTTTTCGGAAAGGTATTCTTGAAGACTATACTATTCCATTTTACACTATGAGTGAGATTCTTTGGTTTCTTCTCTTGAAGTTAACTAAAGCTTCTAAGAGTTTCTGTCGACCTTGAGGTCTGTTGGGGTTGTGCACTACCAATATATTGGCCTCAGTGCTGGGTAGCTAGTGCTGGGACCTGCAGGTAAGGTAAGGTTAGCACATAAAAAGGTCTTTATGTGGTGTGTGTTGTATGTAAAACGTAAATGTACAAGTCCTTCCAGAGCCTTAAGGCCCATATGGTGGCACTGATCTCTGTTTCCTTAGCCCTCAGCCAGACACCAGTTTACACTGCGGGCCATGGATACGGAGCTAGTGCATCATGCATCGTACATCGTACATCGTAGATTGCATGTACGTGGAAGTCCACACTGAGCTGAGTGGAGTAGCGGTTGTGTCGATGTGACAGGTGCTGACGTCAAAGTGGTGCAGTGAGGAGGGTCTGGAGGATGCGACTAACTTGCTGCTGCAGCTGTCAAAGACAAACTCCGAGCTGCAGGATTTGGTGCTGAAACTTCTGCTTGTAGGAGCCCGCGAACTCGGCCTGACTGTCTGTGAACATATCCGGTGAGTAACATTTGTGTTCGGGGACGCCGTTAACTTTTTAAAGAATTAAGTAAGTTAGTAAGCAATCCTTTATTTGTCAACGATCACATGTCGTTAGCAATGAACAGAAAATACAACAGAGATGTGTTGACTTTTTCGAAGCGAAATAAATTTTTTTCATAGGCCTTCGAGTCGTAGTACTTTCCAGGTATACATTGTGATACTGTGTTGTGACATTGTGATATCTGTCGACACATTAGCTGCTACCTCCCAGTGTTGACTTTTGTTGACATTAGCCATGAAGGAGTTAACAATTTATTTATTTTATTTATTTATTTGATTTAATGACAAAGGGCTGCAGCCACTAACATGCCACAATAGAATAACAGTATACATCAATGAATATCACTGATAGCACAAAACAACAATAAAACTACTAGAAAAAATAAACTTTGCAATAACTAGCCAAGAATGTGGAAGTAATAGATCGTTTAAAGCTATTTAAATTAGAAAAGTCAGTATTGTCGGCTGGCAAGTTATTCCATATTCAATGAAAATGAAAAGAAGAAAAAAAGGAAAAGAAAGGAAAAGAACTTTCACCAATATTGTCGATTTCTGGTACAGAGAATTACCTTACAGTTGTTTAATGTGCATCTTCAAATAAATTTTGCAGTACAAATGAATGCTTGTAAGGTTAAAATGGTACTGTGGCAAGGCAAATACACTGAGAGTGGCAGCGTTTTGTGGGGAGATGATAATGACTGGTGAATGCAATCTACATCATGGTTCCTGCGGTCAGGGGAAGTCAGAGAAAATCAGGGAGTTTAAAAATATTAGGGTGCAAAAGTTAACAAAGATGCAGAAAAAATTTGAACTGTTGTATATAACAGTTAAAAAATTTTCTTGCTTGCTTCACTTGCATTTTATGTGTGCCTCCACTTTTAAATTTGTTGCGCCACCTTTGTTTCTAGTGCGATTGCAAGCGATTGAAAACTGACGTTGGATTTCGCATGAACAAATTAGTCAGGGAAAATGATTCATTTTGTCCTGGAAAGTCAAGAAAAAGTCAGGGAAAATGAATTTTGCAGAGTAGTAGGAACCATGTACATGGTACATGTGGTTATATTTAGATTATTTTTCACTGATGCTTTTGGCATGATTAAATCTGTAGTGTACCTCTAGATTTTGCTGCTGGCATCTTAAGCCTGAAATTTATTTTTTATGCAGAAATCTTAGCTGCTATTTCAAAACTTATTTTTTAGTTTTCAGTCATGCTTAAGCCACAATTATTCATTGTCGTTGTTGTTGTCATCGCTGTTACATGCTGATGTTGCTATTATCCGAATCATTACTGTTTATTTGTCTTAAAATGCCTTGAATGCATTTTGGTCACATATTTTTTTTCCAGATTTTGGTAGTGATCTGGATTTGTGTAACAGTCAAACTTTTGTAAGATAGTAATATTATTAAAACTGGTCATGTATTGGTGGATTTTATCTGATGTTGCTTGCATACGTGATGATATGTTGTATTAATTATTCTGTTGCCTACTGTGTTGATGCAGAATGCTGTTAGGTGAGTTAGCCGATATGGCAAGCAAGGAGCCTTCGACGTCATCATCAAAGGATGAAGAACCGGCTGAAGATACCTTAGCATCTTCTACATCTATGCACAAAGGAACACTACTAGACAGGTAAGGCTAGAAGTTCTCTGTTACTTCCTTTCATTGGTAAGCTTGCATTTAAGCAGTGATACGGTACTTCTTTCAGTTTTTCAACTGATTAGTTTGTTCGGAGTTAGTTCAGGTTTGAAAAAGCACAGAACTAGAACGCAGTCAGAAACCGCAGACCTCCGCCAACGCTATGTTGTTTGCCAGGTGGCAGCACCATATTCTGTTTGGCAGCGGTTTCCCTTATGCCCCATTGAAAGCAATGTCAACGAAAATTTCAAAGTGATCCAGAATCCAGGATTCCTTCCGGATCACCCCCAAAATTTAATCACTGGTAGTTTTTGCCGTTCCCGACATTCCCAGAAAATTTCAGAAAGATCCAACTTTTTGAGTTATCTTGCTGACACACAGACAAACAAACAAACAAACAAACAAACAAACGAAGTCTGGCAAAAACATTACCTCCTTGGCAGAGCTAATTGTGAATTGATATATTTGACAAATGCTGCATCTCTCAACTTTGCTGTTTCCTAATGGACACTGTGTCAGTTGTAGTTAAGCAGTAAATTTGTTGAGCAGATGTTGTGCTCTCAACTATTAATTATTAGTAGAGCTGTCAAATTAACACATTAATTAACATGTTAATGCGTTGATAAATTAACGTGCGTTAAGAAATTAACGAGTGTTAAAAAATTGACACACATGCGAAAATTTATTTACTTAAGTGAATTCTGTGAAGCAAAAGTTCTAATATTCTGTTAAACTGCGGTTATTTGACAATAAAATGAATTCAAGTAACTAAACTGTAATTGCCGTTCCATCACTACTGTAAATCAATATTATTTAGATGACAGGCTAATAGATTTTCATGCTAGCGAGTAGCGATAACGTCAGTTATTGTTGAAAAATGTATTTTTATTTGCTTTTTAACTCTCTATATATTCTACAGGCAGGTCCCCCAAACATCACGGGGCCGGGGGTAACTTTCCCCTACTTTCCCTCTGGATGGGTCTGGTCTGGATGCGTTAATAATGTGTTAATTAATGCATTAAAAAATTAATGCAGTGCGTTAGTGCATTAAAAAAAATTAACACTTTGATGGCTCTAATTATTAGCTTTATTAGCTATGTGTTACAGCTATGACTCAAACAGCCCAAACTGCTGAACTTAACACAACGCTTAGTATTGACTTAGTGTAGTGTTAAGTTTAGCAGTTTGGGTTGTGAGTCTTGTAAGCTATTATATTTGCACCTGGCATACCATTTGGCATTGTCACTGATCCAAAAAGCCGATGCTTTTGTTCATCTACATCAAAGGGCATAATAATGCTAAAGACTGCTTATGCTTCCTGTGACCTTAGTGGCGACAGTTGTGCACTGGTATGAACTAGGTTTGGAGGTGGTTTGGTGGTGGTGCATGCTGGGTCAAAGGTGAAAGGTCGAGGTCGTGAACTGCAGCTGCCCTCTATTCAGCAGTTGACTAGCAAGTCGTCCAGCCAGCAGTTCCTGCTGCGTATACTAAAAGTGATCATTCAGCTGCGCCAGGCTGCCAAATCAGCTGCTGCCAAGAAAACGGCAGCCGCGGCGTCTGGTAAGCATTTGGTTGAATCATTTTGGCCAACCTGTGCAATTTATTACATCGTATGTTTACCGTGTTTAAATGTGACTTAAATAACTGCAGCTTTTGTATTTTGTCTAATGTGTTAATCTGGTTCATCGTGAAGCAAGCAGGCTGAGTGCACAATAGGTAGCTTTGTGTGGTACTAATATTTTTTTAAAATTTTCTGTAGTGTACTGTAATGTATTATTGTTAGTTTTATTTAATCGATAAAGTTTTTGGGAGTTGTACCAGTTTAGGTTAGGTACTTCAGCAGAAAACTGGGAATTATTGGATCTGGACTTATTTGGCTTGATATCATTTCTGTTGTCCAATCAGTAGCATCGGAGGATGGACAGTGCAGACAGTAATAGTTTCTTTGGCACAAATGGTTTTTCACATGTCAATGTCACATTAAGAATCTGTGGCCCGCTCATTGATGACTGATTGTGCCAAGTATCAATAGATATAGTGAATATGGTAGAAGTCGGTGGTTCAAATGCAGTGCCTCGAGTTCCAGAGGAACAAACAACTGATAGTCAGCCTCAACCCCCCGCATCTGAAGCTAGCAATTCACCGATGGATGTCGACTCTCCAACAGCAGGTTTGTGCTTTTCTTGTAGGATATCTGCCATTGCAGGCTGAGTGTGACCTATCAGTCCTTTTGTCAAAATGTGATTAGCGCTTAATGTACATTGGCGGAGGGTCATTGCAGTGATCATTCTCCAAGCGCTTCAAGGACAAAGAGAAGTGTCCTTGGCCTTGACCTCAAGGACAAAGAGCAGTGTCCTTGGCCTTGGCCTTGATGCCTTGCTCTTGCCCCAAGTCCTTGGCTTTGGTCTTGGCCTTGAGGTGCAGTTTTCGGCCAGAACGCCAATTACTTTAAAGTCCAAGTCACATCAGTTTACGTAAATGTTATAAAGCGCTAATTGGCTTAATCGAATGTTAATTTGTCAATATTTGTTAATCTTCCTGTTGCGAGTGCTATGTTTATACTGTAAAAATTAAGTTTAACGTGGATAAATGTGATGAAAGTGTAACGTCACAAACAACTATTAGCATCAATGTGGCGTTCGACGGAATTTGAATGCTAGCAGCATCGATGGAGTGCGGTATCGAGCGAAAAGACTTTGCTTGCATTTCAAGAAGTCACTGTCATACCGAAATTAGGCCGATGGTATGCCCTTTTCATTGCACCAATCGCCGACAGATTTCGACTTTCGCTTCTGGAGTGCATGCTAGTGCCCCTCTCTGAGCACATGCTGCATCGACGCTATGGCCAGCTCATAACGTGTTAACTTTCTCACACGCTGCAGTACGTGCTATAAACAAAGCATTGTTTGTGATGTCATCATTCCAATCGCACAACAGTATTTTTTTATCGAAATTGATGTAAAGCGATGTTTTTATTTCAGGTTATAAGGGTATTATTAATTAGCATTACATTCTTCACATATTTAGCCAATATCGTTTTTTCGTGCGTCTTGGACTTTAATGAAATATGTTTGCTCAACAGTTTGAGCACAAAATGGAAAAGGTGTTAAACATAGCTTTTGACATACTGGTGCTCGTGAAGCTAGTAATTGTACACTCTTTATGTGTTAAACATTTAGTGTCAAAAACACAGTCTGACTGCATGTTGAATATTTTTTATTGTAATGTTTCATGAAAGTGGAATTTTAATGTTTTTGGATGTCCGTGGTTTTGGCTTGATCTTTTTGGCCTTGGCTTAGGTCCGAAGTCCTTGGCCTTGTTTCTTTTTGTAAGTCCGTTGTCTTGACCTTGATTGCCATGTCCTTGGCCTTGGTTTTTGCTTTGGACACAAAGTTGTTGATAACATCACTGGTTCGTTGCCATTGTGCTTAGGTGCAAAGCCGCCGTCGTCGGAGACGTCGTCTGAGCCAAGACTGAGTCAGCAGCTGATGCTCGATGAGCTCTGGGATGCACTGAGCGTTTGTCTGACGGCACTCGCTAAGATGCCGGACAATCACGCAGTTCTTGTTCTTCAGCCAACAGTCGAAGCTTTCTTTCTTGTGCATGCTGGTCAGAATACTTAACATCATAACCGATTTCTCTCTGCAGCTTACTAAGTGCCGACAGTCACGTTGCTTTCATTGACTGAACTTTTTAATATTCGTTTTACTTTCTGTCTTGAAAATGGATGACAGTCGTGACATTGTTTTTATTACCTTATCCTTTACTGGGCGGTAGGCGTGGTGTAGTGGTAACGCGTCTGATTCGATCAGCGAAGTTACTGTATGCCGGGCCCAATTAATACTGCGATGGGTGACTGCCTGTGGGCAGGTAAACCATCTCGGGATGTAACCAACCGCCTAGGTCCACTCAGCCTTCCATCCCTCCGGGGTAGGTAAATCGAGTACCAGGCTATCTGGCTGGGGTTAAGGCGGGGCGCGTTCACCTCTGTCGGGTGGCAGGTAACACTGTGTGATCCCATATGACAAGTGACGCTCCGTAGCTCTGAGATGGCTTCGCTCATTAAGAGCTATATTCGGACCTTTAACCTTTATTTAAATAGTCTTGAATTTGCATTCTTGTTTTTGTAATTAAATCGGCTTTTGTTAACATTGGTGTGTATAAATGGTCTCTCGTGTGCTGTCGTGTCATGAAGAAACTATACGCTTTGCATTTTGGTAGTTGTTTTATTGTTTAGTAGTTTTTTTTCCGTAATTTAATCAATTAGTTTGATCTGATGACTATGATAATGATGGTGTTGACTAGATGAAGTTAGTGTTCACCCATTCTTACAGTTAAAAACAGTCAGGAGTGTGCTAGCGAAGATTTTACTTTAGCAGACAGGTCAGTTTTTAGTTCACGCCGGAATGAGGATGGTAGTTGGGGTTGGCAGTTGCGTAGTGGTGCCGGTAGTGACTTTCGTGTGGACTGTCCAGGACAGCAAAGCTGTGAGGAGCGTAGCATAGATAGCATAGAGGACCACAGATACAGTTTTTTTAACTTTGCTTTTAATACATATATTAACTGCTTTTAGTTAATTTTAACCACGTATGGCACTGAATGGCCTATTTTGTGCTGATGTGCCATTAAGAAACTACTCACTCACTCGCTGTGAGGACCAGGGTGGGTTGTGTGTGTTGCTGGCACAGCAAGGTTGCCATATGCAGCTGAATGCAGGTATTGGTGGTATACTTTTTGTGGTTGATGGCATGCGTGTGTGACGTTTGCCAGGTGAGAAGACTGAGGTGAAGAAGACTACGACGAGCAGATCTCGTCAGGAGGACGTTGTGTTACCGGCTGCCGATGTGTTGGGACCTGGATCGCCCGCCAGTGCTAGTGCAGACCAGCAGGCAGCATCAGCCAGTCAGCAGGACATTGCCGCCATTACTGCTGCCGCCCCTGAGATGTCGGCCGATATGCAGAAGTTCATTTCCTTTGCTGGTAACCGCTGTACACTATAGCAATGTACTTGACATTTTAGTCGTGTCAGCGTGGTGGTAGCATGTGTTGGCCTGAAGTCACAAATAGTCAAGTCATTACTTTCGCGCATGTCACACCTCAACGCACGTCAACGACTGCGCTCTTCGACTACATCAGCGCTGGTCGTTCCACGTACTGTGCGTTCTACCATTTGCGACCGCACCTTTCCAGCGACTGCTGCATCGGTCTGGAACAGTTTGCCGGAGTCAGTCCGGTCATCGCCGTCGTTGCAAGTTTTCCGCAGCAGACTGAAAACCGAACTTTTTGCCTGGTCTTACAATCATGACTAACAACGTCTCATTGCACTGACTACTGTTACGTGACCTCACTGTTTAGGCTTATTGTTACGTGTCCTTGTAGTCCTAGGACTTAACGCCATGCTAAAGTTAATTCGTCCTTCATCATCATCATCATCATATCAAGGTTACGTTGCTCTATGATTGTCTCATCATTATCGTTAAACTGTATAAAACAATGTGTGTTGTTGTGCTGTCGTGTGTCAGAGATGCATCGCGTTGTGTTGAACCAAATCCTGCGTCAGTCTACGACACCACTCTCCGAGGGTCCGTTCTCAGTGCTAGTTGACTACACCAGAGTGCTGGACTTTGACGTGAAGCGTCGTTATTTCCGCCAGGAACTGGAGCGGATGGATGATGGTGTTCGACGTGAAGATTTAGCCGTGCACGTTCGACGTGACAGCATCTTCGAGGATTCATTCCGCGAACTTCATCGCCGCACTCCTGACGAGTGGAAGCATCGCTTCTATATCGTCTTTGAAGGTCTCTGCCGTGTTCGCATATCTGGTTGCTTAGCTTGAAAACTCCTTCAGAATCTTTGCATCTAACAGGGGGTTTTGTGGAATGGGCTATTGGATGAGGCCAATCTAATTCTACTACGATTGACTGGTAAACTGGAAGACGTTCTGTTTTCTGTGATATTATTCATGTTCCTGACTTGCTGATTTATAGTTTGCATAGCATTCCGTCTCAGAATTATCACGTAGTTGCATAATTTTGTTATCGTTAACTGATATCAGTTATTGCTTTTGTTTATCATAAAACTGTTAGTTGTTTAGTTAACGTAACTCACTACAAAGTAGCAGGCAGTTTATTTTTATCTTTCTTTTAATACATATGTTGAATGCTTTTAACTGCTTTACCATTTTTTGGCACTGAATGGCCTATTTTGTGCTTATGTGCCGTTAAGAAATTGCTCACTTAGTCGCTATTTTTACTCGCTGACTCATGTTAGAAGCACTATGGCAAGTACCGGACTTTGCCTTTAACTTTACTTTTAGTTTTTTCTAGTTGGATTATTATTACAGGAAAATGACGTAATGCATTTTAGGAGAGGAAGGGCAGGATGCCGGTGGGTTGTTGCGTGAGTGGTACATAATAATATCGCGCGAGATCTTCAACCCGATGTATGCGTTGTTCTGTACTTCACCTGGTGATCGTGTGACATATACCATCAACCCGTCGTCACATTGCAACTCGAATCATCTCAGCTACTTCAAGTTCGTCGGACGCATCATTGCCAAGGCCGTCTTTGACAACAAGCTGCTGGAGTGCTACTTCACGCGATCTTTTTACAAACACATTCTCGGCGTTCCAGTCAAGTGAGTTCTATTTTGTGTATTGTTCATTAACTAATCTGCTTTCTGTAGCCAGGTAGTGTTAAATTTGTACACTGGTATTGTTTATGTAGTCAGTTACTACTAACATCATTATTGCGTAAAATGGTTTTTTTGTAACATCTTATGAAACTACCACCGATATTTTATTTGTGTAAATTTACAGCATTCTTTATTGCATTAATGTCGGTCACTATATTATAGCAATCCGTCTACAGGGTGCGGCAAAAAAAGTAGCCCCCTAAAGTTTTTCGCCATTTTCTCGGCAACCGCTTGGAAACGTTCTACATCTAACTGCCAAGCAGTTTAATATCACCGCTTAATATCACATCACTTAATATCACAATCTGCTTATTGTCACATAAATTTTTATCCCCGGCCAGTGCCTGTAGTAATCAAAGGGCATTGACTCCGGTTATTGTCACTTCGCCTATT
>Ga0056128_1007872_pt1 | contig 13455 bp, 14 predicted proteins | sample WorMetLIZISLAND2_FD_71113 | JGI IMG/M metagenome (GOLD analysis project Ga0056128, IMG submission 71113) | Marine gutless worms symbiont microbial communities from Max Planck institute for Marine Microbiology, Germany - Olavius geniculatus... ... | reverse complement strand
CTCACTATGTCACAGTAGTCAGATAGACAAGAACCAACTCTAACACACTGAACACGACCTGCAAGAAAACTCGATATCCATGCAATCACAATTGGGTTTACACCATAATGTTCTAGTTTAGCAATAAGTTTACTGTGTACAACCGAGTCGAACGCTCTAGAGTAGTCGAGATAAATAACGTCAGTGTTAGCACCAGTACTGATAGCAAGACACCAATCAAAATTACACTCAAGAAGTTGGGTGGTAGTAGATTTCCTGCTGAAAAAGCCATGTTGATGTGACGAAATAAGTTTATGCGTAAGCATGTGCTGTAGGCCTAATAATGCATCCTTTATGCCACATTCGAGTAGCCTACACGCAATACACGTAAGAGAAATTGGGCGGTGATTAGCTGGATCACTAGGGGATCCCTTCTTAAATACCGGAGTAACTACTGCAGTACGCCAAATCATAGGTACAGAACCGGACTGAACTGAAATATTAAAGATAACAGACAAGGGGAAAGCTATGTTGGGGCCAACAGACTATGCGACATTTTATTTAGATTCGTTCAGGTTTGACATTTTTATTGTACGACGTTTAGAGGGTTACCTTTTTCCGGACACAGTGTATATAGGTCTACTGACTAAATTGACAAAAATGTTCCATTTTAGAAACAAAATCTGAACAAAATAGTTAAATAAAGTCAGTGGTTTTATTGATGATACGCGACAATAAAAAGTAATTTTTTTCCTCATTTAATGCTATTAATTGGCAAATGCCACGACCGATTATATTTCTGACCCACCCTCACGTGCACCTTGTAGAGGGAGACATTTGAAGAATCCCTTTTGTTCTTACGAATGAAACTGCCTAACGTTATGCCAAAAGCGTCTGTATTAAAAAAAATCCAGAATTTTTGGAAATAGGTCTATATGTGTAGACGTAAATTGAAAGATATAAATTGGCTTGAACTTAGAATATAATGACGATCGCATTTGTAATTCCTATAACGTGAATCTTCACTTTAAGGCTTCTGTGCACGCGAAGGAGCACATCTCTCAAATCCGACACCGTACGTTATGCATGAATTATATAGACCTCGTAGATTTCTAAAAATAAGGACAGACGGCGATTTCTATAATTTCTACTTTCTCGTGTGTGCATATTTGTGGCTAAGCCATACGTACCGACGTACGTTTTGGCCACGATATATGCACACACGAAAAATAGAAATCATACAGTCACCAAATTTGCGGCATTTGTTCATGTTGTCTGTGACACTATGTGTACAAAATTTTGTAGCAAACGGATCACGTTTGACAAAGTTATAGTAAGAAAAAACTAAAAATACCGATGAAACCAAGTTCGCGGACCCGAGCATGGCCGCCGTCAGTCCTTATTTTAAGTGGTTTATGGAATGAATTGAATGTTGGACGATACAGACATTGGCTATCAAAAATTATACGTGCGTGAGACCGTGTACGACTTTGTGATAAGCCAACGGCTATCAGCGAAAGTGTGTTCTTAGTTAAAACAGATTGCACGTCGACGAGCGGTCACTCATCAATATCTACAGAGGACTGTGGGGTGGACCCGTCGGCCGGCCGGCCACTCAATCGTCTAAAGACTAAAAGAGAACGCAGCACACACGTACGGTACCGTACGTCGTCGTCGTCGTACGGGCCAAAGGTAAGCGCCGAGAGCAGGGCTACGATGATGGATCGTTGACTTGAAGCGACGTACGACGCCGGTGTCCCATTATAGGATCGCCTCCAAAAAAGTTTTCCTCCCCGGCCGACAATTTACCGGCAAAAAATCCGCCCCGGCGGCCGTCCGGGCGGGGCGGATTTTTACCGATAAATTGTCTCCCGGAGACAGGCTTTGCTGGGGGTGATCCTATAATGGGAAGACTTTTTATGGTGTTGCCGATATTTTTATAAAAAGGGGACATACCAAATCCGTACCTATTTCTCCCCGGGCGGATTTTTGATGGAGGGAGACATTTTAATGTGACACCGGCTATGAACGACTGAGGTCAAACGAACGCACATACAGGGTACGCCAAAAAAGTAATCACCTAAAGTTGCTTGTCATTTTCTGAGCAACCGCGCCAAATTTTAGCGGGAAATTTTGCACACGTGTTAGTTGTTCATAGTCAGGTAAAAGAGCCAGCAGGTATTTTATTATTTTTAACTGCGACAGAGTCATGGTCTTATGGAACTTTTTCCTCTGATCACGTCATCATTTCTCACGTTCACATGCAGCAATATGTGCGCAGAACGAAAAACGCACTATGTTTGCGTTGCAGAAAAGAAATCATTGTAATTTAAACATCATTTAAATAGTTTGCTAAAGACTGTGAGCATTCGAAGTGTCCGTATACATTTAATCTTTTATTGAACTTTTGAACAGTCACTGCTGATGTCAAGTTATCCCAGATCACCTGCAGTGCATGCTGTCTCGCAAAAATAATCGTATATACATAAGTAAAAGAGTAGGCTATCAAATGGTGCTCAATCTATGCATGCAAATATAAACAGGCAATAAGCGTGTTATATTTCGCTTTAAAATTCTAAGCGGTTGTCAAGAAAATGGCAAACAACGTTAGGGGATTACTTTTTTGGCGCATCCTGTAGATGAAGTGTTCGACCGCTGCGCTATAGGCCGCCGAGCGACGGTGACGCGCATCAATTGACAGTCAAGACAGAGCTCTCTGCTCGCAAGGGAGTGAAAGGAAAGGGGCAGGGTGGCGAAATTCTGCAGGTAAACTTTTCGCCACCGACGTCGTTCAGTTAGTACGGTACTTCGGTGGGTCGTTTCGCCTGGCTGATATCTGTAACGACGATACGCCGACGCACCGTTTACGTACGGAAGTATACGTATATCTTCTTCACCTCATGATTTGTGAGATGGGCTTTATCGCGTGCACAGGATCATTATTTCATCCCAGCAGCACTTGAACGCATTATTCAGCAAATCGAAGGAATTTGAAGACTTTATCTGTATCGTTCCGCTTTGATCGTCCCAGTGAAGACAGGGTTTGTTATTTCTACATGATTTGTACTCTTACTGCCGCTCGTCAGTATATCCTGTCTACAGTGGCGTCCTGACAAAAAGCCGAGGAAGCAGTGGGACAATATTGTCTGTCCCCTAATTTAGGGCTAACATTAGGCAAACAATCCGAGAATTGTCTGAAAGTTTTTTGTTTGAAAACTTTCGTGCAAAAAGCAAAATTTGGGCTGACCCCCATGCTATAGCACGTTGTCTGCCAAATTTAACACTGACTGATATGCTTAGCAGAGCTTTTATCCCGCCGGTGTAGGTACTATAGATAACCAGGTATCGGTTTGTTCGGTTGGAGCTATAGGTGACGGGGCGCGTTCACTTGTCCCATTTCCGACGATGCTTGTAGATGACTCGGATAGACCAAACTGCAAAGAAACTGATGCCATATGCAACACACCTCGGCAGATTGACATAGGCCTACGGAATTTAAAACAGGCTCTGTAAAAATCTTATGCTGCAAGTACAAAATAGCCGGATTAGTGCTGCAAAGATGCGTTCGTGTAATGCCGTGGCCACACGCACCGATTTCCTCGTCCGAGAAGCTCGGACAACACATCGGACGAGGAAATTGCTTCAAATCGGTACGTGTAGCTACGGCTTGAGACATCAAGAAAAGGCCATCCTTTTATATGGACACAGTAATATTGTCAGGCATGCACGTATTTTAAGTATAGGCCTACTCGTAGTATAGAATCTGATTAACGAGCACAAGCAGAATGGTACGTGACGTCTAATTCACCGTAACGTTGAATGTGTCCTACCCAAGCTCAACAGTCTGTTATAAATCGCTATTTTCAACGTTCGAATGAATTCGCCAACCGAGATCTTGAAAACGTCTGTCCGTTCGTAGCTTAATGATTTTTATAGACTTCGCGCGGCCCCGGACGTTGCAGATTTTATTAACAGTGCACAGTGGCGCGTACACGGGATTTCGCAGGGACAGTTTAGTAACATTTTTGAGCGTTTTGCGGTTAGAAATAAGACAACACGATCATTTCAACGGTAGACTAGCCTATACAAAACACGCACAGCCATTATTTGCCGACAAAAATGGTAACGCAACTTTGCGTGCTTTAGAATAGTATTATAAAGTATAATAATTGTTCTAAATATTTTATGATGATTATGACAGATTAAACAGAAGCAACCCATTCCTGATGCAGTCGAATAGGCGCTTTTGTCCGATTTAAAAACAAATCAGGGTGCAATAGGCCTATATCCGCGTCTGGCCCAACTTTTCGCTGTTTTGCACCCACCTCACGCTGTTTAGTGCTTACCGTACTGTTACAGCGTGTTGTTTGCATGCACATTATTCACGCATATAGCAGTGCGCGGAGAACGAATTGCATATTAGCAATTGGGAGCTGCTTTATGGCAGCGATTGCGAGAGGCCGTGCGTCGTCCGTTTGGCGCCGCGCCGGTGGGGTGGGGAGGGGCGACCGCAGGCGGCATCGAGTCGACCTCCCGGTCTAGAATCTAGATGCAATGAATGAATGAATGAACGAACGAAGACGGTCGACTCGTTTTCAGAATGTGACTGTGACTGGTGTAGCAGTGGCGACCCCAGCGCTCCGTGACGACTTGCTGCCTGCATACGTCGTCCGGGCAGGCGTCAGTCCTGCAAACACGTTGTTGAACTTCAGCACTGTCTGTATGCAGCCAGCGCCCGCTAGCTACACTTGTCGTCTTTGCTCGCCTGGCGGCCCGCATTAATAAATATAATAGCGGCCATAGAGCGCCGTGGGCCGGCGGAGACAGTAAGTTGTCAGGACCGGTCGGCGACCGTGCACGCACGCACCGTCGGCGTCACCGAATGTATGTATACATCTCTTGAGCATTGTCAACGTACGGCACATCATAGACAGGTAGACCTAATATATTGTCTAGACTGGGCGAATGGGCAGCATATAGATTCACTATACTGCAGGGCAGCTTTCCTGCATGTATGAAAGAACGATCGAGACAGCGCTGCAGGTAAACTTACTGCTGTTGCTTTTGTGTACGGCGGTGATCTTCTTCGTCTCAGTGTATGTGCGAAACTTAACGACGTCGGTCCGGCGTCAGGCTGTTAGGTCAACTCTCTACTCTCCATTTGACACATACTGTGGACACGGCGAGCATCAGCTTGACCATTCGCTAAGCGTCGTCGCGTGATGTGTTTAATCAAGTTGACCGTGGTTTGCGCATGTTTGTATCTACCTATTAAAGAGCATCTTAAAGGAGTAAACTTTCAAGTTTCTCACTGGAAATAGACGTCAGAATAATTTATTTTTCTACCAAATTTAACTACTGCTGCGGGTAGAAGCGGAGTTCTCCTAGGCTGTTGGCTTACACTAGCAGTTACAAGAAAGCGGGGCCGTAGTCATCATTGTATTCGTTTAATAACCACAGTTGGCAGACCGCAACGAGTTACGATACAGTTGATCGAAAGTAGCCCGTGCAAATAAGACGTGACGAGTGACGAGTTGTTGAACTATGACTATTATTGTCAGCACCAACGGAGAAAATTGCTACAGTTCTGAGCAATTTTTGTCAGTCTATGTTTACGCATTTCCAATGCATTCACCATCACTTTGTTTGAACTTTCGTTCAGATTAATTTGTAATAAAAGCACGATGTACAGCTCTTGCCCATGATAAGACAAGGTTGGCAAGACAAAAAAGGTCACTTTCTGCGCAAACACTGATGCAGGTTTTTTTTCCAGTTTCCCATTTGCTTTACTTACTATTTTATTGTTTGATTTTTTGCCCCCAGACTGACACACACGTGATGCGGCCAATATCACCTTTTGTGATAGTTTTGCTGTTTTCGGTGTGTTATTCCTTGAATTTTGCGGTTAATAGCTGTATAAATTGTTCTTTTGTACATAGTAAGGTGCACAATAATTTATAAATTTAGTACTTTTATTATATTTTGCAGAAGCATAGACTATGATGTAATGGATGCATCGTATAAAGGTGCTGGGTTATCGTTTCGGCTATCGTGGCTACCGATATATCTCGCAATTTTTGCGATAGAGTCTAACGAGATATAAGCAAAAATAACGCCGAATTTAAAAAAAAAACAAACAGCACCTTTTAGTCGAGGCGTGGTTCAGCTTCTGTAGGCTGTAGGCCCTATAGCGACTAAAAAATTTCAGTGTAATATAGACCTATAGCGCAATTAGACTACACCCTTATTTGATTAACACGCCCAACGGTCGGGTATTTTTTTGCAACGGTATTACTGACTTCGTTCATGATATTTTATATATTATGTGAGTCTGGCTATTACGGCCGGTTCACACTAGCCGTGTTCACGGGCTGTGTTCGCGACCGGTTGCGTTTTTTCCACCCGTGTCCACGGGCCGTGAACACGGCTCGTGAACACGGCTAGTGTGAACAGGGCACCCGTGTTCACGGCCCGTGTAGGCGATATATCAACCAATCAGAAAATTCATTTAATTACCGCAGCATTGCGGATAACGTGAACGCAACGTCACCGTGAGTGTTTATTATCAAAATATTATTTTCTATTTGTGTATTTTGCATTATTGTACGTACGCTTTATTGTAAAACGTCTGCTGACACGTCTATCTCCGTGAAAAAGTTAGTTGTTTCAAACGTCTTCAATAGACATTCTTTGTTCGTCTCGATAGCCAATGATCGTGTTTTTTCGTCTTATGTATGCCGTAGTCGATAGAAACGTAACCAAAACAATACTGTCTTGTTACATTTGTTTATTTTGTCTGTAAAATAGCATCTAAAATACTATATTTAGCGTTGCAATGACACGGCTTATGTACACGGCCCGTGGACACGGTCCGTGTTCACGGGGCACAAAACCAACAAACGTGAACACGGGCCGTGCACACGGCTAGTGTGAACCGGCCTTAGTGTCAGATTTCATATGTATGCGGTCGTTGGCATTAGGGCCTATGTCATGTACGATGTATTGCACTGATAACGGCCCACTCCACTGCACGTATTATGATAGACAGACTATGACAGTGTTGTTACTGTTAAGTTCGGAAAGCTACGTAATAACCGGTGGTATCGCAATTATCTTCAGGACAGAACGGCAAATTACGGCGTGTTTTAGTGCATTTGTCATTTGAACTGGACTTTGCCAGTATCCGGCCTGCAGCTGCAGTGCGGAAGCCTGAACACTGCGTCAATTGCATTTTGGCTGGGCGGCGTAACGGTTGGGACGAGGTTGATGATGATGATGATGATGAAGGACGAATCAACTTTAGCGTGGCGTTAAGTCCTAAAACTACAAGGACACGTAACAATAAGCCTAAACAGTGAAGTCACGTATTAGTAGTCAGCGCAGTGAGACGTTCTTAGTCATGTCTGTAAGACGTGGCAAAAAGTTCGGTTTTCAGTCTGCTGCGGAAAACTTGCAACGACGGCGATGACCTGACTGATTCCGACAAACTGTTCCAGACCGATGCAGCAGTCGCTGGGAAGGTGCGGTCGCCTATGGTAGAACGCACCGTGCGTGGAGCGACCAGCGCTGATGTAGTCGAAGAGCGCAGTCGTCGACGTGCGTTGAGGTGTGACACGAGCTGAAGATCTGAAGCCAGGTAGCCAGGTGCAGAGCCATGGAGGCAGCGATACACCAGCACTGCCAGCCGGAACGAAATACGTTCTGGCATCCGAAGCCAGTGTAATCTGCACAGTAACAGCTGAATGTGATCCTGACGACAAGCTTTGAAAATCAGCCGTGCAGCGACGTTCTGCTCAGACTGAAGCCTGTCCATGAGTTGCTTTGGAAGGCCGGCAAGAGTTGCGGAGCCGTAGTCAAGCCTGGAAAACACCAGCGCCACGATGAGCGACTGCATCACGTCGTTTGACACAGATCGACATATGCTTCATAGGTGTCGAAGGGCAACAAAACACTTCGAACATGTCTGAGTGACTTGGGTACGCATCGTCAGGTCGGCATCAATGAAAATACTGAGATTGCGCACGCATCTGACAGGCGACACAAGATCAAAGCCAACAGCCAACAGGTCTAAAGGTAGCTGACTCTGTCAACGGGCTGAAGCGCACCACAGTACTTTCATCTTGGACGCATTCAGATGAAGTCGATTGGAACGCATCCAATCAGCAATGGCAGCGACGCAGTCAGCAACACGTTTCCATAGACTGTCAGTGTCCCCAGGTCGATAGAAGCCGTAGGTCTGGGTGTCGTCGGCATATAAGTGTAGATATAGTTCAAAGGATTCCACGAGCTGTACCAGATCGGCTGTATATAGAAGAAAGAGCATCCGCCCCAGGACCAAACCCTGTGGGACTCCACACAACACTGGTAGTGGAATCGACCTGGATCCAGGACAGCGGACGTACTGAGTGCGGTTGGCGAGGTACGAACTGATCCACGTGTGAACAACACTGATGATGCTGTGGGAAGTCATCTAATGATGCAGTAAGATCGAGTGATGAACAGTATCAAATGCAGCAGACAGATCGAGCAGTGTTAGCTGTCGGCGAACACGTCCATGTGCTGCTTCAGCAGTCACGTCGGCATCCGGTCAGTCGCAGACTGCTTGTCGGGCAGCTGATGCACAGCAGCGACAACGTCGTCAGTGGTCAGCTGATTAAACTGGTTCAGCAAGCAACTCGGCGGTGCAGTTGTGTACTGTGGTTGTGCGGCCCTGTCCATCGACACAGGCACACCAATGACATAGCACCACCAAAAGTTGTTCTCCGTGATGTTGTCTAACCGAGCCCAAAGTAAATCTTAATAAACACTGACATCAAAATGGCAATTAGCTAACAGCTCAATAAAAGATACTTTTTTGTCTTACTGCAAGACAGCTCACCTTGGCAGGACCATCCGGCAAGAAAACGTATGCTCCACTTTTGTCTGCATATGGATTCATCAATTTGCCAGTTCCATATGAAACGACATCCATTTGAACAGTATATGGAATCATTTCCGGTTTCAATATAACACTCTGCTCATCGAAAATGCAACAAATGATGTTAAGGCACATAATGAAACATAATGTACATAATGAAAAACATGCCAACGCTAGGCCTGGGTATCTGGCTGAGTAGCATTCGGCAAATAGCTAAAGCTTCAGCATGTTACGTAACCAGCCACTTATGCTAAACTCAGCCCAGCCATCTCTATGTGAGGAAACACAAAAATATATATAAACCTTTATTTACTAAAATAATGTATTTGGTAGCAAACACACACAGGCAGACAGACAAATGATAGATAAGATACAAAACAGAGACAGACAGAGAATAATAAAAAAACCAGTGTCATTAGTAGCGTTTTTCAGCTAACAACTTCAGAAAACTGTTGTCGACAAAAACACATTTATGCAAAATAATCAGGTAAATCTGGGGCGTAAGCAGACACAACATGCGATGCAAGAGGTCTGGCAGTGTAAACTTGTGTCTGGCAAAAAGCTAGGGAAACGGAGAGCATACCAATACTACGGGCCTTGTAACTCTGGAAAAAAGATGTCACATTTACATTAGGTATGTTTACAATGCATGCTAAGTGATAGGCATTAGATGGCTGCAGAGCACCAATGAAAAGCAGATCGATATTTACCTGCAGTAAATGCGTACAGTGGCAAAAGTTGACAATAAGTCGGTCATTAGTAATAGACATTGGAGACTGCGTACCATGCCACGTCACAGAAAATAACGACCTGAAAGATAAATATTAAAAAGCCTATGAATGCACATTGCACACTGCTGCAGTATTCTTACATGCTACACGCCGCCCTTTCAGCTGCCCAACCAACTACTTCAAAGCACCGAAAGACAACAGAGCCGCTATCTGTGTGTCACATACCAAATATCAACATAAAAACAAAAATTAGGTCAAGATATACAACTGCCACCTTCTTGCTGTTCCTTCCTGTCCTAGCTCTTCTTTTGCCTCTTCAGCCTTCTGTGTATCTTTGCCTAAAAACTGGAATTCTCTTTCGCTTCACATACGTTCATCTGACAGTCTTACTACTTTTGAATCTCATCTTAAATCTCACCTCTTCGCCTCTGCTTATCATGTCTAGTCACCCACTCGCCAGCGCCTCAGATTCATTCATCGATCACTGGTGCTATATAAATGTTTTTTGATTGATTGATTGAAATGAGTATCAAAAAAGCTTTAAAATCTTTTTATAGACCACCTAACATGTCTCTTCAATTACACGGTGTTTCATAAAAAAGGGACCCCTTTTTGTTTTTCTCATAGTTCACTCAAATGTATGATCAATTTACACAAAATTTTTAACAGTTGTAGCTGAAGAAATACTAATTCAAAATATTGCAACAAAATACGGCAGTTGATTAAATATTCTTTGCTAGTCGTGATATAATGCTGACATCATAATGTGTCACAGTAACAAGCTTGATAGTCTCAACTGGTGCTGTCAGTTGCTACCCAGCTTCGATGGTGAACTTAATCTGGTTTGCTAATAAAAGATGTTTATCGCGTCAGCACTGAGCAACATGGTGACATAAAATCAAGCGTCTTGCGATCCAAAAATGCAACCATTTTGCAAGCTCGGTGTGTTAGTGCACTGTCTTGCTCGAACATGCAAAATTTTAACTATCCCACAGACACATAAATGCGATTGCTTTGCACGTTTTTATGGCTGCAACTGTGAAACTTCAAAAATTTGTCATCATCGAGCCAAATTTTTCACCATCGGAGAAGGGTAGCGATAGACAGCACCAGTTGAGATTATCAAGCTTGTACCCATGACACATTATGATGTCAGCATTACGTCACAACCAGCAAAGAATATTTAATCAACTGCCATATTTTGTTGCAATATTTTGAATTAGTATGGCTTCAGCTACAACTGGTACAATTTTTGTGTAAATCGATCATCATTTGAGCGAATTATAAAAAAAACAAAAAGGGGCCCTTTTTATGAAACACCGTGTATTTTGACCAATGTTTGACCTGCAGTGTTTCGAATGTTGACCGTTAATGTTGATGCGACAACAGATAATTCTCTAAAAAAGGTTCTCTTTAAACATGCTCAAAAGTTTACTCGTGGAAACCTAACCAAACCTCAACTAGGGCAACTAAAGAAAATTGAACAAATCAACAGAAAAATGGCATTAATGTTTGCTAGTTTTTAACAGACACAAAGAAAATTGTGGACCCACCAACTTGCCATTCTGTTAATTTTTTTTCTACCTACTGTATGGCAGACAATACTGATCAGATTAGATGACAATACTGATATAAAATGCAATAATCACTAAATACATTCAGGCAATTCATCAAGCAAAGTAAAAGGTAAAGGTAAAGGTCGTCAATTTGTACAGCGCATCGTCGCGAGCATGCGCATGCCTCTAATGCGCTTTCGTCACTAACCAGAGCTGCCTGCCGCACGGCCACCGTGTGCAGCCTGCAGACACAGGCTGGCGCAGTGGCCGGCTAGGCAACCCCAGTCAGCTGTACCAAGGTCCCCACCTTCTGTAACTCACGTGAATGAGTTACTACTCATTTTACCGTCCCACAGAGGGTAGAAGGCTGAGTCAACCTAGCTGGCAAGCTTCGCACCGAGATGGTTTACCTGCCCACAAACAGTCACCCATTGCAGTACTAACCAGGCCCGGCGTAGAGTAACTTTGTTTCAGCCGAAACGCGCTACCAACTACGCCACGCCACCAACCAATACAACTTTACAAGCAAATCCCATGCTATTGCTTTTCCACCCTTGTCTTAAGCTGGTTTTATGTTAAGCTGAATAACATGAGTAACCGTAAGCTGTGACTGTGCTGTGCACTGTAGACATGAAGCTCAGCGAGATGACAGTTGGAAGCGTTAGCTTCTACTGACTTCACGTGATAGACGACTGTGCCAAGGGGCGCAACAGACACTTCAAAATAAACCTGTAACATATCAGCACATCAAAACAGCAGCTGCAATAACAAATTATATTCTGCTTGTATGTCACAGCAATAACAAATACCACAGACATAAAATAACAAGAAAATGTCCACACAACATACACCAATGAAGTCTCGCATGACTTATAGTTCATCTGGCAATGCTTGTTGCAAAAACAGAAAGTCCTAAAAAAAAGTTCAAAACCTCTGCCAAGGACTATACGAACCACAATAGTAAATTTAAAAAACCTTTTCAAAAAATCATGCAATTGGACAGCCAGAAAATCTAACCAACTGTTCCTTGAGTTGTACCACACATGCCTGCTAAAATTAATCAAAAGCTTTTTGCAACTTATTGAGTAATCTTGTGGACAAACATAGAAAAAACATACAGACAAAGGTTAAAAGTTAAAAAGGTGTGTATATCTCCAAAGAGAAGGTGATGGTGACGGGAAAGATAGATGGGAGTAAATCAAAGGGGCATCAGAGACTGAAGTATCTGGGCAGCTTGAGTGAATCATGGAAGGACAAAGTGAGCCCAACTGAGCTCATCAGGGCTTCAGAAGACAGATTACTTTGGAAGCGCATGATCGCCAACAACATTGACAATTGCACGGCAACATGACATGACATGACATAGCTTGATACTGATGACATGACATGACACTGATGAGAACACCACTCAGAGCTATGGAGCTACATTACCTCCTTTCAATGAAGGCCAGTGTGTCTCATTATGTTGACAAACCTGATTTGTGGTTTTCTGTCACACAGTGAAATGACAAATTTCATTAAGCAATAACTTAAAAGTTTAAAAAGTTGTGGACAGCTCTTCATGAAAACCTATGTCAGCGCTACAGAGCGCCACCTGACGTATGGGATCACACAGTGTTAGTGGCCAATCGATGCAACCTTGCCTTAACCCAAACTAAGTAGGCTGGTACTAGATTTAACTACCTGGAAAAATGGAAGGCTGAACATACATGTAATAATGGAAAAACAGTTAAGATAATCGAGCAGAATTTTAACCGAATGGTCAGAACACATAAAGACCAGGGACCATACCTGAAACTGGTCGTCGACAACCACTGAGAACCGATTGAGGACTGGATTAATCTGACATGGAATAGGAATGTCTTCAGCATCCGTGACTTGTACATTAATATTATCAACAACAATGTATACGACTTCAGTTCGATGTTGGGCAAGTGGATTGAAAAACACAACCGTCCTATGAAAACACACCAAATGCAAACAATGAAATCAGACACTTAACAACAGTATGCTGCTTGTGCACAATAAAAATAAAAATAATTTGAAAAAACAACAACAGCAACACACAACAATATCAGTTTTATTCGTGAACCATGCAGTAAAATTTTTACTTAGGCCACATTAAAAAATGTCCATGCGATGTAATATCAACATCCCCACCGAGGTCAGCCACCTTGCCGTGGTGGTGGGGCTCAGCACCGATGACCCGAAAGATTTCTAAAATCTGGAGGCGAGGAGCGACTAAGCGCTGACCAAATTCGTGTAGGCATAT
>Ga0056128_1007871_pt1 | contig 13455 bp, 5 predicted proteins | sample WorMetLIZISLAND2_FD_71113 | JGI IMG/M metagenome (GOLD analysis project Ga0056128, IMG submission 71113) | Marine gutless worms symbiont microbial communities from Max Planck institute for Marine Microbiology, Germany - Olavius geniculatus... ... | reverse complement strand
GCAAAGTAACACATGCTATTAAGTGCTGATTTTCTAACGATTATTTTTGTCAAAATCTATTGCTATTCAACCAGGACTGTTGGAGTTATTGCAAAAGGTAGCAGGGGTCCGGTTTTTTTTTGAGACACAGTGTATGTAGACAGCCATTGACGCCGTGTTCCCTGCCAACTGTGGATGTAAACTGAAGCAACCACAACCGTGCCCCTCCCGCAGTCACACTACAGCCGAGCAGCGTCAGTCATCCAGCGCTCGCAGACGGCTAAAAGGCAAGTGGTGGCGCTGCACTCTGATTTGTATCTCATCACAGCATGGCAGCGTGAATGAGCAAAATGCTACATTGGACAAAATCGTTTCGGTGGTGCACGGAAGTCGCGATTTCGATCCAATTCGATTTTGAGAAAAAATCGCGATTTTCGATTTTTCAAGTCACATGCACACCGGTTTTGGTGCTCTGTTGTCATTTTTAGTGAATGTGCAGAGAATGATTTGCCAGTATCCATTATACAAAATGATCACTGTTTTTGTAGTGGGCTGAGAATCAGATGAACCTTGACTTTGCAGCATTGCGTATGAAACAAGGCATGCATGCTCCATTGCATCTCAAGTGTGAACTTAACGTGGCAAATCGGGTAAACACAGTTTCATTGCTGACACCATTCTAAGTCTGTTGTAGAATGAGATGATCTGAGCTTATGGATTGAAATGTAATTTTATGAATGAAGCTATGGATAGATTTATGTGATTTCATAATGATATTAGTATACCAAAATCAGACATTTCATGTCAATGTTTAGTAATCAGTATGCAGTAGTGCACAGTATCTTTTTATTACTTTATCTTATGTAATATGCCATAATTTTAATATCATTAGTGTTATTATTGTCGTTGATATATGGACCATTGCTGTTTGATTCAGACACATTTGATCATTGTGTGTCCTGCTTCATTCTTATAAGGCTGCTGAATGTCTGTGATCAGATACAGCGATTTCCTGGTCTGCCGTCATCACACCTGATGTCTGATGTACTGACGGGGCGACTGGATACCATCGGTTTTGAAGACATACTCAACGGTTGGTTTTTGCGTCACTCTACAGTATATTCTTACCAGTGCACTAATGGGTCATACATCACTTTCGACCTGAAATGTCTTAGCATCGTGATAGAAGTGTCGACATGGCAGTTGAGAGGCATTCAGACAAAACAGCGCTGTTGTTATGTAGTGCTGCATTAGCTGTCGTTGTATTTTTTTGCACACATTTTCACAGTGTGCCATTTGTATTTGCTATCAAGTCATCTTGCATTTGCTAAATGTATAACTGTTAAAATACCGGGTATTTTTGATAATATACGGTACTTTTTGTAATACACCATGTATCTAATCCATAGTCAACTACCCAGTACAGTCAACTCAGCTTTCCATCTTTGTGGTATATGGAAATTGAGTACCGACTGCCTGGATGGAATTATGGTGGGGCACATTCACTTGTGTCACAGGTGGTAGGTAACAGTGTGTGAACTTGCATGGCAGGTGAAGCTTTGTAGCTATTAGGCAGGTTTCCTTGAATAACTATGGACACCTTTAACTTTTTGAAGCTCTTAATTATAATAACTGCCACTGTGAAGCTGTATTGCAAATGTGTACCTTAATCCTTCAGCTGTATTCATTAAGCTGAGGTGTTCTGATGATTGTAGACCGAATGGATGCTGAACTAATGCCGCAGCCTCATATTGGAATGGAGAGGCAGCTTGGCTTGCTATAGCTCATCAAATTGTTACAGGATTGTGCAGTCTCATAGAGCAACTTGTCATTTTTCTTGTCTTCTAGCCTGAAGATCTCCAGTAAAAAAATTGTGACGAACTGATTGCAAATGTAGTATATTTTCATGTACCACTGTGTACATCAACTGCTTCTGAAAGTGCGACAGAAATGCCTATATACAGAACAGTATCATATCTGAAATTATCTGGCAGTGTACACTGTTAAGCAAACAAGAACCTGGAAATATTGAACATGAAAAAGTCTCACAAGGTGACAACTTTTCTTAAAAATTCTGAAATGTTGGGAAATTGACAGTGTGTCCAGAAAATCCAGAAAAATCAGGGCACCGATCAAAGGTCAGGGAAATACTTTATTGTAATTTTGCATTTGGCCAAACATGAGTGTCTGTTAGCTGTGTTGGTATTTTTTTGATTTTGACACATTGCATTGCATCATTGTCTGTTATTATTGTTTTATTCACTGTTATACTGACAGTATGCATGACACTGGGAACAGCAACATGGCTAAGACTGCTACAAAGTGTCTGGGAAATGTTGCAAAAGTTCAGTGCCAGTGAATGATGCAACAACTGTTAAAATAAAATGTTTTTCTTATTAATTCATTCAGCAAGTATAAAATTAACACAAATATAACATTGTTTGCCAGTGAGGCACATGCAGTATCTAAACATACACAGTACACAATGGATGAAGTTAGTTCACTTGCAGATATGAAGCAAAGCCATTATTAACTTACTACTGCACTGATACATAAGCATACAACGTTACAAAACGTGGCTTTAGCCTATGAATACACAAAATATAAAGAGCACAGCTGATGTACCTTGTCAGAACATTCTTTCACATTTTTCCAGCTGAAACTGTTTGTTGCAAAAAGTTAGTCAATGCACAAGTATGACGAAGACGACAGAATGACAGTCTTGCACACAATTTGACTACACATCTGTAACTGTTATTGTGGTGCATCAATGAAAACTATTTGGCGCAAAACCAGGTATGTCAACAGCAGTACCGTGAGTGTGAGTAGAGTTTAAATGTCCTGCCTGACACAGTATAGGTAATTTCGGATATGGCCTTTCCAGGAAATAAACACAAACACATCGCTGCATCAAAATGGTTGTTTTAAATTTACAAACTAGATGTTATGATGTAGGTCCGTATCAAATATTCTATTCATATTCTATTCGGGGCGAATAGTAGGCTGAATAGTGTATTTGTATTTGGCTAAATAGTAGTGCAAAAAATAAACGAAATACAAATAATAAGCATGTGCTGTTGCCACTCATTGCTTTGCATTTTGCCTCGAAGACAACTGCTGTCAGCCTCGCAGTCTCAGCAGGATAATGCCCACACGACGCTTCAGAGCTTGTTCTTAGTGATTTAGTATAGTCACTATCAAGAGTATACAATCAATAATATCAAGAGTTACTGTCAGTAATCCTTGTTAGAATCACTCGTTTAACATGCATACAATTAAGATAAACAATTTGAAAATTTTTTCCCGTATGTGTAAGTGACGAAAACAGAGCAATATTCAGTGTGTTTGAACTATAACAACTATTCATATTTTATCCGTATTCGGTGGAATAATAGAATAAATTATTCTTATTTGGCCGAATAGTAAAATGTGCTAGTAGGTACAGCCCTATTATGGTGTATACTGTATGATAATGTGACAAGGGAATTAAGATACAATTCAAAATTTGCCTTTAACTTTTGACATATACTTTTCCAAATTTACAGTTGTAGCCATACAATTATTAACATTATTCTATTGGATCTGCTTTGCTACATGCATGATACTGCTCTGGATCAGGGATTGAAGTGGGAAAAATAAGTGCCAGTACGGTTGCTGAGCCTTCCTTCCTTTCCTCCACTCAAGCTACCATTATTTTGGCCACTGATCGACGCAAACATCAGCGACCAATTGCCTTAATCTCACAAAATGGCCAGCAAAGCATACCAGTATAATTTTTCTCAGAAAAGAAGTGCTGGTACGGTTTCCAGGTGGCCAAGGATGTGCCGGTATGCCATACTGGTCCATACCGTCCCATTCGAGCCCGCTCTGGATTATTGTTATTAATCACATTTTGGGGTGTTTTCAGATCTTGTTACAGTTCTCTTGAGAAAAACTGATTTAAAATCTAAACTACAGCATATGTCCAAGAAAACAAATTTATTGTGCTGTAGTTCAGTAAAATTTGATACGCAAACTGAAACTTGTATCAAAATAGACATGACCATCATTAGATATGTGTGATACTCAGTGTGGCAAATGACACTATCTTTTGATGCAGTGTCATATGGTTCAACATAACAGTCATACTACACAGTGCATACACTAATGCTCAGAGAGACTATAAACAAAAAAAAGACTGCCTTCATCATGCATTTTAAAAACTACCTTTTTTCCTTAACTTCAAAAGAAGACTTAGCATTGCTGAACAGGAATTGTGGGTTCATCTAAATTAATTTACACACTGCACAAGATGATATGATATAACAATGTAGTCATTAATCTTGAATTCAAACATTGAATACTACTAGTAACATGCAGATATAAGCATCAGCTTTAACAGCTGTAAGCAAGTTTACCCTGGCTGAGGTTTAACCTTATTAGTCACAGCATCAGTCGTAACACAAGTCAACTCACTATTCAAATAAAACGCGACAGTTGTTATATTTTGTACTAGAATTACATGTATGTAACAGTCTCTTGATACTCTTACTAATGCTTAATGTCGAAGCACATTTGACAAGACTGAAGCAACACATATGCTTATATTATGTACAACACACTCGTTAGCTCACTAGAATTATAACGATTGCTCGAGCATCTATGCAAGACTCGTGTTCTCAGTTTGAATGAAAAATATATCAAAATGTGATGCCTTTAGTTATGCACACTGGTATATCTAACGACATGTAACATCAAAAGTAAAAATTAGAGAACAACTGTGGTATATAGTCCAGTTGGTGAATATTACGTATAATAAGACACAAACGCATCTCATCTACTTAGATGTTTGCCAACCACGAACTTTTACCACAGAAACATTCATACACACATACACTGATGGCCTGTTTTTAGTAAACATGTGAAATGGAAAAGAATTTCCAAATTGTAGCAGTGAGCAAAATACAATACTCTACAGCTGGTAAAAGGTATACTGTATTTTACAGTTAACTTTACAACAAATAATGACGAATTAATCATTAACTTCAGTTGAAGCTAATCATCGTAACTGCCAAAGAAAATGCATGCTTTTGTTCGGTGAAATTAGTTATTAATCTAAAATCTCACAACTGCACAGCACTAAGACAAAAACAGTTTTCTCATCTGTCCTGCAGGAAGAGTACAATGTTCAATGTCCACTGGAAAAACAGATCACTTCAGATGCTTATCATGATGCCATTCTATCTATGGTATAATGCTTTTATTGATGTCACTAATCAAAACTGTAATACTCAAAATGTAATCAAAATTAAAAATCAACTCTTAGTCATATGATGATTCATTAATTTCTGCAGCTCTACGATATTTGTTGTGGAACATTTAATCAGGCTAATTTGTCAAACAAAAAAATAGTTAAAACAACACAGCAACGAGTAATAATTCAATCTGCAACACATAAGCAGGCATATTGTACAAATTTCTCGTATGTTCAGTCATTCCCATACCTACTGCACTCAGTCAGCATTAGCTGTTAATGTGTACTAAAATGATTACAATCGTGGTAAAAAAAGTAAAACAATGTTGGCAAACAGCGGTGAAAATAAATTGCTGCGAGACACATTACAGTCAATTCATACAGCCAGGGCCGTAGCTACATTGAGGCACAAGGAGGGACTTGCCTCTTCGTTCTCAGACGCTTGCATAAATTGTATCACAAAACAAGAGCTTCAGCTAAGTGAATTTTGAAAGCTTTTCAGCTTCTGGGGGTTTGCCCCAGACTCCCTACCAGGGCTCCGCCCCTGGACCCTGCTGGGAGACTCTGTCCCCCAGACCCCTGTGCTGCCTCCTCATTTTCCACATCCTGGCTATGGCCCTGACAGCATATATAAGCATCAGCTTTAACAGGATATTAAAAAAACAAAACTGCTGGTAAACAGTACAAGACACCACACCGAAGAATCCGCACAACAAAATAGCCTGAAGCTAGAATGCTTATAATATGTTACACAACAACAACAAGGAAACAAAAGTAAAAAAGTCAAGTAATTTACTGCCACATAAATACAAGTACAAGTATGCAAATTTTGATGAGCATACACCAAGCAACAGCACATCACATCAGAAACATAAAACTTCAAACACAAGTGATTCAGAACCCCCAGCCTGTAATACCCCAGAACCCCCGGGTGTCCAATACAAGGCGGGTCTCTAGTCTATAAACATGTGTGAAATGTTTTAATACAAGCAAGCCAGACTTGTATTAAAACATGGTCAAGTAGCCATATGGAATGGAATTTTTTCTGGATTAAGTGTTTGTTACATAACATACATTTTATTTTGTTAAGAACAGTATATGTAATGCCAACACGTTTGTGCACTGTCTAAAATGCAGATTAAGAAGAACTGGTCAGTTGGCTTGTATTGCACACCCAACTTATATCTAGAATCCTAGGCTTGTATTTAAGCAAATGACACAGATTTCCTAGCTTCTACTTGAGACCCAGCTTGTGTTCACAGTTTCACAGTACAAGAGGAACACATGCATCTCGACACTCTAGTAACAAAAATTCTTGAAATGACAGTAACATACTCCAGTGTCTGTAATCATAGGACATGGAAAAATAGACACTATTCAGCTGATATTATTATACACAGTAATATAACCTGTGTCAGTATTCATTGTTCTGGGTATTGACAGCTACCAATAGTAATAAGTAATGTAATAAATAATAAACTGCAAAAAATCACTAAAACTCTAAAATGCAGGGAATTTCACAAATTCATCTCTGGCAATTAAGTCAACTTTTGTGTAAACAACTGCATATGTCCAACGATAATTTCAGCCAATCTAATTTCATTGGTTTTGTGCCTTTGTCTCCGTTTTTTATACATTTTAATGCATACGATCTTATATTAAATGAAAAATAAATAGCTGATCACTTCACTGCACAAACTACAACAAACACAACAGCTTAGTAAATATAAATCTAGTAAAATAAAATTAAGCGCATTTAGGTTCCAAAAATGTAACGGCAACCACGTCAGATAAGGCAGAGCCAACCAACATAGGAAAAACTTTCATCCTTGTGACAAACTGAAGACAATGGACAGCGACAAAGTATATCGGGAGCACAACGACAGCACATAAAAACAGAAAGTACAGGTAAAGAAGCAATACGTTCATCAGTTCTCAGAATGTTTGTGGCATTAACATTTTGACACAAATAACCATGTACACAGACATGGACCATGACAAAAGAACAAGACACAGTTCCTGAAACTGAGTCTGTATCAGAGTAAGACGTACTGAACACTGCTTGAACAGATACTGATGATGCTGACAAATGATGATGCACTAGCATACACTGTGTCAGCTGGAGCCGACTATATCACTGGCTGGTTGTCTCGCTTGCTGACTGGATGCAGTGTCGGCATTTGTGGACACTGGCATGCCTGACAACACACCAATATATATATATATATATGTTTAAGAAAAGAAAAAGATCAATTTCTTCATAATTACCCATAGTGGAGCTATGTACAGGACTATAGCTGCTATGTGGGATCACACTATGTGACCTGCCACTGACAGATGGCACACCACCTAGGCCCCTACAGGGCTGGTCTTGACTTACCTATTGCAGAATTTTAAAACAAAAAAACGCAATATTTGATGAAGTTTTACAAAAACGAGCACTTAGTTTTTAGCGGGTCATTCTGTAGTAGAGTCAGCTACAGAGCTACGACCATAATGAGCTGGTAATTCCCTTCAACGTCAGGCCACTTACGCCAGTGCTGCACAACTGCTGCCTGCAGAGAGTTGCTATCTGGCCCACAGCACCCAAAAAATACATACAAAAAAAAAATACAAAATACAAAAAATACAAAAATACATGCCTTGAAAATTAATTACTTCCTGCGAGACTTACTCACTTTTGGATTTGTACTGAATGACATTGTGCTGTATGCCTCGAGAACACAACACTAAGCCAAAATACATATTACAATATATGCTTGCTGTTTTTGGTCATTAATGATAGCGGCATTCTGCATCGGTCCCCGCCTGCGGTGACTTCCAAGATCATCTTATGTGGCCTGCACCATGCAGCTCTTTTACGGCAAACAAAGCACACAGAACATCACAGTAAATGAATGTCAATGATACCCTGCGTGGCCAGAGCGGCTGCTTTCCGGTCATCCTCGACATAGATTGCAGTGGCTAGGAAGAAGCCGCCTCCAATTACACATACAAAGCATGTCATGTAAAGTGCAAACTGCAGACTGGCGTAGTCCGTCACGTAATCCTTGTGACCATAGTACAGCAGGAAACCGTCGGCAATCTACAACATGCAATATAACAAACATCAGCCAGTGATTCAATGAAAAAGAGAGAAAAAACCATGCCTTCTAAAACTGCATGTTCCTTGACTTAGATGTGCCCACTAAAGATGGGACTTTTTTTCTTATGTGAAAGCAAAAAAACTAAAATGGTTAAATGCTATAGCTCTTCATAGGAAACCCATCTCAGAGCTACGAAGCGTCACCTGCTGTATGGGATCACGCAGTGTTACCTGCCATCCGACACAGGTAAACGTGTCCCACCTTAACCCCAGCCAGATAGGCCAGTACTCGATTTACCTACCCCAGAGGGATGGATGGCTGAGTTGAGCTAGCATGTTAGCCAGATCATCATAAGGAAACACTTTACACTGCACAAAGCAGTTGAACCAGACAGAAAAGCATGACGTGCTCCAACAGCTGCACTATGACTATAATAAAATTTGCTGCTAAAAACACGTCAGTCGACAAGCATAGTGTCCCATCAGCCAGCTGAGTGTCTCATCATTGAATCAGCAACAAAGACGCTTATGATGATGCCATTATGAAAACATGAAATAACCTGCTATAGAAGAACAGTTACTCACCAAACCAACAATATATGGGCTGCCAGCATCGCCCAGTGCATGAGCCATCAATATCTGTATTGCCAGGGCTGACGACCGACGTGTTGGTATGACAACATACTGAAATGCACACATTTTTCTCACACAGTTTTAGCTGACTAATAAGACCTAAAGACACCCATTACTGTACATTAAATCACCCAACAGTAATCAACCTTCGAGCACCACATCATACGCCATCATATAACAATGCAATATTATAAAAAATAATGAGAATGCACAAAGCAACACATACTACGTAGTTTCTGAAACAAGCAGAGAAATCAAACTGTTAGCTACGAATTATTGCCTATTCCTGTAATTAAGTCTGAACTTTAGTTAAATGTTTGGCAATGGCAAACACAACAAAATTAGACAAACATTATTTCAAGTTGACCATTTTTATAGCAGTTTTACAGCACTCTGTTGTGTCCAGCAGAATGTACATTTTAAAATGCGTATAACACACAAAATCCCAATATTTAAATTCAGTGCTACATCAAAGTCACATGCAAAGTGTACTAGATAAACAGTTACCAGCAGTATATCGTTGACTAGTGCCCAATTCAGCGAGACCAGCGTTTCTCCAATGTATATAAATATCTTCAGAAACACACACAGATAACATATTAAGGAGTACACTAACTAATAAACACCATAGTTCTTTTTACCAGCGTGTTCCCAGCAGAAAATAAGTCTTATTACATTACAATAAGGCTAAATACAGGAATTCGGTAACTTGTGCGTGCAACAACTAGTAATAACATGCAACAGAATGTTTTATGGTTTGATTTTACATTTTAATGCTAGTGTGGTTCACTGCTTTGTTGTCCTGCCACCAATGTTTATTCTCTACATGTTATTTAGTCTTTATTTAGCATTAGCGAATAAAACAATGATGAAGATAACAATATGACATGATGGATAATGGAGAAAAGATATAAGAACAAATACAGCAGAGAGTGGCAACTAACCCAGGTAATAATAGTTTGATAGCGTGACAGAGCCAGACAGAGCAGCAGAAATGGAGCTCCAGTAATGAGACCAAACGCACAGACAAGCGGATCTGCACGCGGTGACAGCGGCCGTAGTTTCTTTGCAGCCAGCATGCCAAGTGCCACACCAGAAAAGCCAGCAAGGCATGTTATGATGCCGAAAATAAAACTAACACTGCAACACAGAAAATAAACATATTTCTTCCATTTACTAAACATAAAATTTTATGTCATGCCTCTTTTGCTGCTGCAATATAAGACTGATAAAATAAAGCACAAATTAACAGCAATTATTTAACCCATTTAAAAATGGCTGTCAACATTAAAGGTAAAGAAGGTAAGAAGCACCCAAACATGAATACCAACCAACCAGATGTACAGAGGCATGAAAAATCAGCCACTATATGATGTAAATAACAAACACAACAGTTGAGTGTGATAAGTCAATTAATAAAGCTAATGACATACATTGTAAATTACCGGTACTGATAATTTACAAAAAGTCTCTCTGCAGAAATGCAATGAGTAAACAACAAACAAAAAAAAGAGATAAAAATACAATTCACATAACATACTCCACGGACTTGAAGTGCAATTATTTTGACCGATTTTAAGCACTGTCTTTCTTTCACAAGTCAATATCAAAAAGCTTTAGCTATCAGAAACTCAGCAATTAGTTCAAGAGATATACACAAGCTTACTGTGCATCATTGGCATCAACTGGCTGTACTAGCAAAGACTTGTAGATGTACAGTGGAGCCCACAAAGCTAATGCTCCAGTTACGAATGACACACATGTAAATGCAGCAGCAGACAGCATGAAACTTTTGCTGTAAAACAATGCAAAGTGCAGCATTACTCAAAGCTACATACTATCTCCTGACTAACTAAACTGCTTTTGGTGACAAGTTTTACATCACTGTGATGTTGTAGTATGATACGACAGCAAACCCAACGAACTGGCAAACTATCACGCCAAAAGCATAATAAAAACACAAAATCTATCCTAACTTCAACAACGTAGATTTTTCCATCTGATTCAGTACCAATTTCTACCCAGTGACAACTGCAGTTCTCATAACCCAACTAATATCTACAAACCATATATGGTGGAACCTTTGACATTACCATTTCTTCCAAAAATTACTACAGAAGAAAAAAAAGACTTTTGCACAGATCAAGATCAGTTCTGTGGGAGCTCACTGCCTTTGCTGTGTTTTGAACTGTCAAGTACAACAGAGAACAGTGAGTGTGTAGCACATGCTTCGGCTCAGAAATGCTTAACTGAATAGCGACAAACATAAGTAACAGTTATTACCACTCAAAAAGTCACATCACATCATCTGTATTACAGCATGTGATCAAAATGTCCTCCTCCAGCACAAACACAAGCAGTAGATGCTGATGCCACTGGACAAAAACATGTTCGATGACTCAGAGCAACTCACTCGCTTTTGATGCATCATTTCAGTTCATCGATGTACAATTTTAAGATAAATATGATCAATGGTAAATAAGTAATAGACTGTCAATAATTTTGTGGCCTCACTGATTTTCTGAGCTAACGCATGCACTACCCAATATGAATTAATTGTTGTAAAACTACAACTTCTGAATTTCACAAGGTAGGTAGCAACAGCCTAATACATCAAGTTTCTTAGCGATGTTGCATGACAAAAATTATCATAGCTGGCCAATGTTCCACGACGTTATTCAAAAAACAAAAGTAGCACGTTTTTTATAAACACACAGTGCAGATATTACTACATTATAAAATATAAATGGCCAAAATGATAAAACTTACTGCTTTACAAGGTATTTAAGGTCTTCCTTCCAGGATGTTGTTTTCAGATGAGTGCCACCCTCAGATGCACCCCTGGGCGGTTCTTTAACAAACAGAATGGTAAGAATCACACACAGCACGCCAAACAGTGGTGTCACCTACAATTCAGTCAGTTCTCACCATATACACCGACACAATAATCTCAGTCATCTGAATTATTTCACAACTAACTGTAACTAATAAACCCTGTAGACGAAGTGCAGTGCAGACATACTGTGCACTGTGTGTCAAATGTCAAATGTAAATTTATATAGCGCATTAACGTCAGGTCAAATTTTTCCTCACTAGTTACCCCCCAATAAAAAACCACAATATTCCAGCACATCATTAATTTTACAAATCGCACACCTCTAATAGTGAACAGATAAACAATGACGTAATTTCTGATGTCACATATGCGTCATTACTTATACTATGAATCGACATTATTCTAAGTAAACCGACAGATTTGCTATGTTTTCAATGCGAATGTCAGTGTGTCAACAAAGCGTCCTGAGCATGACGTCATTATTTATTGTGGCACATTCGGGTGAGTGCCACAACATATTTCTCTGAAGATTACTTCAAAGCGATGTTTTCATTTCATTGGATCAGCATATTATTAATCAATGTTACATTCTACACATATTTAGCCGATATCGTTTTTTCATGCGACCTGGTATTTAAGCTTCAATGTGAAAAATGGCACACCAACTTCTGCATGGAGGTAGAACATTCACAGCAATCTTGCTTTTTCTATGTATTTTCGGTCTCAAGTTAAGAGCACACTTGGGATTGTCAGATCGATGGGCAGGACTTTGCGGTGGCCTAATAAGATGGCTATAATAATATTATAAACTGTGAGCAAAAAAATCATAAAATGTATTACAGTTTACAATATTCTGAAAATTGTAAGTACCATGCTAACAGACCAGATCCACATGATAACTACGAAAGCATGACATTTACTTCATGCACATCAAACAAAAAAAAATGAAACTAGAAATTTGGGGCAAAGACCAACGTGAGTCTGCCCAGCGCCCTAAGTCCGATTGGGGGAAATTAAAGGGAAGAATAAAATTTTCTCGGCACCAAAGTCACGTGGCCCGAACTCAAATGCATTGGCAAACGCTGAACGCGCATTGTCGACTTAGGGTAGGTCAACATGAGCACTTATAACTTTGTTCGTAGTGAACAGAATTTCACCAAATTTTTTTTGTTCAACGCCCAAAAGATCATTTTCGTCAAGACGCTGTTTACATAATGTCGCTATCTTCATTGGTTCCAGAGATATTTGCGCTCAAACTCGAAAGTTGTCGTAAATCGCACCGATTTTTGCACGTTTTTTGCCCTCCCAAATTTTAAGGGGGCGATGCCACGAAAAAGTTGTACTTACTAACACCCCCACCTAGAGACACGTCAAGTGCCAAAGTTTCGTCGGGCTACACCCCCTAACTCCGAAGTTATAATGGCTCATTTATTCCATTTTAAGCCAATTATTGACCCCCTTTGAAAAAAGTTGTAAGGGGGGCCCCCGTCCCCGGTAAGGGGTACGCTAGTAAGACTTGGTCATTCTCTAGCACGTGTAAAAATTTGGGGGCGCAGCACCCCCTAGGGACCGAAATATGGCCTTCCGAAAAATTTGATTTTGGTGGGTAAACATTAGCCGCGTAATCTCTGATGTTAGTGGACTGAAGTTCACACAATTTTTTTTATTCAACGCGGAATTAACTGTATT
>Ga0056128_1007868_pt1 | contig 13456 bp, 12 predicted proteins | sample WorMetLIZISLAND2_FD_71113 | JGI IMG/M metagenome (GOLD analysis project Ga0056128, IMG submission 71113) | Marine gutless worms symbiont microbial communities from Max Planck institute for Marine Microbiology, Germany - Olavius geniculatus... ... | reverse complement strand
AACTTGGTCATTCTCTAGCGCGTATAATTATTTGGGGGCGCTGCACCCCCTAGGGGCCGAAATATTGTCTTCCGAATAATGCGCTTTCGGTGGGTACAATTCCACATTTAGATTTCTATGGTTACTAAACAAAGTTTGCCGGACTTGTTTTGCCTAAAGCGGGAAAAATCGCTGTCGAGAACATATATTTATCTGATTTTGAATATCTTTATTCGTTTCAGAGATATTCGCCGAAGAACTTCAAAGTCGTCCCAAATCGGGCTATATTTTGCATGTTTTGGCCCCTGAATTTTTTTAAGGTGTGTCCCCCAAAATTTTTGATAGGCATTATAAAACTGGGCCCAGTAGTAGCCACCGTGCAAAATTTCACGCCGGTCGGCCCAGGCATGTCGGAGATCTTGCGTCGACAAAATAAAAAAAATAAAATAGAAATTTCGAGCAAAGCCCAACGTGAGTTCGCCCGGCGACCTAAGTCCGATTGGGGGAAATTGGGGAAGGGTAAAATTTTTTCGGCATCAAAGTCACGTTGCCTAAACTCAAATGCATTGGCATACGCTTAGTGCGCATTGTCAACTTAAGGTAGATTAACTTGAGTGCTTATAACTTTGTTCGTGGTGGAAGGAATTTCACAATTTTTTTTGACGCCGAAAATATCGTTGTCGTCAACGCCGTTTAGATTTTGTTGCTAGCTTCATCGGTTCCAGAGATATGTGCGGTCAAACTCGAAAGTTGTCGTAAATCGAACCGATTTTTAAAGGTTTTTTTCCTCCCAAATTCTAAGGAAAGCGGTGTCCCCAAAAGTTGTACTTGCGTTAAGACACCAAGTTAAAGACACATCAAGTGTCAAAGTTTCGTCAGACTACACCCCCTAACTCCGAAGTTATAGGCGCTCCTTTATTGCACGCTAAGCCAATTACTGACCCCCTTTGAAAAACATTGTAAGGGGGCCCCCGTCCCCGGTGGGGGGTGCACTAGTAAAACTTGGTCATTCTCTAGCGCGTATAATTATTTGGGGGCGCTGCACCCCCTAGGGGCCGAAATATTGTCTTCCGAATAATGCGCTTTCGGTGGGTACAATTCTACATTTAGATCTTCAAGGTTACTGGACCGAACTTCACGGACTTGTTTCGCTTAACGCGGGAGTAATTGCTGTCGAAAACATATTTATCCGATTTTGAATATCTTCATTCGTTTCGGAGATATTCGCCGCCGAACTTCAAAGTCGTCCGAAATGAAACTAATTTTTGCATGTTTTGGCCCCTAAATTTCTTCTGGCGACGGCTTCCCGAAATTTGGAACCGACTTTGATACTCTGTACCTGGTCAGCCATATACCCTGCATGTTTCCTTCTAAACATCAAAGAAATTTTACAGCCGTGACTTTTCCATGAGTGTCAACAACAGTATCTCCATACCGCCTCGCTCGTCGCGCGGGTTAACAAGGAACGCGCAGTCTGGTACCCGTTCGTTGGCCAGCTGTGATAAGTCGACTACGACGAACACCCCAACACAGCCAGTTTAGCTGAGGAAACGACTCCGGGCTGGCTCGTGGAATGTTAGAACGCTGTTTGCCACCGGTGCAGCCAGAATTCTTGTTGAAGAGCTGCATAAGGCCAGAGTTAACTTGACGGGGCTGCAAGGAGTACGGTGGCATGGTGCAGGAGAGATGAAAATGTTGGACTATACCATTTTCTGGTCCGGCACACAGGAAGGCATTGCCAGGCAATCAGGCGTTTCCCTCGCAGTTGACAAAAAAGACGTTTTCGGCTCTGCTGTCAAGGCAACCAATGAGTGAAAGGCTCCTTATTGCTAAATTCTCACATACCCTCGGTATCCTCGCAGTCTTTGTTGCGTATGTCCCGACTAACACTTCTCCGGATTCCGACAAAAACTCATTCTATGCTGAGCTGGATTACCATATTCAGAATTTGAAACCATCTGATGTCGTTCCTGGGTTAAAGAAGAAGAAGAAACAGGTTGTCAATTTGTATAGCGCATACTCGCGAGCATCCGCACGCCCCTAATGCGCTTTCGTTACTAACCGGAGCCGCCTGCCGCACGGCCACCGTGTGCAGCCTGCAGACACAGGCTGGCGCAGCGGCCGGCTAGGCAACCACAGTCAGCTGTACAAAGGTCCCCACCTTCTGTAACCCATATAACTAAATTACTACTTATTTTACCGTCCCACGGAGGGTAGAAAGTTGAGTCGACCTAGCTGGCTGGCTTCGCACCGAGATGGTTTACCTGCCCGCAGGCAGTCACCCATCGCAGTACTAACCGGACCCGGCGTAGTGTAACTTCGTTTCAGCCGAAATGCGCTATTGACTACGCCACGCCACCAGCCACTAGGCGACTTTAACGCAGAAACTGGCACTACCAAAGTAAGTCTTGAGAGGGCTCTCGGCCCACATGAAAGCGGGACTCATAATGACAATTCGGAACGTCTGCTGAATTTCTGCTCTGATAAGGGCCTGCGTGTTGCTGGGTCATGGTTTAAACGACGCAATATTTACAGACTGACATGGTTCTCAAACAATGGCACCACGACCAAGGAGATCGATCACGTGTTAATCTCCAGCCGCTGAACGATTTTGGAGAACTGTCGTGTGTATCGCTGTATCGAGTTCGACACTGACCACTAACCTGTTATAGCGAGTCTAGCACTCAAACTGAGGCAGAAGGGCAGCACGACTCGTACGCCAAACCTACGCTATAATATCAGGAAACTGACCGACCCAGAAGTGTAGCTGCAGTACTCCGTGGAAGTGCAGAATCGCTTTTCGTTGCTGAATACTGAGGAAGCAAGTGACTAAAGCACTTTCTGCAACGCTATCAACAGTGGAGCCTCCAGCTGTCTGGGTCGTGCAATCCAACCGAAAAAGAATTGGATCACCGACAGTACATGGTCGTTAATTAAGGAAAAGAGGTCAGCTAGACTACAGGGCCGCATGGAGGACTACAAGAGCCTTACTAAGAAGTGTCGAGCGCAGTTGAGGAAGGATCGACAATGCTGGGCAAATGATATGACAGTGGAAGAAGAACGGGCGTTAAGGACTGGTCAGGTAAAGGATGACTTTGCCAATTTCAGAAAGCTGCGCGCAGCAGCGCCACGTGTGACCAGCCCCATTTTGGACTCCTCTGGTTAACTGCTTTGTGATGGGAAGACAAAGCAAGCCCGATGGAGAAAATATTACTCGGATTTGCTTAGCAGACCTGTCGCAAATCCTCCGGATGACATTACTCAAGCAGCCAATTTTGCGGTCCTGAACACCAGCATCGACTGCGAGGCGCCTACAGAGTCCGAAGTCTCCAAAGCTTTGAATAAACAGAGAAATGACAAGGCTCCAGGGATTTGTGGCATCTCTGGTGAACTATTAAAATACGGCAGCCCGGCAGTAGTTTCCTGGCTGACTCAGATTTTCAAGGGCATCTGGATGTCTGGTTGTGTCTCAGATGACTGGAGAAAAGAAATTATTCTTCTATTTTACAAGGGCAAAGGTAGTCGACAGGAATGTAAGAACTACAGAGGAATCACTCTGCTCTCCTGTCCTGGCATAGTTTTTGCGCACCTCATAATAGATCAAGTCAAAGATAAGCTGCTTTCCGTTTGACGACCAGAGCAGAGCAACTTTACCCCAAAGAGATCGACAGTGGACTGCATAGCTTTGCTAAACCTTCTGCTACAAGGTCGACGTGAGCATTCTCGATTACTGTGGATTGCCTATGTTGATCTGCGAGCTGCCTTCGATTCAGTAGACCGCACTGCACTCCGGCTGTTACTGCAAAGCATCGGCATACCTCCCAAACTGATAGTCATGCTTAAAGACCTCTATACCAACACTGCGAGCTGTGAGCGCCTGGATGGGGCACTTTCTGACTGGTTTCATTTTGGCAGTTAGGTCAGGCAAGGCTGCACTGTTGCTCCTTCACTGTTTTTTCCCAGTTGACTGGATTCTTTATCGTGTAATCCACAGAGGCTTTATTACGGCAACGCTGGGCATAAAGATTTTTTACTGATCTGGACTATGCTAAAGACGTCGCTCTTTTTGCTGAAATGCTGGAGGTTTTTTTTATTGGCTTTGGATGTACTGAATGACGAAGTCCGTCCTTTACGCCTTGAAGTAAACTGGCAGAAGACCAAGATCCAGCCCACCATCAACCCAGCTACTACCCCGTCATCAGTTTATATGGCAACCCTGTTGAGGTTGTGGAGTCATTCGTCTATCTCGGCTCTGAAATTCATAGCTCAAGCAGCTCTGAACCAGAAGTGCTTCGTCGAATTGGTCTGGCCAAAAGCTGTTTCAACCTTTTGAATAGAAAAATATGGCGCTCCAGCATCTCCGTCTTCACTAAGGTCCAACTGTATCGTACCTAAATCCAACCAGTCTTATAATATGGCTCTGAAACATAGGCCCTAACACGAACCTTATTAGACAAGGTTGATGCTTTTGACAACATCTGCCTGCCTGCATCGTATTCTCCGTATACCATACATGGATGATGTAGCGATGTCGGAAATCTCGCGTTGAAAAAAAAATTAAACTAAAAAATTGGGGCAAAGAACAACGTGAGTCCGCCCGGCGCCATAAGTCCGATTGGAGAGAAATTAGAAGGGGGGGTGTAAAATTTTCCAGGCATCAAAGTCACGCGGCCCGAACTGAAATGCATTGGCATACGCCGAACGCGCATTCGCGACTTAGGGTAGGTCAACATGAGCGCCTATAACTTTGTTCATTGTATACGGAATCTTACAAATTTTTTCCATTCAACGCCAAAAAAATCGCTCTCGTCAACGCCGTTTAGACTTTGTCGCTATCTTTATCGGTTTCAGAGATATTTGCGCTTAAACTCGAACGTTGTCGTAAATCGCACCGATTTTTGCACGTTTTTTGCCCTCCAAAATTTTAAGGGAAAACGGTGCCCTCAAAAGTTGTATTTGCGTTAACACCCCAACCTGGAGGCGCGTCAAGTTTCAAAATGTCGTCAGGCAACACCTCTTAACTCCGAAGTTATAGGCGCTCATTTATTGCATTTTAAGCCAATCATTGACCCCCTTTGAAAAAACTTGTAAGGGGGCCCTCGTTTTCAGTGAGGGGTGCGCTAGTATGACTTGGTCATTTTCTAGCGCGTGTAAAAACTTGGAGGCGCAGCACCCCCTAGGGGCCGAAATATGTTTTTTTTCCAAAAAATGCGTTTTGGGTGGGTACAAGTCCACATCTAAATCTTCAAGGTCACTGGACCGAAGTTCACCGGACTTGTTTCGAGTAACGCGGGAGTAATCGCGATACACAACAAGACTATCCGATTTTGAATATCTTCATCCATTTTGGAGATATTCGCCGCCGAACTTTGAAGTCGACCGAAATCGGGCCAAATTTTGCATGTTTTTGGCCCTTGAAATTTTTTTTGAGTTGTATTCCTCGAAATTTTGGACCGGCATTATAAAACTCAGCCCAGTACTGAGCATCGTGCAAAATTTTACTTCGGTCGGCCTACGCATCTCTGAAATTTCGCGCGAAAAAAATTTAAAAAAACTAAAAATTTGGGGCAAAGCCCAACGTGAGTTTGCCCGGCGCTCTAAGTCCGACTGGGGGGAAATTCGGGGAGGGAGTAAAATTTCACCGACATCAAAGTCACGTGGCCTGAACTCAAATGCATTGGCATACGCCGAACGCGCATTGTCGATTGAGGGCTGGTCAACATGAGCGCTTATAACTTTGTCACCGCCGTTTAGATTTTCTCGGTAGCTACATCGTTTTCAGAGACATTTGCGGTCAAACTCGAAAGTTGTCGTAAAACGTACTAAATTTTGGACGTTTTTTGCTTTCCCAAATTTTAAGGGCGCAGTGCCTTCAAAAGTAGTACTTGCGTTAACACCCAACCTAAAGGCGCGTCAAGTTTGAAAGTGTCGTCGGGCTACACCCCTTAACTCCGAAGTTATAGGCGCTCATTTATTGCATTTTAAGCCAATTTTTGACCCTTTTTTGAAAAAAGTTGTAAGGGGGCCCCCGTCCACGATGGTAAGTGCGCTAGTAAGACTTGGTCATTCTCTAGCGCGTTTAAAAATTTAAAGTCGTAGCACTCCCTAGAGGGCCGAAATATCTTCTTAAGACTATCCGATTTTGAATATCTTTATCCGTTTTGGAGATATTCGCCGCCGAACTTCGAAGTCGTCCGAAATTGGGCTAAATTTTGCATGTTTTTGGCCCCTGAAATTTTTTGGGGTGTCCCCCCAAAATTTTGGACCGGCATTATAAAATTCAGTTCAATACTGATAATCGTGCAAAATTTCACTTCGGTCGGCCCACGCATCTCTGAGATCTCGCGCGAAAAAATTTTAAAAAAAACTAGAAATTTGGTTCAAAGCCCAACGTGAGTCCGCCCGGCGCTCTAAGTCTGACTGGGGGAAAATTGGGGGAAAGGGTAAAATTTTCCTGACATCAAAGTCATGTGGCAACGCGCATTGTCGATTGAGGGCTGATCAACATAAGCGCTTATAGCTTTGTTCGTGGTGGACGGAATTTTACAAATATTTTTTTGTTTATCGCCGAAAAGATAGTTCTCGTCAACGCCGTTTAGATTTTTTTTAGCTTCATCGTTTCCAGAGATATTTGCGGTAAGACTATCCGATTTTGAATATCTTCATCCGTTCCGGAAATATTCGTTGCCGAACTTCGAAGTCGTCCGAAATTGGGCTAAATTTTGTATGTTTTTGGCCACTGAAATTTTTTTGGGGTGTCTTCCCAAAATTTTGGACCGGCATTATAAAACTCAGCCCAGTACTGACCATCGTCGGCTTCGGTCGGCCCACGCATCTCGAAGATCTCGCGCGGAAAAAAATTTTAAAAAAACTAGAAATTTCGTTCAAAGCACAACGTGAGACCACCCGGCGCCCTAAGTCCGATTAAGGAAAAATTAGGGGAAAAGATAAAATTTCTTCGGCAACAAAGACCCGTAGACCAAACTCAAATGCATTGGCATACGCCAAACGCGCATTGTCGACTTAGAGTAGGTCAACATGAACGCTTATAACTTTATACGTAGTGGACGGAATTTTACCAATTTTTTTGTTTAACGCCGCAAAGATCTTTCTCGCCAAAGCCGTTTGGACTTTGTCGCTATTTTTATAGGTTCCAGAGATATTTGCGGTCAAACTCAAAAGTTGTCGTAAATCGTACTAAATTTTGCACGTTTTTTGCCCTCCAAAATTTTAAGGGAGGCGGTGCCTTTAAAATTTGTACTTGCGTTAACACTCCAACCTAGAGGCACATCAACTGTCAAAGTTTTGTCGGGCTACACCCTTTAACTTTGAAGTTATAGGCGCTCATTTATTGCACTTTAAGCCAATTATTGACTTTCTTTGAAAAAAGTTGTAAAAAGGCCCTCGTCATTAATGGAGAGTGCGCTAGTAAGACTTGGTTATTCTCTAGCGCGTGTAAAAATTTGGGGGCCCAGCACCCTGTAGGGGCCAAAATATGTTTTTTTGAAAAATGCGCCTTGAGTGGGTCAAAATGAGCGCTTATAACTTAGTTCGTAGAAGACCGAAGTTTACAATTTTTTTTTGTTTAACGCGGAATTAACCGTATTTAATAACGCCGTTTATTGCTTGTTGATATCTTTATCGAGTTCAGAGATATTTGCGGTCAAACTCAAAAGTTTTCGTAAATCGTACTAAATTTTGCACGTTTTTTTCCTCTCAAATTTTAAGAAAGGCGATGCCAGCAAAAACTGTACTTGCTTTAACACCCCAACTTAGAGACACGTCAAGTGCCAAAGTTTCGTTGGGCTACACCCCCTAACTTCGAAGTTGTAAGCGTTTAATTATTGCTTTTTTATGCCAATTTCTGATTCCCCTTTGAAAAAAGTTGTAAGGGGGGCCCCGTCCCCAATAAAAGATGCGCTAGTAAAACTTGGTCATTCTCTAGCGCGTGTAAAAATTTGGGGGCGCAGCACCCCCTAGGGGCCGAAATATGTTTTTTCGAAAAATGCGGTGGGTACAATTCAGCAACGAGATCTCCCAGGTCACTAGACCGACCTTCACCGGACTTGTTTTGCCTAACGCGAGAGAAATCGCTGTCGAACGATTAACTCACCGATTTTGAATATCTTCATCCGTTTCGGAGATATTCGCCGCCGAACTTCGATGTCGACCGAAATCGGGCCAAATTTTGTATGTTTTTGGCCCTAAAAAGTTGGGGGAGGCTCCTCTAAAATTTTGGACCGGGATTATAAAATTAAACGCAGCACCGAGGATGGTGCAAAATTTCGCGCCGATCGGCCGACGGAGCTCGGCAATTACGCGAGGGGAAAAAAGAAAGAAACCGCAGCAATTCATAAGTCCGCTCTGCAAGCTATCGCTTGCGGGCAGACTAATAAACCGCAGCAATACATAAGTCCGCTCCGCAAGCTACCGCTTTCGGACGGACTAACTAGAAATTTGGGGCAAAGCCCAACGTGAGTCCGCCCGGCGCCCTAAGTCCGACTGGGAAAAATTCGGGAGGGGGGTAAAATTTGCCCGGCATCAAAGTCCCCTGGCGAGAACACAAATGCATTGGCATACGCTGAACGCGCATTGTCGACTTAGGGTAGGTCAACATAAACGCTTATAACTTGGTTTGTTGTGGACGGAATTTCACAATTTTTTTTGTTTAACGCCGAAAAGATCGTTCTCGTCAACGACGTTTGGATTATGTCGCTATCTTCATCGGTTCCAAAGATATTTGCGCTCAAACTCGAAAGTTGTCGTAAAACGTACTAAATTTTGCACGTTCTTTGCACTTCCAAATTTTAAGGGAGCGGTGTCCCGTAAAAGTTGTACCTGCCTTATCACCCCCATCTAGCAGCACGTTACGTGGCAAAGTCTCATGAGGCTACTCCTTTTGGCTCCAAAGATATTTCGTCCAGTACGCTACATTTTAAGCCAATTTTTGACTCCTTTTTAAAAAAAGTTGCAAGGGAGGCCTCCGTCTTCGGTGGCGGGTGCGCTAGTAAGACTTGGTCATTCTCAAGCGCGTGTAAAAATTTGGGAGCGCAGCACCCCTTAGGGGTCGAAATATGGTCTTTAGAATAATGCGTTTTCGGTGGGTACAATTCCACATCTAGATCTCCAAGGTCACTGGACCGACCTTCACGGGACTTGTTCGCCTAACGCAAGAGGAATCGCTGTCAAAAGAGTAACTCACCGATTTTAAATACCTTTATTCGTTCCGGAGATATTCGCCGCCGAACTTCGAAGTCGACCGAATTCGGGCAAAATTTTGCATGTTTTTGTCCCTTCAAAAAATTTTTTGGAGAAGATACTCCAAAATTTTGGACCGGGATTATAAAATCGAACGTAGCACCCAACACCGTGCAAAATTTCGCGCCGATCGGCCAACGGAGCTCGGAGATTACGCGAGGAAAAAAAATAATATGGTCTTTAGAATAATGCGTTTTCGGTGGGTACAATTCCACATCTAGATCTACAAGGTTACTGGACCAAACTTTACCGGACTTGTTTCGCTAACGCAGGAGTAATCGGTGTCAAACGAGTAACTTACCGATTTTGAATATCTTCATCCATTCCGGAGATATTCAACGCCGAACTTTAACGTCGATTAAAATCGGGCCAAATTTTGCATGTTTTTTGCTCCTAAAACTTTTTTGGGGGTGCGCCGTCGTAAATTTTAGACCAGTGTTATAAAATTCAGCCTAGTTCTGGCCATCGAGCAAAATTTCGCGTTGATCGTTTGACGCATCTCGGAGATCTCGCGTTGAAGAAAAAATTTGTAGCAAAACATAAACAACCTAGAAATTTGGGGCAAAGCCCAACGTGAGTCCGCCCGGTGCCCTAAGTCCGACTGGGGAAAAATTAAGGGGAGGGGTAAAATTTTCCCAGCATCAAAGTCACGTGACCCGAACTCAAATGCATTGGCATACGCCGAACGCGCATTGTCGACTTAGGGTTATTCAACATGCGCGCTTATAACTTTGTCCTTAGTGCACGAAATTTAACAATATCTTTGTTCAACGCCGAAAGGATCGTTCTCGTCAACGCCGTTTAGATTTTATCGCTTTCTTTATCGGTTCCAGAGATATTTGCGCTCAAACTCAAAAGTTGTCATAAATTGCACCGATTTTGCACGTTTTTTGCCCTACCAAATTTTAAGGGGGCGTTGCTTTCAAAAGTTTTAAGCCAATTTTGACCCCTTTTAAAAATATTGTAAAACGGGCTCCCGTCCCCGGTGGAGGGTGCGCTGGTAAGACTTGGTCATTCTCTAGCGTGTGTATTTGGGGGCACAGCACCTCCTAGGGATCGAAATATGGTCTTCCGAAAAATGCGACTTATGGTAGGTCAATATGCGCGCTTATAACTTTGTTCGTAGTGGACTGAATTTTAAATTTTTTTTTTGTTCAACGCCAAAAAGATTGTTCTCGTCAACGCCGTTTGGATTTTGTCGCTATCTTTATCGGTTCCAAGATATTTGCGCTGAAACTCGAAAGTTGTCGTATAACGTACTAAATTTGGCACGTTTTTTTGCCCTCCAAAATTTTAAGGGAACGGTGCCCCCAAAAGTTGTACCCGCGTTATCACTCCCATTTAGCAGCACGTCACGTGGCAAAGTCTTATAAAGCTACATTTTCTTGCTCCAAAGATCCTTCGTTTAATACGCTACATTTTAAGCCAATTTTTGACTACCCTTTGAAAAAAGTTGTAATAGGGCCCCGTCTCCGGTGGGTGGTGCGCTAATAAGATTTGGTTATTCTCTAGCGCGTGTAACATTTGGGGCGCAGCACCCCATAGAGGCCGAAATATGGCCTTCCGAAAAATTTTATTTGGGTGGTTACACATTAGACGCGTAATCTCTGGACTAAAGTTTACACAATTTTTAATATTCAACGCGGAATTAACCATATTTGATAACGCCGTTTAACGCTTGTCGATATCTCTATCCAGTTCAGGGATATTTGCGGCCAAACTCAAAAATTGTCGTAAAACGTACTAAATTTTGCAGGTTTTTGCCTTGCCAAATTTTAAGGGAAGCGGTGCCCTCAAATTTTGTACACGCGTTATCACAACCATCTATCAGCACGTCACGTGGCAAAGTTTCATGAAACTACTTTTTTGGCTCCAAAGATCCTTCGTCTAATACGTTACATTTTAAGAAAATTTTTGACTCCCTTTTGAAAAAAGTTGTAAGGAGGGCTCCCGTCCCCGCTGGGGGGTGCGCTAGCGCGTGTAAAAATTTGGGGGCGCAGCACTTCTTAGAGGCCGAAATATGTTTTTTTCCGAATAATGCGCTTATGATGGGTACGATTTCACATCGAGATCTTCAAGGTCACTAAACCGAACTTCATTGGACCTGTTTCGCCTAACGCGGGAGAAATCGCTGTTGAACGAGTAACTCACCGATTTTGAATATCTGCATCCGTTCCGGAGACATTCGCCGCCCAACTTTGAAGTCGACCAAAATCGGGCCAAAGTTTGCATGTTTTTGGCCCCTAAAATTTTTTTGGTTCGGCTTCCCAAAAATTTCGGACAGGGATTATAAAACCGAACATACTTAGGAGCATCGTGCAAAATTTCGCGGCGATCGGTCCACGGTGCTCGGAAATTACGCGAGGGAAAGGAAAGAAAGATTAAACCGCCCCAAAAATTAAGTCCGCTCTGCAAGCTATCCCTTCCGGGCGGACTAACTAGAAATTTTGGGCAAAACCTAACGCGAGTCCGCCCGGCGCCCTAAGTCCGATTGGGGGAAATTAGGAGTGGGGGTAAAATTTCCCCGGCACCAAAGTCACGTTGCCCGAACTCAAATGTATTGGCGTACGCCGAACGCGCATTGTCGACTTAGGTTCGTCAATATGAACGCTTATAACTTTGTTCGTAGTGGACGAAATTTCACAAAATTTTCTTTGTTCAACGCCAAAACGATCGTTCTCGTCAACGCCGTTTAGATTTTGTCGCTACGTATATCAATTCTAGAGCTCCAGAGGTTACTAGACCAAACTTCACCGGACTTGATTCGTCTAACGCTGGAAGAATCGCGGTAGACGGAATGACTATCCGATTTTGAATATTTTTATCCGTTTCGGAGATATTCGCCGCCGAACTTCAAAGTCGTCCGAAATCGGGCTTAATTTTGCACGTTTTTGGCCGTGAAATTTTTTTGGGGTGTGACCTTCGATATTTTAGACCGGCATTGTGAGGTTGCCTTATGAGACTTGATTCTAGGCCTACGACAGACTTAGCTTACACTTAACTTAGGCCTAATGCTTAAGTAAATCGACACCAAAAATAAAAATAAAACGGTAATGCAATTTAATTGCGAACATATATACAGCAAATAATAACAAAAGAATAAACACATGATTATACAGTTTCAATCGTCTAGTAGTCGCAGCTGCAAATCTAATCAAACAGTTTAATCAATCAACAGACTGTTCAGTTTCACTGTTATGCAAGTGATATCGCAAACTTTAGTATCAATTAATCAATTACACAGTTACGCAGTTACACACTACACAATCCAAATCAACAGTTACGAAATCAACAGTTACGAAATACTCAATAGAATCAAATATCATATGAAACAATCACAAATAATCTACACACAACAAAGCCACATAAAAAGGGGCTCAAATCCAGACTATTCAATGTCAAAACTCGCACAGGAGTCTCTTTCCCTCGTTACACCACTATCGGGATTATTCGAGTACCCTGTTACTACCGTTACTCTAGGGATCCACACAGGTCTTTCAATCCAAGCAACTTTACATCTAGGGTCTACACAAGAACCCTATTGCTAATACAAAAGCCAAATCAAAGGCTATACGATCTTAGCATTTACGCATGCCATCACACACAAGACCTTTCTGGTCCGTTTCAGAACAACAACTGTTCTCAAACCCGTCAGAACTACAACTGATTCAAACAACTCGTTTGCGCGCTGCAGATAAAGCGACAATCTAATTACTGCTTGGCCTAACCAATCACACGCACAACATTCAACTCACGACCTAATTAAAGTGGCGCTGAGTCTACAACTCGGCCTTTGATTGGTAAACACCTATGAACTGATGCTGACAGGTAAATGAAATACCGTTACATAACGTAAGTCAATACAGCTTACGATAACTTTTATTTACAGGCCAACACCTAGTCACACACGGGCAGGTACAGCTAACAATACAACGACAGTGACATGCAGACACACTGGTAGACGAACTCCGGCTACGCTAAGACAAAGTCGCTATAAACAACAACCGCCAAATAAATCGACAAATATATACAAACACACAGCGAAAAATACAGACAGCACGCCTATTCTGACGCGACAATCAATCGACGACTCGATTTCTCACAAGTGTCATACACATACCGGCAGCATTATCCCAATCCGTACCCGGTTTCAGACAACAGGCCTACACTCATTGGCTACGGCTTGCTGATCAATATTCATTAGTCGTATCTGACATTT
>Ga0056128_1007867_pt1 | contig 13457 bp, 6 predicted proteins | sample WorMetLIZISLAND2_FD_71113 | JGI IMG/M metagenome (GOLD analysis project Ga0056128, IMG submission 71113) | Marine gutless worms symbiont microbial communities from Max Planck institute for Marine Microbiology, Germany - Olavius geniculatus... ... | reverse complement strand
ACCGCATTTGATGCTGGATCAAAGTCCGGCGTCGTTCTCCATCTGGAGAAACTTCGCGGATCAGCGCCAATGATCTTCTATCGGTTCGCTGACAACGACAATGCCCCATACAAGGATGTTACTATTGTGCTTACTCTGAGCCTCGAGTCAACGGAAATCACTGGGTCAGAACGTGACAATGTGGCATACGATGAACTGCGACAGGTTTGGGGCTCTGGGCTTGATGTCGATAAACTGGAACCACTTCTCAGCCGCATCGGAAACTCCGTCGCTTTTGTTCTTCCAGAGACTGAAGAAGTTATGGCCAGCTTAAACTGCTGACTGTATTAGAACTAACTGATTCACTGTTGTATTGTTGTTTCAAGACAGTGTTATAGTCAACAGATGGCAGCAGATTTATGAATATACCAATGCCATAAAGTAGTGAACAATTTTGATTTCGTAGCAACTACCAGATGGAAATTTGCAGCAGCATTAGTAGTGCAGAACCAAACGTAAAATAAGTTTTACTTGTGTAAGTTGTTGGTTTTAAAGAATCTTACAAGCACAGTGTCCTGCATACTTGTGAATATAATATTAATTTATGGCTTTGTCAGGTTGTCTTGGATTTTCTTTCTTTCTTTCCAACATAAACTCACATATCTGTCTTATAACACTGATCGTAATTATGTAAAATTTTGGTGTTAGAGTTTCCACTTTCATCAGCCAGGTCTCTCTGCCATATACTGTACAAATACGACTAAAAGAGTAAAATACTAAAAGACTAAATACATGTAAATGTGTTGTAATCAGTCTTTTCAAGAAGCAAAAGAGACATTTTTAATGCCAAGTCTATGTATCTCTACAGACATTCTGCTTATTCAACAATAAATATGGCACAATAAAGATAACTAGAAATTTGGGGCAAAGCCCAACGTGAGTCTGCCCAGCACCCTAAGTCCGATTGGGGGAAAATTCATGGGATGAAATTCCCCAGGTTGCAAAGTCATGTGGCCTGAAGTCAAATGCATTAGCATACGCAGAATGTGCATGGACGACTTAGGGTAAATAAACATTAGCCATGTGGTCTCAGGTGTTAGCAAACTAAAGTTCACCAATTTTTTTTGTTCAACGCAGGAGAGATTGCGGTTCAAAACGCCATTTACTGCTTGTCGATATCTCTATTCAGTCCAGAGATATTCGCAGTCAAACTCGGAAGTTGTCGTAAAATGTACTAAATTTTGAACGTTTTTTGCCCTCCCAAATTTTAAGGGGGCAGTGCCCCCAAAAGTTGTTCCCGCATTATCACCCCCACCGAGCTACGTGTCACGTGTAAGTTTCATATGGCTACTCCTCCTGGCTCCAAAGATCTTGCGACTAATACGTTGAATTTTAAGCCAATTTTGGACCCCCCCTTTGAAAAAAATTGTAAGGAGGACCTCCGTCCCCAACGGGGGGGTGCGCTAGCAAGACTTGGTCATTCTATAGCACGTGTAAAAATTTGGGGATGCAGCATCCCTTAGGGGCCAAATTATGGTATCCCGAAAAAGTTGATTTGGGTGGGTATGATTCCAACTTTAGATCTCCGGAATTGGTGAACCAAAGTTCACCGCACTTTTTTCGCCAAACGCAGGAGGAATCACTAAAGTCGTCCGAAATTGGGCCAAATTGTTTTTGGCCCCTAAATTTTTTTTTTTTGGGGGGGGGGAGGCCCCCGAAATTTTAGACCGGCGTTATAAAATTCGGCCTAGTACTGATCACCGTGCAAAATTTCATGCCGATCAGCCCACGCAGCTCAGAGATTTTGCGTTGGACTAAAAAATAAATAAAAACATCTCGAGTAAAACATAAGCCCACTCCGCAAGCTATCACTTCTGGGCTGACTAACAAAATGTTACGCCTATACATGAACTATTACGCAGTGATGTCTACATTACAAGGTGGATCAAAATAAAATTCCCTACCGAAAAAAATTAAACTTGTTGACAAACAATAACATTTTTCATTTTGAAAAATGTGAATCACAAAATTGTGGCACAAAATATATCTTTCTATTATCAAGAAATTGTCAAGTGCACCTTCTAGGCCTATTTTGAGCCACCCTGTACACCAATACAAGTTGCAAGCCATCTGTCTGATGGAACAGAATCGGAGACTAAGGCACAAAGTATTTCGGAGTGCTCATGTGGAAACGGTGTGCCCACAGCCAACTGTGTCCCTCGAGGTATGAACCAAACCTAAACATATGAAACACAAACACTTGTGCACGTTATAAACTGTCAATTGTCGCAGCTTCAACAAACAACACACAAAGCTACAGTACAAAATAGACAGATCTGGTCTTGCCATGTAGATTTGCAACAATAGAGATACTCTGACGATTTTTGAAACAAACATAAACAAAACCATGTTAAACGTGAAATAAATAATTATCTGCCATACCTACCTACTATTCTGAAAAAATACTCTAAACACAACTAGTAGAGCATGCATGTATTATATACCAAACCAATATGTAGTGAAATGTGACTGAAGCAAACCAACTGAAAATCAGACTAACCTGGAATTAAACCGGATGTCTTCATCCACCTGCTGTGGATCTGTCGTGATGTGTTCATTATCGGCAAACGATGACAGGTCTTCAGGAATACGAAACCGAGCTGCCTGAAGTTCAGTGTCACTCAGACCTCCGTGTGTTATGCGTGCATAGCCAAGCCTGCACAGCATGAAAATGCATAAACAGTACACTCGTGTAAGTCACTGTGTAAGCTGCTGTATTGGCATAGTCAGACAGTTTAATTATACTAATGGTTCGTGATTTGTTTCGCCTGCAATATGGCTATACCCTTGTACGTTTATTCTTTTATGTACATCCTTTTTAATCTTTACTATATCAAATATTTGGCCAAATTAAACTGATTGGTTGAACGAATGAAAGCATCAACTGTTTTTTTTCTGAAATAGCTATAGACTGGGCCAAGTCCATCAAATTAATTTTCTGGTAACTAATGGAGTTTGACATTCTACAGGCAAGTTGCCCTTCCTGTTGCCTACCATCAGCTTTGAAGCACTGCAGAGTAAAGGATTTACAGCGTACAATAATCTGCTGACAGTAATAAAAAAGCATGCATTACAATGTAAATTAATGATAATATAAATTAGAGCTGCAAAAATTAATGATTAATCACATGCTTAATCGTAAATTCCTTAACAATTAATAAAATTTTAATCATTAAATTTTCAATTAAAGCTGCGTCACTTGATAAGAAGTGATTGGACAAGACAAGCCTCAGTGCACATGTGACAGCTCTTAGCTGAAATAAACTGTGATATAAACGTGCATTTTCTGTTTTCTGTGCTTGTAATGAATTTTATTCGCCAGTACACAAAAGAATGTCTGAGAAGAGTAAGGCGGTGGTGAGACCTGATAAGGCCACGATACATGATGTATTCACACCAGCGATCACGATCAGTGTTGTCAATGTCTCGCACTCGACCGGCCTCAGTCAACTGCTTGTAGTCACGACTGAACGGCCGAGATGTCACGTAGCCAAGAAACACCACCGGGTTGACGCTAAACAGTCCATCAGTCAATCATTTTATTTGCCAAATAGGCCTATTGTCAATAGCATACAATACACTAATCGAGTAATGTGGTGGGTACAACTAGGCAAATTGATCTCACCGTTCCCCAAAATAAAACCTAAATAGAAGCATACATTGAATGAGGCAACATTAAAACACAAGGTCAGAAAATGGATATTGAAAAACAAATACAAGAATAAAAAAAGGAAACAAAGAAAGAAAAAACTAAAACACTTCCGAAAACACAAAAAAATCAACCTGCCAAACAATATGCTTAAACTGTAAGATAAAACTAAATTCAAAAACATATAACAGATGCTGATGATGACGATGGTGATCACAATGTTTGAGTTGCAGATTTCAGTTGACATGCAATGGTTTAATAGTGTCTTAAGCTGTGTACAGAGTAACATAACTGAAATGAACTGCACTGAAATGACCAATGTGTAATGCCTCACTGCTCACCCATTGGTCATGATGTGTTCGATAATTTTTGGAGAGAAATTATTGCACACTTCGCTTGCAAATGACAAATATTATGGCAAATGTATACATATTATACTGACGCATTGCTGAGTTGGTGTGAGAGAAACTTTGCTTGTAGCTCTCTGTCAAGAACATCGCGGTCATTACCCATGTGAGTTACGACAAAGTCCACCAGGTGGCCAGTCATGTTGACTGTTGCTGTAATGGCCGGCGCCAGTTCTCCTACAACACATCCATTGATGATATAATTAGAGATATGCAAATTACAAATTAGCAATAATCACACGAAGCAGTCAGAGGATTCGTTGTAAGGTAGAATGATAATAATTTGGTAAACGATCAACATCGTTGCACTTGTGACCCCAAAATGTTAACATTTTAGGCCATGTTGTTCGCCAGGTGGCAGCACCATATTTGGTTTGGCAGCGGTTTCCCTTATGCCCCATTGAAAGCAATGTTAACGAAAATTTCAAAGTGATCCAGAATCTGGGATTCCTTCCAGATCACCCCCAAAATTGAATCACTGGTAGTTTTTGCCATTCCAGACATTTCCCAAAAAATTCAGAAAGATCCATCCATAACTTTTTGAGTTATCTTGCTGACACACAGACAGACAAACAAAGTCTGGCAACAACATAACCTTCTTGGCGGAGGTAATTAAAGTTACCAACATGCAGAATATAGACTAAAAACCAGAAAAAACTAATATACGCACCTACCATTCAAACTTATTTTATTATCTTGGGGTAGGAGGATGAGTTGATGTGGCCGATGCAAACATTCATCCAAACGAGGTCCAATATAAAGTGACTTTTACGCTCAAGATCAACATGTCACCAGTAAGTCAAACCACCAAGCTGGTGTTCCAAAGAGCAAAACAAAAAAAATATGCAACAAGAGGTCGTTAGTTTGACTCGTAAGTCAGGTTGCTATCAAGTGGTTACTGTTTGGATGGGTGACTCTTTGGCACAGACAGGTAAACCATCTTGGTATATAATCAACCACTATGGTAAACTCAGCCTTCTGTCCTTCCGGAGTAAGTAAATCGAGTACCAGCCAGTTTGGCTGGGGTTAAGGTGGGATGTATTCATCTGTGTCAGGTGACAGATAATCCCATATGGCAGTTGATGCTCCATAGCTCTGAGGGGTTCTCATGAATATCTATAGACAACCTTTAACACAAAAAAACTGAACTTACCATGAGGTGATGGAAGAAGATGATGCGTTGACTTTATGAATGGATATTTTGATAATATTAAATTCCTAAGACAACAAAACATTAAATTTAAGTAAAATTCACACACAGAAAATTTTAAAAGTGCAAACACCATTGACCTTGAATGTTCACAGCGAGAAAATATGTCACAATACTGTCAATGTTACAAATTACATTTCAAGTGCACCCCAGTGGCTCAGATGTTAAGGCTTGGAGACCTGGGTTTATTTAACATGGAAACTAAGATCTGTGTGGGAGTCTGGCTAAAACAGCTCTTTTTTCGAAAAAAAATCACATCCAAGCTCTCAAACTAAACAAAATATTTATTATTATTACTAAATTACATATATATTGATGTTTCAAAATAACAAAAATGATGACAGCAATATTAAGCAATATTAATATCAGTGAATCATAATATATGAAAAAATCATGCTGCACTTTATAAATAAGTGAAGCATAAAAATAATCATTTACCTTACACAATATACTTATAACCAACAAAATGGCTTGAAGATTAAGCCCAAATCAGACTAAGTCGTACATGTGCAAAAAAATAAAAGCATTAACTGTGAAAATAGTCACAGCCATAGTGCTAGCATCAACTGACCAATGGCTTCTATCCCCCCCCACCAAATCTGGAATCAAAATCAGGCACAACTTCCCACCCCAACTTTCGGACTCAAGTCCCCTACCCACCTTTTTTGGCTTCTTCCCCTCTTTAGGGGAGACGTTGTGTTAAGGGTTTGAATTGAGAAATAAAAGGAAAGTAAAAAATAAAACAAAAGCTTTGCTGAGGGTGTAGGTTGCCCAGTGAAAAATGGGGGAAAGTTCTGTTAAGGATATTGATTGGGGTAAGGGAAGTTTTGGTCTACACTCTTAACAAAACCTTCCCCCTATTTTTCACTGGACGCAATCTTCGCCCACCAGGTACAGGGATAGAAGCCACTGCAACTGACCCCCAGGTATGGTCTCGAGTAGATGGGCCGTAGTCTACAAACATATGCAGTCGTTCGCTAAGCCACATTGCCAGGTCGTTGTTACCAAGAAACGGCTTGGAAGCATCACTCTCAAGCAGTGTTATTACGTCAGCGCCAGTGTCATTCAGTAGCTTGGCTGAGCGCTCCAGGCTGGGCCAGCCGATGTTGTCATAGCCGAAGTGATAGGTCCATATAGCTGCAGTGAAGTCCACCCGAGGATGACTCTGACAACCATTGCAGAAAATGCAAGCAACCAGCAGTAAATCAATTAAACATCCAAAATATAAATATATGAATAAATGGTTTTTGCTGGCACTGCAAACTAGTAAAAAACATAATACCTGTATGTTTTAAGTGGAACCAGTATACAGTACTTCAAGTACCGGTTTTTTGGTAGCAGTTGATTGGTATCGGAAACCACTTCAATGATAACGACAATGAGTTTTACTTCGCACACTTGCGACTATAAAGATAACCAAATAGCTGAATAACACTGCAGTGCAAACAGTGCGACAAAATAATAATAACACAGTCCACAAATGCAAAATAACAGAGTCCATAAGTGCAGAGAAGTACATGAGTACATCTGACATTCCCTTCAAAATGACAAAAAGTCTGAGACATGAATAAAACACTTGCTTCATTGTAAAATCCACTTCTTGCATTACAAAAGAAATTTGAAAACATGTTGCTAGACATACTTATTTGTAACTATTTATTGCACATTCAAAAACTCACTACATTTTAGCTTCAGCTTTCAACTTGTTTCACCACTGCAATTTAAACTAGCTAACTGACATTGGTTCAATTCTTACTAACTGACAAAATAAAATTTTCCACAACACTGCACAAAAATTTTGCATTATATTTGATGGCTACCACAAACTTGAATGGTTTCTATTAGCGTGTCAGACCTTTGGCGAATGAGCAAAGTTCTGTTTTGGATAGCGATAAACAAAGCCGCACAATCCAGATGTGACGATGAGCAATAGCACTGTAACACCAGCAAATACAATGCAAATGACTCCAAATATCTGAGGCATAGTACTTACAGTACGACATTTCTGATTGCCACAAAATAAAAAATTACAATTAAAAGCATGTCTGACAGCACAAACCTCTATTGAAATGTCTGTTCTAATTTACCACTGGCATTAAAGGTGCTACCATCTGGCGAATAATACAAAAGTACTGCTATCACACTAGCAAGCCCATGCACGAGTAACGAACTGGGACACCAAATCCAACTGCTGCACAGACTGCCACCAAAATAAAACTTACTGATACACTAGACAGTGACCATGCCACACCCTGTCACCTCTTCCAAAAAATTAAAAACTCTCATCATTATAATCATCAAATAAGCATCGTAAACATTTACAGTATGCTGATTAAAAAATAATAGAGACAACAGCGTATTCCAACTGATAGTAAAATCAACAGCCAAATCTTATATCAACAAATATGTTTATTGAAGACACACTTTCTTGCTTTAACTCAAGATTTTCCGCATCAAACCAACAACTATCGAGAAGTAAACTTTATGGTTTGCAAAGTAAGAATTTTACAGATCTATCTCATACAAGAAATGTGAGCTAATGCTCACGAAACACAAGAAAGCCTACAGCAAGCGAAGTGTGCAATAATTTCTCACCAGAAATTATCGAACACATCTTTAGAAACTTAATTTTGAACTGTTGTACGAAGAATTGTAACATAAACTTTACAAATTTCCAACATTTCGGGAGGAGGCAACTGGATAATTTTCAATCTGTGATAATTTGAATTTCAAGGACTTTTGAGGTCCTGTTATATCAAATTTCAAAACTTTCAAGGCCCTATAGTCTTTTCAAGGTCTTTCCAGATCCTTGAACAAGAAGTTTGAGCTAATGCTCACGGGACGCGCGAAAACCTATAGCAGTTCCTGTTCGCAAACTGTCAGTCTATCTCCAGCCATTTCGTCGTGACTTTTACGGGGGTACCACTACTTGATGCCCTCGTGTGCAGGTTTCCTTGAATGTAGAAAATTGAGACTTGGACCGTTAAAACCTACGTTCAATGCTGAAAATTTCGCATGCAGTTTGTCCATGTTTATCTCAATTGGTTTCAGCGCAATTCGCTCTTGCAATGTGTCTCGCAGTCCAAAATCGCCAAAAAAATCCATAAAACCCCTTATTTTGGCGTTCAAGGTCATTCAAGGTCACTGAATTCGGCGTCAATCGAGAGCCAGCGTATGACTTCCTATTAATGATTAATAGTAACCTAGGCCCTATCTTGCACCGTTACTGAGATACAGCGACTAAATGGCCAAAAATCACAAATTTTGCCCACCCCCCTCTCATTTAGCACCCTCATTTGGGGTGACCCCCTTCGAATTTATGGAAAAGCTTTACGACTCCTCAAACTAGAGTTTTCCCGGCAGCCGACAGTGAAGATTTGGTGATCCTAGCTTAAATCGTTTTTGCCTGATCCACCCGTGTGACAGACAGACGGACGAACAGAATTGCGATGGCTAAGACACGCTGAAAGCAGTAGCTGCTTTCGCGCATAAAAATGGAAAAAAATTTTAAAGGACTTTCAAGGCAGTGTGGCCACCCTGAACTGTAAATGTTAATAATACATACTTACACAGATATGTTTTTGCATCAGGCATTTTGGCACGGCTGGGAAGATGAATAAACACAGAGTATGATTCACTGTGGGTGGATCGTCCTGCACGAAAAACATACGGCAACGGAAACGTTTTTTAACAGCACATTATTAGCTGGTCTTGGTCGTACGCTGCTCATAAGTAAAAAAACGCTTCAATCAGCCCACATTATTATTGCAGATTTTCCACACAAAAGTTGCCAGTAAAAGACCTCTGAAAATTAGTCGATATTTGGTAAAGATATAGACAAACGTTTGGTGGCATGTTTTTTTTACTCACGGTGTAGAATCACGGTACCAAACAGCACATCACGTGATCTGCTGTTTATCTAGCAAAAAGAGTGCTCAATTGAGTGCTAAACACTGCAGCACAAGTACTGCAATATCAAAATCTATCAATAAAAACAAGTAAAAATACAAAAAGTAAGTGTAATATAACTACATTCAAAGGCTGTGGCCTATTAAGAAAGTAGCAAGTGACAACACCAATTACAAATGTTTAAGAGATGGATAATACATGTATACAGAACAGACCAGTGCATCTGTCTGATTTACTCAGCTGAATCAATGTAACGCAACTCTATTTCTAAGCCCAGCATAACCCACTAATTTTCTGGGCCAGCTCGCTTTCTGCAAAAATGCCAGGTTTGTACTGGCCCATTGTGCTGACTTTGTATCACCCACATTTCCACTACTGTTTCCCAACAGCAAGTTTTCCGAACCTGATCATCATGCATAAAACTAACGTCATAGCAACAGTGAATACGGTCAACTGCCAATCAATCTATCAAAGCTCAAACACACTTCTGGGCAAAACCTATTCAAAATTTTGTGTTATCACAGTTGGCCACACCAGGCCTAGGACATTAATTTTTCAGCCTAGCCTGACGCGGCCCATTTGAGTTTATCTTCCATGCCCAGTGTATGAGAACCTAAGCCACACAAAGGTCTAAAGTAAAAAAAATATCCGAAACGTCTAAAACAGTTGAAAGCAACTCGACCAGTCACTGTGGCAAGACCAATCATGAGCATAACCGCTGCAATGAGCCAGCCGGTATGTTCACGAGTGTAGATCCCACCCGGCACAAAGTTGTATGCTACAGTCCACACTGAGAACAGAGTTTCACACAGCCAGACCAAGACGGCAACCAGCAGCGTTCGTACTGGTGGACAGGTGGTCAGCTGATCCAGCAGCATTGGCCAGACTGACGTTGTGTACACAGCCAACAATAAGCCACCTGCAATGTATCAGTAACATTACAATAATAGTAAGTAAGTAAAGTGTAAATTTATATAGCGCATACTCAAAAAGATCTCTATATGTGCTATAAATGCTCCACTAATTATTAAACACAAAAATACGTTGAATATCTTACGTTCAAAATAAGAAATACATTGGATAAGAAGACAAAAGCTATTAGAAAATACAGAAGAAAGGCTGTTATAAATCTGTTACATGAGCAGACCCAGACGACCAAAACGGATGAGTAAATGCAAACATCCACAAGAAATTATTGAAAAATTCGCTTACAAATCACAGATATATATTACAAATGTAAAAAGTCACACATATGTGGCTCACAAAAGATTGCAATCCAATGTAAATGACAAAAACGTGAAACAGAATTGTCTGGTACTGACGTTCTGCTTTGCAGCTATGGACTGATCCGAATTAAACTGTTGGTGATTTCTTTATTCAGATCAGTTTGGAACCACTGGGTTTGATTCGAATTATAAATTACTTTTTGGTGGGTAATTTATGAGTTTGATCTAAATTGAAAACTTTGTTATCAGTTACATCGATGCACAAAACATGCATTAATAATAATATGCCTTAGCTAAAACTAAACAGCTCTGGTGCTCTCCCACAATCAATTTTTTAAAGAAATTTTATGTCAAAAATGACTGCTGCATATACTTAGCAGACAAGTAGCAATCTTTGTAAACCTAATAATATTGGTAAAAGTCGTTTCTTAGAAGGAAACACAACAGAGCCTCAAACAGTACCTATAGATCATTAATTCATTATGTTACATCAATGTCTATGCAGCAGAATTTCATGCAGCTAGACATGACTAGTGCTGATGATACAAGTAATCATCCCTGACCTGCAAATGCCTGCCAAGTGGGCAGCAAATAAAGAGCAAAGAACGATGCTGAGCCAATAACCCACCACCAAACACTTGCAGTTACGTGACGACATGGTGCCAAATTTACTCCAAAACACAATGCCAGCAGCACAGCAGCCCTACATCGCAGTATAACTGCACACTGTGGGGGATAATAACGAACAATATACTAAACTCGAGCCTATATCTCATCTATGTCAAAAGATACTGATATTCATAATTCGTTCACTGGCACACTGTACAGAAAAATCCAGAAGAGCCACAGTAAAATGATAATTACAGATCCCAGCCCAATTAAATGGCATCACCGCATCAGTACACTATCTGTTAAAATATTTGATCCATGAACTGAACAGAAAAGTACAGCACAGATGAGCTTGTACTGCAAAGTCAACTGCCACACGCATCACGTTTTTCACCGTGACGTTGGTTTAGGGTTCAAAGAGATGCCTGCCAAAGAACTGACTGAACGAAACTGCCATTTGAGACTCAGCTGCAAAATACAAAGATGATGTCAAAAACAATAAATGTACAAAACATAAGTTCATTTGCAGTCATGTGACATTCAAATGGCAACAAGGGTCGATTGTGGTGGAATTAGATTGGCCTCATTCAATAGCCCGTCCACCAAAATCACCCATTAAACGCAAAGATCTTGGAGATATCCTTTACAGAATCCGAATTATAGCCCTTTTGTCTCAAATTTCGTTGCTATGGCAAAAAGGTCCGTCAAGATAAAATCTTGTTAGCAGTATTCGATGGCCCAACCCCCAAACCCCCCAATAGATGCAAAGATCTTGCAAATATCTCTAGCAGAAGCAAGGTATGGCCCATTTTGTCTCAAATTTCGTTGCCATGGCAACCAGGGAGGGTCAGGACAAAATTTCATTGGCAGCATTCAATGGCCCAACCCCAAAACCCCCCTATAGATGCAAAGATCAGGCAAATTTCGTTGCCACAGCAACCAGGGAGAGTCCGGGGTAAATTTGAATGACACTGTTAGATTAGCCATCCCCGAAAACCATACCCTAGAACCAAAAATTACGACTCTATGTTATACACAGCCAGAGTTATAACCGTTTACAGAACTGTTTAATTTTCCCCATAGGCACCATTGTATTTTTTTCGAATTTTCTAATAAATAAGTTAAATATTAAATTTTAATTTTCTAACCCCAAAAAAGCACACCCTTGCCTGATACCGCATCATTTGAGCCATCACGTAGGTGAGTAGGTGAGTTAAAGAAAAAGGTATACATACTGCTAGAAAATTTTTTGTGTATATTTCACCTATTTGCCGAGATGCCCCCCTTGGGCAGATTTACATGAAAATTTGCATGAGGGGTCATCTAGCTGACATAATCAACCGTGCCAAATTTTATCTCAATCAGATCAAAGGTTTTGATTTTGTGGGGGTCAAATTTTTGGCTTTCCCATAGGAAAGATGTCGCTGTTAACACATGGCTTGAACTACCGTTCAGCCTGTAATATGGCATTCGTAGAGAGGCATGGCTACTTGATGACAAGTTTATCACAGAGTAGAACCCAGCCTATGTTAAGCACACACTACTTCATGACAGACAGCATTACTGATGCAGTGAAAGAAACACTGTATTTTAACTCACCCCCAAGGGTATGGCATAGGACCGGTGTCTGGATAGCCACTGACAACCCAGCGTGAAAGCAGAGAAACTTCGCCAAAAATGGCCTGAGTCATGTACAACAAACTTCCAAAGCCACATCCCATCAACAGCCAACTGATGCAATAGGCTGACTGAACTGAGTGCTGATCAGCTGCACTGGACTTGGCTTTGTCACTGTCCTCAACTAGACACAAATTTATTTACATCAAACAATGTTTAACATGCTAGGCAAAAACAGAACAGAACAGAACAGGCAATCTATTGCTTACAATAAAGCTGCTACTCAGTACGATTAGCGAATTCCACAATATTATTACCAGATTACACACAAGTTGTCAAAACCGACAGCTTTAAGGTCTCCTTTTTCCATGTACATTTGATGGCCGATCAAATTGGTCTCCGTTCAACTTTGGGACTTGATCGGAGATCATCTCAATGGCTGTTTTTCCATCGCCAATTAGCGGCTAATCGCCTATCAAATCTCCAATCAATTCGATGGCCGAATATTGGCCGATCAAGCCAGATAATTGACGATTAAACGTGGTGATCTGCAGTTCGTTGCTTATTCACACCAGAAACATCGCTTCACTTCACCGGTCAGAACGGTAATTCATGCATTAAAATGAAGTTCCAGGCATGGCAATCGATCACTACTGATCAATTTATACTGTGTACACCGTGTCCCAAAAAAAACTAAGCAGATTTGTTTTTGTCAGAACTGCATCAAATTTCCACCGATTTTGATAATTTTTGGCAGAAAGATGGCAAACGATCCAAATATATGCGAGGTG
>Ga0056128_1007866_pt1 | contig 13457 bp, 8 predicted proteins | sample WorMetLIZISLAND2_FD_71113 | JGI IMG/M metagenome (GOLD analysis project Ga0056128, IMG submission 71113) | Marine gutless worms symbiont microbial communities from Max Planck institute for Marine Microbiology, Germany - Olavius geniculatus... ... | reverse complement strand
GACGTTTGTCTGTTTTATTGCATGAGGCAGATGAGCACCTATTTCATAAAATGGTTAATAATAAGGATCACTGTATTCACCAGTTATTACCTCCGGAAAAGATTTTACCTATGAAACCCAGGGCCACCAATTGTATTTTTGCTTTGCCTCAGTGCCACTATAACTTGTACAAACGTTCGTTTGTATTGCGATATTTGTTTGGTGATGCATTTAGATTTTGCATGTAGATCTGTTATAGCTATACCGTATTTCATTTCATTTTATTTTCTTTTTTTTTCTTTTTTTCTTTCTTTTTTTCTTTTTTTATCGATATTGTAACGATTATGCTCTGTTATGTTCTGTTTCTGCAATGGCGTTTGACCGTTGTTTAATAAAAGATTGCTTACTTACTTACTAAGTGAAGTTTTGCCTGCACGGAAATGTTCTGCTGGAGCCCACAATGGGGTATTATCCTATAATTAACAGAGTTGAACTGTAATCTGATGACAGGAAACAGTTCAGTGTTCAGCCACTAAGCGGTCAGCGCTATTTATAAATGTTGCAGCAGCAGCTGTGATGTGTCGATGGCGACTGTGTGATGCGGCGCCGCAAAACGCGGCACAGTCATTGAACCATGACTAGGCCTACCAACCGCACACTGATGATCAGACACTCACTCATGAGTGGCGCACCGAAAACTAATCGATCCCCGGTGATTTCGAAGTTCATTCAACCGCCCCAGCTGTACATAGCCATCGGCGCTCGCTTCACAACAAAAAAAAATTCATGGAGTCAAGCTTCTTCACCTTTCCAATTTTATCCGAGTCTTCATCACTTTCCCACTTTTACACGACAATAATTTTTTTTCGAATTTAAAATCACATCCCGTCTGTCAGCTGATTACTATCGCGTGACTACTAGTGGTAATAACTAATAACCATAATAATGTTTGACTGCCCAAGTAAATAAATATACTGGACTCAGGTATGTTTTGACTTAGCTACGTTTCAATTATATTTTTTACTTGAAATAAGTGTGATTTAACTCTTTTCAAGTATAATCTTTTTGGTGTGTGGGTATAACTTCTTGCAAAATTTTTTTCACTGATTTTACAGGCTTTACAATTTTAACTGTGCCATGATTGATGCCTAGTTTAAGTAGGCCCCATAGCATAGCATGTTTTCACACGTGTTAGTTATGATGAATCGTTTATTCTTGAGCTTGTCCTTTTGGTGTCAGATTGCCGATTCCAATAATTGACATGCGGCGTTATAGGTGTCTGTTCTCTGTGAACAAGCCGCGGCGTTGACATCGCTCTACAGTCTCGAAAAAACTGTTTAATTTTGCACGTCACATTGAATGCATGTACCGTTTAGTTGCCTATGGAGAACAAAAACCGTGCAGCATATTCCGAGACTGTTTGCTGCACGAATTGCGTAATATTTTAATATAATATTTTTTTTTGTGTTACCGTTAAATCATTTTCTTTCAGTTTCGTTTGCCCCCCGCCTTTGTATCAAATTCTGGCGACGCCCAAACAATTATTATTTAGCTTGCAATTAACAACAAGAAGATATCATTTTTCTAGGAAGGTTGTATAGGCCAAAATCAGCAGCCGCTTGCGGGTGGGTGCGGATTTTTTTGGAACACCTCTGAAGGATTTTTTAAGTGACAAAGATCCTACGGTGCGAAAAAGTGGACAGACGATCACACCAACTATCCGACGGGAAGACCGACAGACGGACGTTTGTACTTGATGTCTCATCCCCATGGGGCATGCATAACAACGGCTCTGCAAACATAATTACACACACGTGATTTTTCCACCAGTAATCGGCGATTATTCTTTCTGTCAGATCACCGGCACCAGCAATCATAAAACAAGATAAATTGATCGACGCTGAGCGCTTGAAAAGCTGTTGTGTTTGTTAACGCCGACTTTGTGTTTTGTAGCACTGGCAGCTTTCTGCACGCTATAGCTCCAATTAAGTCGACCCGCACAGTATCAGTGGTCCATTGTCCTTTCCCCTCGGACGCACTTATTCAACCGGTGGCCGCTGCTGGAGGACACGCTCGCGCTAAACAATCGCCGTACGTTTTGCTGTCTCGCTGTTGCAAATATTAAGCCAAGAGCGTCGCCCGCAGCGCGGCTAACAATTATTATTACCACCCTCTGAAGTACAGCGAACAAACGCGTTAGTGCTGTTGTTTGCACACATAAGGACAATTGGGGAATCAGCGTTCGGACGCCTGGGCCTACCATGATTGTACCCGCCGTTATTTTCTCCTCTCGTCGTCTGTCTGTCGCCGCCGCAGCGGAAGGGATAATTATGATTGTTACCAGCAGTTTATCACCGTGTCGCTCCGGTAGGCCATCGTGCTTTCGTTATACATCCGTATCAGCGTCAAATTAATTTTGCTCAGCCGACTACTACGTTATGTCACTTTCCTTCATCACAAAAGTCATGTTATTCAACAGGTTCCCCGTCCGCTTGTAATTGTTGCACGCTCACCCCATTCTACGTATAGGCTATAATTTTGGCAGCATCGCATATTCACTGCTAAATGAAATCAATAGTATCCATTCTGGTTTATAGATAGATTTCTATGTAACTGTTTGCCGAAAAAATATTCTAGTAATTGTATGGGTGTAAGATCTTGTGAACCACATAAATCTATAGCACATTGTCCATAAATAAGGCAACTAGTTTTTTGTTTCCACAGATAGAACAATAAAATGCAACACACAATTCACCATATAATGCCGAACATTTAACAACAAACAATCTGTGAAACGCGAAAGAAAACATAACGAAATTCCTAATTAACTTAAATAAGATTAAATAAAAATCCAACTATAAGCTAACACATACACACTTGCAAAATAGGCTACAATAGGCCTATAGTGTCAAACTCCGTTTGGTGTTAGCGATTGCAATAAAAGCGCCTATTAACTGATGTTCAATTAAAATACTAAAAGCAAACAGCGCTTCGAAGTATAGCCTAGAAATATATGCTTTAGCGTCTTAAAACTAAAAGTTAAAAAATAATACATGACACTAAAATGTTTGTTTTACATACTCATAGGCCTACGTAATACTGTTGCTGTTATGGCGCGCGCAAGGAGGAAGTCTTTGCACTTTTTTTCCTTGCCCTTTAAAATCTAGCGAAATCGTTTTACTTCATCATATTTCACTGTCGCTTGCATCCAAAACGCATCTTACGAATGATAGATCTTTTAGCAGCTTGTTTGGATAAATCGTTCAGAAAAACACACCCATTTATGCTCTTCCACAGAAGCACTCGCTGGCCTGATTTAATTAGCATTAAACCGCATTAAAGGTATGGGTGTAAGACATTCCCCCTCGGACATTTCTTCCGGACGTTTCCCCCTCCCTATACTGTTACATGAGGATCGAGCGCAAGTCTCAAGAAGTCTCAATTTCTCAACTTCTCAAGAAACAGCAGCGGACGGCGGGCGACGTCAAAGTGTCACTCAAAGCGCGCTCTGCCACAGCACGAACAGTGTCTGCAGTTCATCGAATTCCGTTTCTTTTTTCTGCTTTTTTAGTTAATTACTTCTACTCTCCTGACCCTGTATCAAATCAAGTTCAATTGTCTCGTGGGCGCATACGTCCCTAATTGCTGTTAATTGCTGCCCCTGCTAAGACTCAGCGTGTTTGAAAAAAGCGGAGTTGCTTATAGCGTTGCAAGGAATTTCTGCTCAGGCGTGGCGCTGATTTTGTGGTGTTACTGGCGTTTACAGTTAAGTTCTTCCGACATCGTCATCATCACTGGTCACGGCGTCGCCACTGCAGCGTTACCATAGTCACAGCTATGTTGTCAAGGTAACGACGCTGGAACCATGCTGCGTCTCCACGTGTCGTCGCAGGTCAACCTGTAATCAAATATCAACGACATACTTAATTAGAGCTACAATCGTTTAGCAATAATACTAAGATTTAAATAAATTCTTGTTTTTTTCAGTTGCAGTCTGGCAAAAAGGCTGGGACGAAAAAAATAAGTTTTAAAAACTTTTAAAATGACATTCCATGAAATAGCCCATTACACAAGTTTTCTCTTTGGTAGTATTTAGTGTGTCACTGTCACTTTGTTTTTGTGAGCAAGGAACTAATGTTGCTTTGCTGAATGACATTTCTATTAAACAGAAACGTCATTTAGCAAAGCAACATCGGTTTTTTGCTCATCAAAATTGCCGCATTGCCACTAACATATTACATATTTTTACGCAGAACTATCAACTCTTAACGATATCCAACATATCAGTTAACTTTTAACCAATAAACGGCACATCAACCAAGCGTAACGCCTGTATAGAAAGCATGCATGTGCTTTTGGTCTTAATTTTCACAGTGTTTTAAGCAAAAAAACTATAGTCATCTGCCTATTTCCAATTAAGAACGGCTCAACATATGTGCAGTAGTATAAAATGTAAAAAAATTTAGTTTAAAATTTTTCAAAATTACTTGGGTTTATTTCTTGACACCATTAATAAAAGTTCTTATGCGAAAAATAAACAACCTGATGTTGCTTTAAAGAGATGTAAATATTGGATTATTATGTACGTAATACGGTGTTTACACGATCCAGCAAACGTCCAGCAAACTTCCAACAAACGTCTAGCTACATTATAACATATAGCAGCAAACGTCCAGCAAACGTCCAGCATTAGCACGTATATTTCGAATAACCTACATTTGCTGGAAGTTTGCTGTACGTTTGCTGGATCGTGTAAACACCCCATAACTGACCTTGCGTTGAAACGCTCTGGGACAGTGGTCGCAGGCGAATGGTTTGAATCCGGTGTGCTTGCGACTGTGAGTTATGAGATTTGACGACTGACTAAAGGCCTTGCCACACTGGCGACAAACGTACGGCTTCTCGCCTGCAACACATTTTACACAGTCACTGTGACAGTAATGCCGCTCTGTACTACTATTGTGCATTAATTCTAACACTCAGTCACCCAAAAAACAGCATAGACGTTAGGAGGCGGAACGAAGTTGCAATTCTCCGATTGGCAGCTGCAAATTTCCGACGAAGAAGATACGGGCGTTTAAAATTTAATTTTTCAGTCCGTAAATGTTTTTTTTCACAAAGGGGATTTCTAGCCCCAAATTTTGTATTTAAAAAATTTCCGGCAAATTTTTTGGGACAGACTAAAATTTGGGGAAATATAAGCAGTCGCCCGTTATCTTTTTCCACCACGAAACCCCAGACATTTTCAGAAAGTTGCTGAAAACGTTTTTGTTCTCGCAGTACTAGTGTCTACAGCTATGACAGATGACTACAGCATTAGAGACTTTTAACTTTAATGCGCTATATAAATTTACATTTGACATTTGACTGTAAAAATTAACCATTGTTTTACAGGTTTATAGATAAAAATTGAACAAAAGTTGCAAAAACTGGATACAAAAAAAACTAGGAGGCGCTCGTAAAAGTGCATATATCCGCCAAGCAAAGTAACGACGGACAGACAGACGGACAAAACGACCAATCTCATAATCTCCTCCAATGTAATGTTCACTACGTTCACACTTGGCGGGATAATAAGAAATACAAAAATATTACTCGCGGGTAAGTATGTTTTAACGTTTCGTTTGAAGGACGCACGAAGTGTCGGACAACCGTTGAAGCGACGGTGCAGCGTATGTGACAATGCTCCTATAGAGCGCTGAAATACCAATCTGCTTGCAATCGTGGTACTGTTATGTACTAACTTGATTAATTAGCCTGCATTATTCTAGATAAGTATGATGAAAACATCGCAAATAATGCCTGCATCAGTGCTAGAGAGCCGAAGCAGCGGTGCATCGAAAGTACCGTATGATAATCTCGGTGCTAGGAAAACTGCACATCGACAAATCATGTCAAATTGCCATGCAGCAACGATTTGTTTCGGCAACAACATCAATCAGTGTCATTTTGTAGCCTAATAGGGTGTTTACACGATCCAGCAAACGTCCAGCAAACTGCCAGCAAATGTATTCGAAATACACGTGAATTGCTGGACGTTTGCTGGATCATGTAAACACCTAATAGTGCTGGCGATATAGCGCTACTGATACCAAATCGCTGGGTCGCGACAACAACGTTGCCTGATCACGAGCTAATATGAAGGCGGCGATTTTTGCCGGAACAAAATCTACCACATCACTGCACCAGTATATAGCAGTTGAAGCGATGCTGCCTCGATTCGTGATTCAAAGATAGATGGACCTAAATTATGCGCCGAGAACGTTGTGGTAATCACGCCCTGAACTTTTTTTTCGCAGATAGCCTACCTTTATAATAGTTCTGGTATTACTAATCAGAGACAGCCTGTGACGCTCGGCGGCTGGACGGACGGTCGTATATCATGTCGGCACTCGACGTCGTCATCTTTCTTTGATTCTTATGATAGAGTTGCTTGGTAGGATAGGCTACATGTACGTTGACAAGACAGCGTAGTCTGAAGTTTTCAGCTGCTTGAAAGGGCCGCCGAGCGGGTGCGCGTCGTGTAAAACAACCGGCGTTTACGGCTGCAGAGACAGGCGAAAGCACTCAGCGCTGGCACTGCAGCATCTTGCTGCGTTCAGCCCCATCATTAGCAGAGCAAAGCACGCACTGCAAGGAAAGATTGGCGCAGTCTAGACGCAAGTCAGCAGAACTAATAGTACGCCGTGAATGAAACGATTTAGCTAATTGCAGCCATGGCGTTTTACAGGTCGACTAACTAACTATACCACCAACGTCTAGGCGCATTCGAAGTGCAGCCGAAAAGTCACAATGCCTACACAGTGTGCCAGTAAAACACGTCACTGTATGCTCACGTATCATGCACGTATTCACCGATTATTATTTCACCGTCACACATTGTAGAAAATTTGCAATAAAACCGATGTCAAATTTGCCGTCTTATCCTGAACGAGTCGCTACATTACAAAGTAAAATATTGACGTGAGGAAACTAATTATGTTGACTTACAGCAATTAAGCAATAAAATTTATCACTTTTTTGCCAAAAAATTAAGCAAAATGTAACACAATTTTAAACAGTTTGGCTAAATTCTTACAAATAGCAGAATAAATTAATGTAGTAAAAAGCCTGTATAGGAAATCATTACGAGGTAACTTACGACCGACTTGCACTCAGCATTTACATTGTCTTGTCATTGTTACGCACGCGCACTTGCAGCTATGCAGCTAAACGGCATAGTTTTGTGATGACTTGGTATCATAACAGTATGGCATCCGACTTGCGCTCAAAAAATCGTGTGTTTAACTCTCGGTTGGGTCGCTATCAGCTGGTACAGTTATGACTTATATGGGTGAAAACTGCGGATAATTGAAGTCTCTCAACACCAAGGTCAACTCAGTCTTACGTCACTTCGGGGTAGGTAAATCGAGTACGGGGGGGCACGTACCTACATTCAACGTGGCAAGCAGGCATGCTACTCTGAGATCGGTTCACATAGAGGAGACACATCTTTAACATTTTAAACGGTTGAACCTTATAATTATAGTGGTATGGTTAAACTGGCGTGTCTCTGTCGCCGGTCGCGGTTAACTTACATCCGTGCTTTGTTGTGATAGCCATCATACGTCGTACATCACGGCACGTGTCTCGTCGCTAACCAGTGCAATTACCACCCATCATAGCATAATACGAGAAGTCGGTTAATTTACCGATCAGCTTGTGACGATGACATTGCTGACAATGCATACGGCCCTTCACCTTCAGTGTAATTACCCTAGTGTATTACCCTTCAGTGTAATTGTAACAGATCCGGCAAACCGCTGATGTCATGATGTATATAATTACTCAGCATAAAGTCATACGAAAAAGCGCAAGGTCGTGATAATAATGTAACTGCGATATATCAGAATAATTACGAAATCCGGATGCATCCACAACACTAGAAACGATCATAGATCTCAAACCTCCGCCGAGAACAGTGCTGCCATCTGCAGCCAATACAACGCACTTAGCAACGGTATCGCGGGCCTCGTCTTATAGCCCTTCCGAGAATACAGTCCAGGAATTCTCGAATCTGTATCTGTGAACGCTGGATTTGAATCTTGATTCAGATCGGCACCAAAACCTGCAGGGGTGGTGCATGCTTAGTCTTTCGGTTAAGCTTCGTGTACCAATCCGTAAAATTTCACCACAGTTATTATAACTTGGTGAGATACACTGCTGAGCAACGGCGTCGTGACAAAGGGAAAGGCCAGAAACAACTGCCTTTTCCCGATTTTAACTTTTGCCTTGTAAAAATTTTTTTCGGATAATTTAGAGACAGCATTAAATTAGGAACATCTATAATCCCCTGTGTTTGAAATATGCAGTTGTCTGTCGAAAAAGATGCACTTCCTCTTTCTACTTTTGAACCCAGGACGCTGCTGCTGTAAAATGTCAGTTTACACTCTGCTAATAAACGTATAGAAACAAATCTAGTACGTACCGGTGTGAATGTAGGTGTGTTTCTTCATGTCTGATTTCTGGTGGAATCGTTTGCCGCAGAAATGACACGGGAACGGTCTTGTGTCACTGTGTATCAACAGATGAGTTGACAACGTCGACGACCGCTGTGCAGTCAACACAGCAGACTCCGATCAGAACTATTTTAATCATTTGTGCATCTTCAAATTATCGTTTAGCAGTTAAAATAAAAAGTGACAAGTCGATCAAGTTGGACTAGCGCAAAAGCAAACTTTAATTACAACTACATTTTTTCTCGGTCCGATGACCTTGACTTTTTAGCTGAAAATTGGCACACTAGCTACTCCTGCCCTAAGAAACGTTCCCATTAATTATGGTTCCTACTTTTTTCATTTTCCAGTTAGAAGGCCGTATATACGCGACAGACAAACGGACGGACGCACGGGCAAAACTTTTCGCGTTTTTCAAGTTTTCTTTCTTTATTACTTATTTATGCAGGCCTACAGGGTGTACTTAGTTGCTAATGTACAAAACAACAGTTTTGTAAGAGGACGAATGATTGTATCGTACTTTCTAAAAAAGCATGCAGGCTTGTTTTGTAGTGATACCTTAAATCGTTTGCCGCACAACGAACACTCGAAGCAGCGCGGCTTGGACGCGGAGACAGAAGAAACACCTGTCGACGACGACGTCACTAATGACGTCATCAATGACGTAGGTCGCTCGTAGCTGGGCGGCAGGGACGCGGTGTGGTAATGTGGCGGGGGTTGGACCGCAGTGATGCATGCTGGGACGGTGTAAGACGGCCTGAAAGCTGGATGACAGCTGGATGATGCTACTGATGTGACTGTTCCTCGTTGGACGAGGTTTAAAGGAAGTGTGTCTGCGTAGCACTCGACAGACGGCGCCGTCATCGGCTGCTTGCACATCGTACTCGCCGCCCGCCTGTAATACAGAGTGCATCACACAGTGAAAAGTAAACCCGATTTTTTGTTATGACTGGATCAAATATCGATCTATTTTTACAATAATTCTTTTACCGATACAAGTAAGTTAACAATTGAGTGAACATTAAAATTCTCACCACAGACGTTGAATAAATTTTCAATAACTGCAAGCAAACGTAAGTTTAAGCCTAATTTCCATGACTATAATGACGTCAGCAAAAAGAATAGCAATATTCACTATAGTGCTTAGTGCTATGATTGCAGTAGATCTATCATACATTGACATTGCAGCCAGTTGGTTCCATGCTCTGCGATTGTTGCCTGACGATGACAGAGCAAACAGTTTTCCGCCGGCGTCTGCCGTTTCCGCCTCCCCATGACATCGTGCTGCTGCAACTGTGTACTGGTCGTCATGGCAACGCGGCAGCTTGTAAACTGATGCGTTACTAAGAAACGACGGCTCCAGGTTGCTATTCGGCACAAACACATTAAACACGTATATACGGCAATCAAAAATATAGAAATGCCCGTTGTTGGGTGAGTTATAAGTTGAAACCGTCAACTGTTTATTAAAGATCAGATTACACTTATATAAGACCGATGAATTTATCACTTATTTAATTACTTAAACTCTTTATATCGTGTTCAAAACAAAACTGCTGCCTGTGAAGATTTGCTTAAATGCAAAAATAACTACAAATCTGTATTAAACAAGTTTTATCTTTATTTCAAACAAAACACTTATTTATGAGTTCGTCAAATCGAACTTTATTCAAGTTAAATAATAAGCGAACTTATTCCAGCACGTGATGTAATGTACGCTACATTTACATTTACATTTACATTTATTACTTGAGCATTTTTTAATTCGTTATTATTGAGTAAATGCACACACTAATATTACAAAAACATCACTATTTATATTAGATCTGACACACACTGTATTTAAGTAAAATGTGCTAAGATATTTACCTTCAATAAACAAGGTCAAGCAGGGATGTATAAGGAAATGCGATAAACCGACCCAAGTGTTTACTTCTTTAACCTTTAAAAAGACGCAAAACACCTGCCTCAAAATACACCCCGATCAAAAGTTTAGCAAGTTATTTGAATCATATGTTTTTACTGTGCATAGCGTTCAACGTCGTGTGCCGGACTCCAGATCGAGTTGTTTTTCGTAGACGAAGAAGTGGCGCAGATGCGACGAGAAACGGCGAGATTTCGCGCGAGACTTTGATGCAGCTGCACCGCGCGGAGCCATTTGCGCTGAAAATCGACATAGTCGGCCAGCTGTAGCGATTGCGCCAGACCTGCGTTATTTGTGCCACAATTGTAACATGGCTATATATCCGAGTAAAAACTGGCTGATAATTAATAAATAATTTCTGTCTGTCGTTGATCATCTTATTGGTATCACTACAGGGCTGTTATTTAACTAGACTGTCAAGCCCTGCTCAATGCTAAGTACTGTCCGCTGGTATAGCTGCAGTATGCACTTGCACACCAAAACACACAAAAACCCGTTTGTGATCTTAATTTTAACAGTGTACGAAATGAAAGCCGAACAACAGCGAATACATCAGTGGCCTACGCCGATCAACGTTATCTTTGGATGTGGTTAGTTACCTCCGCCAAGGAAGTTATGTTTTTGCCAGACTTTGTTTGTCTGTTTGTCTGTGTGTCAGCAAGATAACTCAAAAAGTTATGTACGAATTTTTCTGAAATTTTCTGGGAATGTCGGGAATGGCAAAAACTACCAGTGATTCAATTTTGGAAGTGATCCGAAAGGAATCCTGGATTCCGGATTACCTTGAAATTTTTGTTACCATTGCTTTCAATGGAGCATAAGGGAAACCGCTGTCAAACCGAAGATGGTGCTGCCACCTAGCGAACAACATTGCCTTGGCGGAGGTGTGCGGGCTCTGACTGCTTTCTAGTTTTGGTATGGATTGGAAATTGGAATGTTTAACTGAAGAGCTGAATAGTAAAGTACAGTGCGACGCTGACCACTAAGAAGATGGCGGTGCTGCTGTGAATGGGCGGCAAAGTGCGTGCCACGTGACGCGCTCGACATGAGCAGGTAGTTGTAGTAGTACGCGTGCGCCGCCGCCGCTAACTGCTGCTCATGCGCAGAAAACACTTCCGGTAGCTGCTTGATCACGTGATTCGCTGCTGCGAGTCTGCTGACGTCGCTCATTGGGTCGTCGACATTTTTCACGTCGTCTGCACATCACGTCTTAATCCGCTGAACTTTATAATACGTGAAATATTAAATATGGTACAGTTTGTGTATAGCCTACATTTTTATGAAAGTTCCCTGGAGAAGAACCTCAGACGAAGGTAGGTTACATTTAGAGATAAAGCCAACGTTAGCACACGGCGTCACGACGTGCTTATTTGAATGCAGTTAAAGGGTTAATAATCGAAGACTAAAAGGTCGCTGGCTGATGGCCGGACCGACTCACTCAGTTCATCACTCAGCGGAGCAACTCAACTCAGCTCGGCTCACTGATGCTGAAGTGGATATCACAAGATTTGCTGTCCGCCAGTCTCTGAAGCATCTGCCTGCCTGCCTCAGTCAGTCAGTCTGTGTAGATAGAATCAGATTGTTATCGGTTGGCGCGCTCGGGAATGCTTGTCGCAGAACGATCGTAAAACTCAGCGCCGTGCGACGCGACTCGACGCGACGCGACGCGACGCATTACGACGACCAACGAACGACTGTCCTGTCGTCTAGTTTGGTTACCAGTAATGCTACACTGTGGGGCATTTTGTCATTTTTTGAAGTACGCCGCAGACTCACACATGCTAAGCATGGGAAAAATGCACGAGAACGATTCTTATCATCCCATCGTTTTTCCTCTGCAACCTTTCTTTCATCCTCCCCTTCCTTTCGTGATCTCGCTCCTTTAAAATTCAACTAGAGATACTCTTCCAGCGTTTCAACGTATAATAAGCTTAGAAATTAAACCAGTGCACGAGAAAGCCAAACTAATATCATCACTCAGCATGCCAGCTATAGGCCTAATTAGACGCCATTACAACGCTGTTGTCAAGCCGTGCAACAGCATCACATCTTTTCTGAATTTTCAGTTTCTCCGAAAACGAAAAAAAAACAGCAAATCGTCCATGCGCGTCATGCAGCGGGTCAAAAAGGTAGGCGCGGCAGAAAATTGTCTTTTGCGACAGATTTCCGACAGAGAAGATTATGGTTAATCAAAATACTAATTTTGCCTCTTTTCCCAAATTTGGGGTTTTCAGCTTCATATGTTGACTTTGCAGACGAAAATATTTCAACAAATTTTTCGACAAATTTTTTAACAGCCAAACATTTAAGGGGCCTCCCTCTACTTCCCCTTTTCCGGCCACGACACCATTGGTCTATACGTTGATTTCCGGCATTGTTTACTGTATCCCGAAGCGCCGCATAATCGATGCCAGCAAATCTAGAAATTGATGGTCAGACAGCAGCTTCAATCTGTTGCCATTCGCTCATGCATTCTTCCATCCATGCCTCGTCTCATCTTCATTCGTCATTCTCTTCCCCATGCAGTTGTCTTATTCATCGGCGCTAAAACGTGCCCAACGTGTGGACACAGCGACATTTTTGCATCAGTTTAATACTAGGCTTATTAGTATTGTATATAGCTTATGCTAAGTGGCTGCACCATCGTTAGAACGCGCACATAGGGAAGAAGTTTTTCATGTAGGCATACAGTGTGCATGACTAACAGATCGTCAAATTGCTCCTTTTGCGTTTATATTCATTACAAAATGCTAAAACAAAGTAATAATTTTCGTTTATTAGGCCTACTTTGAAAATAAATTTTAATTTCTAAAACTTGGCATTTGTTGTAACACTTCTGTGCGCTCTAAACTAGTATCCGCGATGCTCGAAATGAATGCCGGACATTCTTCCCCCCGGACATTCTTCCCCCGGTCACGATTCCCCCTAGGACATTCTTTCCCCCGGTCGTAATTCCCCCTTTTACAGTGGTAGGCCTAAAAGTAGGAATTGTTTCAGTCTGTAATCACGCCTGTAATCGTAGATCTAGTAGTGATAATAGAACAACGTTGCCGGTTACA
>Ga0056128_1007865_pt1 | contig 13458 bp, 4 predicted proteins | sample WorMetLIZISLAND2_FD_71113 | JGI IMG/M metagenome (GOLD analysis project Ga0056128, IMG submission 71113) | Marine gutless worms symbiont microbial communities from Max Planck institute for Marine Microbiology, Germany - Olavius geniculatus... ... | reverse complement strand
CAGTTACAAAGATATTGCGCTTCAGATTTTGTCTTACAGTAGCCAAGCCGATTACAACTGTTACCGAGTTATAGCCAATTTTGTCCCAAATTTCGTTGCCATGGCAACGGGGGTCGGTCATAGATGTAAAAAAACGTTTTTACGTTTTTTATTCTTGACACGTTTTTACGTTTTTTATTTTGCTCAATGTTTTTTATTTTGAAAAGCGTGCATTGAAAATCCCATCAAAAGCTTTGTGAAGCACTTTTAAGACCACATAAACGAATTAATAAGTCATAGTGATGTAGTTTACTTAGTTAGTCTAAATACACTAAATAAAATGTTTTAAGTAGTATATTTATAGTTAGTTTAATGCCATTGTCTTATGACGACACAGCTGAATTAAAATTAAATGAAGTTCTCTCTATCTAAACTATAATTCCAGGTATACTGCACTTACAGCATTAAGCATTAGGCAAAAAGTTGAACACATTATGGCCAACGTTTTTTATTCAACGTTTTTAAACGTTTTTTATTCTTCCTGGAACGTTTTTACATCTATGATTTTTGTTGTATAGAAAACCGAGGCCAAGGTCTGGACGATTGAAACGGTGATCCGCAGTTGTGCTCAGGAGTGTGGCAACGCTGGCACTCATTTAACAAGAGTTGAATATGAATAATTGCCGACTACCATTGGCGCTTTTGTCCACTGCTGCAGAGATCTGTGTAACAGCGCTCCAAGGACTACAGACCATACCATCAGCGAATCGCTGCTCTGTCCATCCGTTTTGTTTTTTAAAAAAAAATTTATGAAATACAAACAATGGGCCTAAGCTTCGCGTGCTACAATTTTACTAAAACTTTACAGGATTAAGACTGTAATAATTCCGTTTTCGCATTTGTTGCGTTTTGGGATTTAGTTTTTAATTGTTTTTTGGTAAAATTTTCAGCCTATATTATTGTACCAGTATTACTACTACGATTGCTGCTGATTTCGGTCACACATTGTCGCTGCAAATAACAACAACGAGGATTGTGCAGTAAGTAATGAGCAGATTGTCAAGTACGGCGATAAAGACAACACTGTATATAGCTGAAAAGTTCTTGAAACATTTCACCTGTGTTGAGGTTTATAGGTCCTAATGATGACAGCTGCTGTACGGTAGCACGCATATACACCTTGCAATTATTACCTCCGCCAAGGAGGTAATGTTTTTGCCGGTTTTTGTTTGTTTGTTTGTCTGTGAGTCAGCAAGATAACTCAAAAAGTTATGCACGGGATCTTTCTGAAATTTTGAGGGTATGTCATAAACTACAAGTGATTCAATTTTGGGGGTGATCCGGCAGGAATCCTGGATTCTGGATCACTTTGAAATTTTTGTTAGCATGGGCCTTAAGGGAAACCGCCGTTGTCGCTATAGTGCTGACACCTGGCGAACAACATGGCGTTGAATCAAGGTTTTTGTAGGTCACATAGAACTAAGTCAATGTAGAAAATGCAACTATAGTTTGAATCGCACTCAAAATTTCCGCTTGTTTAATTTCGTCGGACAAGCTGTGTCGCAACAACATGGCCTTGGCGGATATCTACGGGCTATGACTGCTTTCTAAAAGTTTCTAGTTTTAACTACGACACATCGTCGTTGACTCGTTCGGTATTCCTGCAGTGCTCGTACACAATTTTGCAATGGCAATATTATAGAATGCTTGTACAACTGAAATTATACTCGGTCAGTGACACCACTTTAGTCAGCAATCACCCATCGTCCTATACATAAAGTCATCTCTATGTTATTTGTTTGTTTTACTTTTACACTTTATCACATGAGTTTAATTTAAAATTTTTTCATTTACTCGTATAGTATCGGGTCGGATAATGCATAAAACACCACATACTACAACTACAATATCACAACAATGTCGGATATACAGATTGATTTTACCTCAACATTCTTACTGGCATATTCAAAAATACTTTTCGTAGTATGCGTAATTCACAGTCATACACGCATATAGTCCTTGCGTAACACGTAACACGCCCATTAGCGAATCAAATTGTGTAAAAAATTATAGTGTGCAGTAATTGTTGAATAAAATGTAGAACTTGTAAAAACGATTGTAAGAACAAAACTGGCATTTGTTACCTGTACCACGGCTTCTATCAGTAAAATAATTGTGTCGTTTGTGAACACTGAAAACAATTCATTGAAGCAACCCTACAAACGTACAAGAGTGTAGGACTGTAGGTGAATAAGCCGTGTGCTATATACCTGTATTCCCAGCGTACCGTAAAAATAAACTAAAAGTAAATGGTAACGTGCTGTACGGAACCACATTAGTAGGCCTACGAAAGTAACACGATTTCGTTGTTTTAGAATACGCGCCTTGTGCAAACGAAATTCATTACGCACAGGAATAGCAAGCTTGGGATAAATCTATACGCATTTTTGTTTAACTGGTTGTGAAAACATCGACTGCGCAGTAAGCAAAATATGTTTTTTCGTGTTTTACATAGAACTAAAGATATGCATAGACGAATTTTTTTAAAGATGACAAAGGTAAAGCGTTGTGTGGTCCAAAGTTGTACAAAGTTTTCTAAAAAAAGACGTAATCTTACAGGCATAAATATTGATAGCCAAAACATTTTTCACTTTTCGTTAGTGCATGAGAATGCATGGATTATTAAATTATTAATAAACTGATAATGCGGGTATTGTTCGCATCATACTTTCAGGTATGTGAGTAAACAGCACAATAATCGTAGAAATGAAAGCATAGTGGCAACGAGAATGTTTAATACTGTCGCATTAAAACTACAAAAACTAAAACGAATAATTTAATAAAAACTGCAAAATTGTTTTCAAACTAAACAAGATGTAGGACTAAGCAAACTATAAAGGCTTGGTTCTAAGTGAAATGACCAAGTAAAACTTTACAATAAGAAATTGGTTTAAAGCCCGAAAAGCTTGATTTAACACCCACAAGTCACACTAATTACACTAACCGGTTGATGGTAATCGGCTGGAAGGGTTCCGTTGTAGAGGCAGCTTGGAGTCAAGCGATCAGCAGTCTTTGGATAAACGGTTACTACATTGGTTCGGCTTGCGACTTCTGTTTTTGTATTTTTATTTCAAGTATTTAGAATGGCTAGTCTTGTAAGGGCCAGTCTGGAATTCAACACGCGATAATATCGTCCTAAAACCATTTTTGCTGTTTTCGAGTTTTGACTCATATCGCCCTTACATACTTTGTAAACTGTTGAAGTTTTTTTTGCTCTGATTTAATAGCTATTGTGTCGGAAATATTTCTGCCACAAATTATCAAAATCTGCTCATTTTTTTTCGCGTTACAATCGATAATGTCGGGGATGTTTTTTCAGGTTTTCTTTTTATTTCAACACATATTTGCTTGATCTGCTTTCCCTAGGTAGTGCGAAATCCTAAATTGGGTGAGGTGGGAAACTGAACGGTCATTTGATCGCAAGTTGTGACATGAATATTCGTACCGAAAGTTATCAAAATCTGATAATCGGTTTTGACGTTACAGTCGAAAATGTCAGGGATGCTTTTTTGGGGACACATCTATCGTATGGCTTAAGAAAACGAAAATGAATCTTGTCTACTACTTAAACACAAATTTTTACTGGCATCACAACTTGCGCGATAGCAAGAAGCTGTTGTATAAGCGATGTGCCAAGTCAATGGGAAGGCCAAAATTTCGACCCCCACAGCTCCCACATTTTTCAACCGATTTTAATGAAACTCAAAACCAAGAAAGATTTTCGGGATACGACCCCACATGCACAATTTGGTTTATGTGGGACGACGGGAAGGGGGTCTGCGTAGGGAGGGCATTTTCCGTTACTTTTTGTGTTCTATCCTTTTTTGTATTCTTGCTCACGACTACAGGTCACACCAGAAGACCGATCACGACCGTCTATGGCTCAAAACGCGTGTTTCCGCGTAAGGTAGGGCCTTTTGGGGGTCTCGATGATATATCTGGATACTGAGAACAGATTAAATGTCTAATATAATACATTAGTTCGGGCTTATACTTTTTGTTTTTGCCGTTTTGCCGTTTTGCATCAGCGCTTACACTACATTAAATGAATTGCTTGCAGGTTTTTTATAATAATTTATTTTAATAATGTAATAGCGTTTCGTGATAATTCATTGTCGAATCATTGATCTACATTATGCTATAATCAGCCCGCTTGGCTTCCAAACAGCCTGAACTTAAATCCCGTCGAGTATGCTGTTTGGGAGGGGGGCTCTTTCATGGATGGTTTATCAATGTTGACAATTCATGACAATTCTGGAGCACTGAGTGGGGAAAACTGTCGCAGCGTTTGGTTAATCGCGCCATTGGTCAGTGGCGTCGCCGGCTTGAGTGCATCGTCCAGCAGCAAAGCGGACACATTGAACATTTGATGTGAAAACTGTGAGATGTTGCAGTTACTCTGGACAACAACTGAGACAATAAACAGGTTGTTTTTTGTTAATTTTTTTGAGAATGCATTATTACAGATATCGCCTTGTTTTCAACTGTTGCTTTAAAACACTAATATTTCACTAGGTGGAGTAGCGACACACTTGAGGTGTGGTGGGATCTTTAGTGACAGTGTTACTGTAAATTTTCTCCTGATTCCGACAGTGAAAATAATTTAAAAATCCGTTTATATTTGACAAAGTTATTGATGTATAAAAATTTTGTGCCATTTTTGGCCCACCCTAATGTAGTACAGCGATGCGCCTTAGGCTTACTGCGCTTGTACAGGAAGAAAGACAGTTAGAGGTTCATTTATCTTCACAAAATTTTGCTGTCGGAAGCAAATAGCAATGGCAAATTTTGGGTTAAATTGAAATGAGGATTTTTGCCCCCTGTCCTAGCCTAGGACATAGCTTAGTAACAATGTTGTCAGCGGGTTGTATTACTTTAAAGCGCCGAACGCCGAGATCGCATGACAGGCTAATTAGAGGCGCTACAGTTATCATAAATCTGGTGGCTAAGGAAAGACGTTAGGGCCTATTCGTGTTCAGTCGAGCGCGGGTCCTTGTTTTCGACTCAACTGCTCAAATGCGTGACTGAGATTGCAACTTGCAAGCCGCCAGCAGCGTGAAAGCAGGACAGCGACTTTGAATGCGGGCGGGTACGGCAATTTTGGCTACCCGACCTCATCCCACCCGACCTAGGACAACCTCAAAAAGCCGCTACGCGCTATGATTGCACAACACATGCATCTTTCCAAGCCTACAGCACTGCCAGAAAATTTGTTGTCAGTGGCAGAAATGAAGGGCCCATATAAATGCTGGGGCCTATGGGCCTATAGCCTGCGCATAAATCTCCAACCATCGCATCAAAATGGCTGATGCATCGCTCATTTTTCCCTCAGCAGTACGGCCTTGCGGCGGAAAATTGAGGTGAACGATAGTGCCGCGCGCCCTTATCAGTTCTCCGTCCAGTGATAGCTGATTGAGACGACTGGACGAACAATTGACAAGGAAGCGCAGCCGCTGGATGACGATGTTATTTCATTCATCAGAGGGCGACACTCGTCGGCATTGTTGTAGGCTAATCAGTCGCTGAAACTTCACAGTCTGGCAGTGGTGTAATAAACTACAAGACAAAACAGAGAACACGAGTATGTATAAAAAAGAATTGCACAAACTGAATTAAACTTCGCTACTTTGGCAGTTGGTTTTTATTTTCTTTTTCAATTAAAGTAGGCTGTAATAAACAACACGATCGTCAGCATTAGGCTAGGCCCAATAGCAATGCCGATTTGTGAAATTGCGCTAAATAAAATCCCGTAAACATCAGTTGTGGTTGATAAACAGAGAACTAATCAATTTATTTAACTAAATTAAAATCAAATAAATTATATATAGACTAGTAACAAACATAGATCTGAACTTGGCATGCTACTAGATCCCCTTTATTTCGTTAGATGTGTTTTTGGAGTTTCCGGCGAAATGTAGACCTCAGCGACTCATCAGACGACACGTTTCCCGGCAGGTCGTTACAGATCTCTGGAGTGTGGACCGACGATAAGGAAAGCCCGGCTGCCGACAGCTGACAGCTTACAGCTCTCCTGCAGGCCCTGTAGACTGTAGCGTGTATTATATTTCTCATGACCGTCTCCTGTAAAATTTCCTGAAAAACACAAAAAAAACATCAGCAGCAAGTACAAGCACTTACAGCTTGGCCGGCTGCAGAAAACGGTAGCGTCAATGGGATCCAGCAACCGTATCAATAGCCTAACGGTTATTGATAGGGCAATGGGATAAATATCCGGTCCTATACCCGGGTCGGCTATTTATCCGGCCGCTGACTTGGAGGGCCTTAGCCGGTACGATATACGAGCACCAGACGCTGCTTGTAGGTATCGGCTAAGACCGTGTCTCTGCGGCGGTACGACGCAGAGACACGATGGTAGCTGGGCAACTGATGACTTCAACCCTAGCAAGTAGGGAATAACGGATCGCCAGTCGGCAAGTTTCGTACTTGCCTGCAGCAGCGTCGAATTTAACACCAATATTATACGCTTAGTTTTGATGTGCATTATTGTCACATAAATCTTTGAAATACGCTAACCTTAACCCTAAACCTTAAACCCTACACCATAATATTAACGCTAATTACGGTAACTACGCATAATGCAATTACGCCAAGCGACATTTGTGCTACCGCTTAGCGAGTGCAAATGTTTTTTTTTTGTTTTCGTTTACTGCCGGAAAAACAGCCTACAGGCATAGTCACCGCGAACAAAAAAAAATCCGACGCTATGTTTCCGGCGTTGGTCGCTCACAAGAGCGATGTTGAGCATACGTCGGCAGCAAGTTATCCGGCCAGATATCAGAAAGACAGCGCAGAAGCCCGACAGTCCGCCCGGACGGCCGGTTGTAAATGAAGCCGATCATCATAAATAAATCATTGCCGGGCGGTCGGCGGGCACTTGCGCACACGGCACTTCCGGTTTCATCCATTGCCGTCGCCGCCGTCGTCGTGGCTGAAGATTTATCTAATATCTCGACGACCGGCCGTTCGTTGTCTGATGGATACTCTAGCTAGCTTCTATGACCGCCAGTGTTATAGTCGCAGACGCTGATCATGGCACGTTGTGATATACACCGAGTCTGATCTGCAACCGCGATGCTGCGGTACTTTGCTTACCATTCATAGATACTTGCCGTTCTGCTTGAATTTGAATCAGACTGATAAGAACATAAGTAATTTATAAAAAAAAAACGTAATCGCCGAATTATCCCTTGGATTTGTGAAGCGACGGGGCAGCAAATTACAATTGCATGTTTTGGCTAAGGGTTCAACCCTAAAATCTCCCCTTTTCCTGCGTCTCAGGTATGTCTCACTGTATTCCACAGAGCATTGGACCCCATAGAGCAACTAAATTTCACACTGGAAAATTGCTTTCTTTCCGCGACCGGAAATCGTACGTTAGCCATTCCACGAGTGCCGTCAGCTAAAGGGCAGACCGGACGGAGCCAAAGCGCGCCGTAGTGGGGCCGTGGCGTGACACCAGTGGCGTATTTAGAATTTGGCAAAGGGGGGAGGGGCAAGGCGAGCGCGCAGAGCGCTAGCCTATAACGGGGGTCTAGGGGCGGAGCCCCCAGCCAAGTTCAAGGGAAGAGCCCCCTCCCCAGACCCCATCTCTTATCCTTCCGCCCCCTATTCCCAGTTTCTAGATCCGTCACTGGTTGTTGATATTGCAGTATTGCAATTATTACAATAAGTATTGCAATACTTTTTAGTATTGCAACAGGTATTGCAATACTGGTTGCATATTTGATATTGCGTGTGGTATTGCTATACTTCTAGTGCGGAAATATTGCAATATTTGAAAGCAATACTTTCTGATAAAAGTACACTTCTAATCATGAGGATCCTGTTTAATTACGCAAAGAATTCTTGAATTCTTTTGTTCGATTGCATAAAAAGCCTGAACTAAAAATAACATTTGGTTTATTGTTCAAATTTTGGGTTGACCACATTATCTCGTAGTTTGTAGTAAACCCTAAATTTTAAAAAAAGTTGTATAGAACAGCAAAAATCTAAATTTCGTACTGGAATTTTGAAAAAAGTGTGGCAATAGTACTGCAATACTGACTTTGAAAAATATTGCAATCTGTATTGCAATACTTTTTGAACCAAGTATTGCAATTGCAATACTTTTTGCCAGTATTGCTAACACGTCCGGAGACCCAGTCACTTCAACAAACACCGCGGACAAGTTTATAGTCAGCACGACGGTGACAAAGCGAAGCAAACACGAATGTCTTGAAGGATTATATTTTTTTCATTAACATTATCAATATTCAGTGCACACACCAGACAGACTGACGGACTGCCACAAGTGACTGTGTATTGCACAGCGGAGCGGACTGGAAACCGATTCAAACTAGTCCCAAGCACGTTTGGAAAATGTTCTCCGCAGGACACATGGTTAACACAATGCAGACGTTTAATAAAATAGACTACAGGGTGGTCCAAAAAAGTAAACTATTGCATTTTGTCCATGTCTTTGCTAAATATTGACCAGTTTTTACAATGTTTTCACTAGTAGACTCTGTAAAAAATGTGCTATTTAGTGGCGTGCACACCACACTTGTTATGTCGCTACACTACCTTGTAAAACATAAATATAAAAAACTAGCAATATTTACACATGGGTAGAAAGAATAATGTTTATTGTTAAAGTATTTAAGCAAAATGTTAAATATAAATTATAGTAAGTGCCAAAAATATAGCTACAGAGTAAGTTTTCATCTTTCAGCAAAATAATGCACAGCTTGTAGGGCCGCACGATCGAAATATAATTGCTTGTGCAGTTAAGTGAGCAAAATTGCAGCCGCCAACCAGCATTAATAAACATTGAAAAATTATGCAAAAACGGTTCAAATTATTCGATAAAATGTTCAATATGTCCTCCATTGTTTTTAGACTTACAATAACTCATATTTAACGTTTCAGTTAAATACTTCAAAAGTTACCACTAGACCTTCTGCCGATCTGTAGAAATTGTTGGTTCTGAGATATATATGTTTTACAAGGTAAAGTAGCGACACAATAGGTGCGGTGTGCATCCCACTGAGTAGTAAATTTTTTTCCAGAGTCCACTGGTAAAAAATGTAAAATTGGTCAATATTTAGTAAAGATATGGTCAAAGTGCACTAGCTTACTTTTTGGGCCACCCTGTATGTAACAAGTATATTTGGTGTAATCACGTCTAAGACATTTCCAGAAATAGTTTTCCTAAAATATTTGCAGATGTTTTAAAACATATTTGGCGCAACCGAGCACGGCTTGAAAATAAAAATTAAAGTTTAAAAACACCAAGAATTTTACAAACTTTTACGAAAATGTTTTTATTGTTGTTTAACGCGTGACCGCGCCTTTGCGCACGTGTTAACGTGCGGCCCATTACAGCGATTCGTTTAACGAACGTACGACGTACGTACGTGTACGTTATGCCGGCTATACGACCGACGTGTGTGCAGTACGTCCACCGCCACGAGTCCTCTGAGAATTGTCGCCCGGGCCAGGCACGAAGACGGGACAAAACCTCCCACACGGCGCACATAACCCCTGTGTCTCTACCCACGAAACTTAGCAAACGCGTGATGTCGGAAATGGGCTTTACTGCTGTTTTTGAATAAAGTTTCAGGTGAAAACAGTAACTAACGTTTCTTGTTTGCTGAAACGTCAGCAAACTAGTTAGAAAGGATGTAATTTAATAAATTTATTTAGCTTGTATTTTTCACTGTTACTTTAGTAATACTCTTTAGCTGCTTAAAAACTTGACTCGTAAAGCTTATTTACTGATAGGTTAAAAATGGTTATTGGTAGAGAAGAGGTTGTGGCGTAGAAAAGGTTTTGTTCTAGAAAGAGGGGTTGTATACTGCTTTATCAGTATAGGGGTGTTTTGACCTGGGGGTCATGTCTGGACAGGCCGGACACGCCAATCAACAGCTAGCCAGCTCAGAAACAGTCAGCGTGACGTCCTATTATTGCAGCGTCCGCGGCTGCAGCAGCAAGCAGTCGTAATGGCAGCAACAACAGCGGTGCTCAATATTGGTCGTATTGCGCTTACTAGCTGGTTAGTTGGTTAGTTGGTTAGTTTTCTGGCGTTATTTCAAAAGCTCAGTGATCGCCTCTGTCAACTACGTGTACATTCCTCGCAGCACAGACCCTAATACGCGGATCTCAATATTCTGCCTCGGACGGCCAGCTGATTGTTTTGACCAGTACTGCACGTTTTTCTGCACTCCACGTTCGGCCCGTTTCGCTGACTTTTCTTTAGGGGCAGTAAGAGGCAATAATCATTGATTTTGTATAATGGTAGATATTAGTTCTGCAACAAAATATAATTGCAAAGGCAAGTTTGCACTGTGGAATTAACACAATTTATACTTACTGCATGCCTTCACACGGCCGGGGTTCGTCACGCTCGCGTTACTGTATAGACACTTTAGTCTTATTTGCTACTTACTTACTTACTTAATTATACAGGTTTGCTCACTCCAGCCAACACCTATTAGACTTGGATCTAAATTTTTGTACCTAAAATACGTAAATCTGACTGAAATCATGAAGATGTTATTGCAAAAGGCGAGAATTTCATTTCATAATGCACAAACACTGATTTCATGCTTCACTCAAACTTCATTAAGCCTCGCCCACAGAATGTTGACAGAGTGTCTACAGACGCTCGTCTGTGACACGCTAATGCCAGAGATCACATAAAAGACTTAGATATATTGAAACTAAACGTATTGCTGACTATAGCGAGACCCTGTGGAGCTCGCCTTTTGGCCTCGGAGTGTGATGTCATACTTGCTACTACTTAACTGTCAAACGTCACAAGAGACACGTGTAGATGTCAAACCTGCGTGAAGAACAGTGCTGCAACCTGCTATACAACGACTTTAATAACTGTTTTGTGGGTATCGCTCACTTTTTCAAAATTAGATCTAACAATATCCTTAAATCCAGAACTTGTGCATCTGGTTCACGAAACGGAACGCCACCAAGATCCGGGTAGTTGTTACGTGAGTTACTTTCTACCCTCTAAAAAATTTTTAAAATCAAATTTCGTTCAAAAATTGCTGAGATACACTTCAAACTTTAAAGTATCTGTTTATGCTTTATTTTACATGTCTGGTAAAAAATCCTGAATAATGAACGATAATTAACGCCGTCGTGAATTACAAGGTCAAGAGCAGAAAGTTGCGTTTCTTGCAGACACTGGCAAATTTCCGATACAAAAAAATGCATGTTTACAATTTTATTTTTTAAAATTTTCCCAAAACAGGCGGGCTTACAATCAAAAATTTTTGATTTCTAAAAATTATTTCCAACAAAAAATTGCCGAAAGGCTAAAATTGAGGGAAATAATGGTAGTTTTCCCTGTTTAACCCCCGTGCCAAAACGCTACAGTTCCATAAAAAAACTCTTGAGTGCCAACAAATGTTACTTAGTTCCATCTTGGGCCACGCCAGCTACTTTAAAAATGCACCAAAATTTGTTTGAGCAATGCGGACGGAAGTTACAGACAGACAGACTGACAGATAGACAGAGAGACAAACGAACAAACAGTATTACGGAACCTGCTTTTTCAGCTGAAGTAATGAATAGTGCGGCGTCTAGGTACGCAGAATGTGTAATAATACCCGGATGACATTTCGATACGACCTACCTGTGTGCATATTATGACGCAGTCCACCTGAGACTGCGTCATCAGCATCAGCACCACCATCGTCATTATCACCAGTAGCAGCAGCAGCAGCAGTAAGCAGAGTCCACTCTACGGCAAAGTCTGTCTCTCTGCACATCTGAACGCCAGAGATAAGTTAGGTCGGCGGCGGAAGCGAGTTCTGCAGCAGTGTAAGAACTGTGCCGTGCCATCCCGACGACGATCGACGCTAAAATGCCGTCGTACGCTGGCGTTGAAAGGACGGTCGTCTCGAAGCAAGCGCTGACGATGCCGCCGTTCTCTGTAAGCCGCCGCCACCGGCCGGCGACACCGCTGCTCCTGCTGCTGCTGCGCTGATGATGGTGATGCGGTTGTGTGATGATGCGCACGACGCCGACTGCTAATGCTGCCGTCTGCAGCTGCCACGCTCTACGATTGCCGACACGCACGCTATTGTTAACCCTATCATCGACCTCGGGCGGCCATTGGGTACAAGTAGGAAGTACATGGGCCATTGAGTTATAACTCTATGGGGTGGGCCACAAAAGCAAGGTTCCGCGAAATTGTGTTAACGTTCCACATAACAGAAACAAGTTGAACAACCGGTGTGCCAATTTTCAGCTGACAAACGTTAGATCTCAGGATTAGGCAAAGGGTTGCGCAGCTTTAGACAAACGACGGAGGCACAGTATGTCAGGAAACCGACTCTTAACGCCAGTTTCTGAATGCGGCTACTGAGTATGAGGAACGTTGAACGACGGTCCATCTTCTTGGATCGTTCTTTCGCGGACTCTTAATAACAGCACACATTCTTGGTCTACAGTATTATTTTCTGTAATAAAATTGCTGCCTAATGTTATGTGATCGGTCAGTCATGTCATATTGCAGAACTAATATCTGTAAAATGAGTGACTGTTGCATGGCTGACTATTATACAACGAAGTCGTGGTGCTGATTGCGTTGGTTCCAACACACTTCCGGCTGGTGTAATGTGGCTTAACGGGTTAACGTCGCAGCTGCTGTAGATTGCAACTAATGCCATGGCGCACAGCACAGACTGGCTGACAAACAGGCAGACGGCAGGAGAAAAACTAATAATGAGAAGATCTCAACTTATTTTGTTCGGTTCTCCTCACCGTTTGCGTAAGTTTGCGTAAATGTTGAACTTTACAACTTTGCAGGAAAATTATTTTGTCAAACGATTTTTCACAAATGTTTACTTGCAGTAAATATTTAAAATACCCCCCTTTTGCTACTATTTATTAACTTAGTTTCAGATAATAGCAACAGCTATCAAACCGATTCTCAAAATTCTTTTAGCGGTATTACAATTTCGCAGTAAAAAATACACCAAAACAGGGACGTGTCGCTTTACTGTCTTGTGAAAAATTAACGCCAGTTTCTGAATGCGGCTACTGAGTATGAGCAACGTTTAACGACGGTCCATCTTCTTGGAACGTTCTTTCGCGGACTCTTAATAGCAGCACACATTTTTGGTCTACAGGGTGCGCCAAAAAATTTTACCCCTAAGGTTTTCTGATAATTTTTCCGAAACGGCTGAGAATTTTGAACAAAATTTTACACGTCTATTATCCATTCAGACTTACGCTAACGTGCAAAATTTTATTCAATTATCTCCAACTATGACTAAGTTATGCTGTATTAAGCGCGACCACCCACCGAATTTTTACATTTCACAGCACGTCCATCACGAGTTTTACTAACTGACGATAAACAACAGGTTTAAAACAGAAATAATTGACATTTTA
>Ga0056128_1007863_pt1 | contig 13461 bp, 9 predicted proteins | sample WorMetLIZISLAND2_FD_71113 | JGI IMG/M metagenome (GOLD analysis project Ga0056128, IMG submission 71113) | Marine gutless worms symbiont microbial communities from Max Planck institute for Marine Microbiology, Germany - Olavius geniculatus... ... | reverse complement strand
TAAAATAATAGTAAACCTACTAGTGAACAGTAACAGTGTGATTTGTATGAAAACTTTCAATGTCGTTTTTCTCAAAACTATAAAAACGCCACTTATGCACTTTTACCACTCAACGGACGAAATATCAATTGAAACAGCAATTCTTGACCACAATCACATCTGAAACTATTAATAACTATTAATATTATGTAACCAATTTACGAAAAACAAAGGCTTTCAGATTTAAAAAACCTCAAAAGTCTATAGCAATGGCATATACATGACAGTGTCGTGGCTTGGTTTATAGTAGCCTAGTTAAAGCTGCATTCATATCTGAAATACAGCCGTGTATAACAAGGGTAGGTTTATAGACTTTCTATGTCTACCAGGCATATAAGTTTTACCATCTTCCCAATAATATATCTACCCGATCTACCTCTAGCAATTTTCCAGTGCTTACAGCAAGATCGCCGATCTACCGCTAGAATTACTGTAGGCGAAATGCGACTAGGCAAAATGAGACGACACCGACATCGCTAAGTGAGGGATCGTCCGTTTGAGAAAATTTCACTTTTTGTAAAATTTTGCAGCCACACCTCTTAAGCCTCAGCAGAGCTGTGACGTCATATAAACGTCGTCACCATGGTGACGCATCATCAGCGCTGCAGCGCATACATCACATCTACGGGACGGCACGGAGGGCCGGAAATCAAGGCCGAATGCCGAGTTGAGGCCCGAAGATTTTTCTTTTTCTTTTTTAACAGGCACATATTAGAGGCTTGCCCTTTGTGTCCTTTATCAGACCACATGCACTATGTTATGTTATTGATTTTATGTTTGTAACTTCGTCTGGTATGAATTAAATGATGATGATGATGATGATGAAGGGCCGAAAATGAAGACCGCAGGCCGATAATATGGCAAAGATCAAGCGGACAGGAAACGTCGCGACCTGTTGCTTGTATATAATATTTCTATAACCAAGTAAAACAGCTAAATATGCCAAAATCCTCAAACACGCGCCTTAACTTTCTTAATCGTATCTGTCTCACGAGCTACTCGAATTAGCGAATCTTCAAAATAATTTCAATTCGATCCGAGATCGAATCGATACGATGCTGACTGTTAAATTTGACTTTCACTACAAGCCGATACAAATAATTAGATAACAAACGTAAGAATCAAAAAATAGTGTCATGTTCAGCTGAATTTGCAAGATTTTTCAAACCGCATTTATTTCTTTATGACAAAAATGCATCAGTTTGTATTCGTGTCGGTCGAAATGTTTTAGTACGAATTCTAGACTGTTTGAAGTATAGATCAATCGTTGGGTATGATCAAATATGTAAACAACATGTGTTTCTGTTGAATGTAAACAAAGTGTATTGTGGTGTTAATAGTCGCAAAATATGCCTGAAGTTGAAGGGCAATGAATAATTTAAGTGTTAATGTTTGTAGACAGATTGACTATCTGTCCAAGAGTAACACCAGTTTAACTCGCAAGTTTCAGATTTGGTTGCCAAAGCAGGTATCACGGCTGTAATGCTCTGAAATTTTGTTGTAGGCTTTCAGTTAATAAGCACAGTGCTATTGCGGCTGAAAATTCAGCCGCACAAACTCTGAAAATTTACTAAAGTGGCTGAAAATGTAGCCACTTGTCAATTTCTACCGTTTTATATGCTAATGCGGCTGAAGATTCAGCCGTACAAACTCTGTTTATTTGCTAAAGTGGCTGATGATGCCGCTACTTCAAATTCAAGCTCATAAATGCTGTTGTGGCTTGAAGTTGAGCTACACAAGCTGAAGAACCAAAGTGGCTGAAAGCATAATTAACATATCTGTGTATCAAAGTGCCCATGCTATTTTTTAGCTAGCAATTTAACTGTCGGCATTACACTTATGACAATTCTACGTTCAGATTGGGGATCTGAATGTATCAGTTTTTACACATCATCAGATCGCTGATCTGAAGGTATCAATTCTTACACACTTTTCACATCGCCAATCTGAATGTATCACCATGCTTAGTACTTATTCATATTAGCCAGGGTTGGCAAATTTTTGTCAAAAGCGGTTTAACCATGGGTGATTTAAAGCAATCTAGCAGAAACTGGAAGTTGGGTTTGCCAGTCTGCCTGTACAAGGTAGACTAATTTTTGATATTCACTAACAGCAATTAACTCACTTGTCCTTAGCTAAATATTAGTATATTATTATACATGCCAAGAAAGATATTAGCCTACGAAAATTAATTAAAATGCACCAAAAAAACACCCGTGGTATGACCTAACATCATTAATTGTTTAATCATTGGCATTTTATGCTTATATAGTTGAAACCACCTTTGGCAGAAAATTGCCAACCCTTGCACAAAGCGAATAGAATGCAGCCAATGTAAATATTAATAATAATGAATTATTCACTAGCGTCAAATCCATAAATGTCACTGCTACAAAGAATTTAATCTCTTTTAAACAGCGATACACTCAAAATCCAATATCAGAAACTGCCTCAAATTGCATTTTGTACCAAAAACACTTTTGTTGAATTTGTTTGTTTAAAATTTAATTCATTGACAGTCATTGTGCAAATATCTCCAGTTGTGCTGTTAATGCTAAATGTTGCTTCTGATGTACTCATGAGTAGGGACCAACTTAATTCACGATTTCACAGCCGTGACATTTTCTGTGAAATTGGCCTTCTTCCGTGAAAAACGCCGATTTCCGTGAAATCCGTGATTTTTCATGAATTTTAGCGCTTTTAGTTTAATTTATGACAATTCCAGAGTTTTATCAGAAGCTTTTGTACGGATGTTGCTGTTTGCCACGTGTCGCACTTCAGCACTAAGAAGTTGACATTGACTGTCTTGAGTCTTGACTTAGTGTAGTAAATATGTGATGGTCTGAAATTTCTTCGTTTGCAATAGCGCAGCACCTCGAAATAACGTCTGTGGGGCCCATGAATTTTCCATGAAATTTGACACATTTTAAAAATACTGCCGTGAAATCATGCATTTTTTTCCGTGAATTCGGTTGGTCCCTACTCATGAGCATGTCTGAATACTTGGTAGCTTATATCATAGACGTTTTTGTTTTTAGCCATTTTAGCAAATTATGGCACCTTGATGTGGCTGAATTTTTAGCCACAATAGATTTGTCATTCGGTTAAATGTATAGTTTGTCTTGGTACTGCTAATTTTGCATCAGACTTTCACTTCTACATGTTGTGTCACGTAGATTTGGAATCGTGAAGATCGTCAGTCTGTTCTTGACTTGCTGACCACATCGCTGTTGACTGACAAGGACATCACAGTGAAGTTAGCGTCGTCACTGCGCATTCTGTTGCAGGAGTTATTAAGTCGAGCTCAACGACACGCTTTTAATGGTGATGAAGTCGTTGACGAAAATCAGCATCGGCAGCTCTGCATTGCACTCAGTAAACTTGCTCATCTGTCACCAAGTGTCATTTGGTATGTTATCTTACCTTACTACTAAACTATGCATGAATGAATGAATTAATGAAATACCATGGCAGGATTAACAAAAATAGTAGGCTTAGACCGATACCAGTACTCGGTATCGGTATCAGGCCGATACTACTGGTATCGGTTTGTATCGGTATCGCTGATATTGAAGCCGATACCCCATTGATACCCTCGACGGCCGTTATTGCTTTGTAATGAAAGCAGACGTTGTCAGCGCGACAGATCTGCATCTCTCACTGAAGCTGCGCGGCGGTCGCGTCCTACCACTATAGCCCTCCCTCTCTCCCCCTGGACCGTCCCAACTAGGAAGCAGCGGCGGCGTGTGGTGCCACTACTCCTCTTGCCGCTGGTCTCCCTGAGTTGCGGCTTTGAATCAAAGCTAAGATTGCCAGCGGCGCTGCACCCCCCATGTGAAGAGGGAGGGGACTGTCCCACAGTTGCTAATTACTGTCAGACAGTGAACGGATGTTTAACAACACCGCCCACGCTGGTGATGCGACAATGCATGCCATGGTGAGATGGCGTAACCGACTACATAATAGGTATTTATTGCAATAGTGGTGAGCAACAGGGATTTTGTAAATAATACCCCATTCACAGGATCCCATAAATGTCCGTGGATGATGGCGGTGCAGCCGCAGGCGCTGCCGTATCACGTAGTCACTCACTGTGATGTTGAGTTATAAACTTGAGCCGGGCGTATTGGCGGGTGGGGCGGCGAGCATGGCAAGGTCAGTCGCCGTGCATCCAGGGTTTAATTACTTGTTTGTAGGCCTAATCCAGGTGTCAACGGCGTTCACTGTGATCAACCAACCGACTGGCTGTGTGCGTTTCACACATGTCTTGATTTTCCTCCCAGTCTGTCCGTCTCTGTCTGTCTGTTTACCTGACTCTGTCTATGCCAGATGAAGTGCACCACCCACTGCACCAACCGCCATGCGCTGCGGTTAATCAAAGGGAAGAAGGGTGAGACAGCCCCAGGGCATACACAGCAAGCAGAGATGCCTGTATACGGCTGCTCACTCGGCATGCTTTCATGTTAGCTGCGGCAGCAGTGCTGACCAGAGATGTGCAGATCCCAAAATTTTGAGTCCACATCAGTCCACAATTTTCGCCAAGGATGCATGTCCGGGTATGCAACAGGAGCAAAATATTGGATCCACTGTCAGTACGCGTCGGCACTGAATAGGCCTATTCTGTAAGGGAGGCCAATAGGCGCTAGCAGATTACAATATAACTTTTGTCGTGCCCGCTGTGACGTCACTACCGGTTTCGGTATCGGCACAGGTCTAAGGTATCGGTATCGGTTGGTATCGGTAAATTCTGGTATCGGTCTAAGCCTAAAAAATAGCAACATAAAAACACTTGGGTAAAAATTTAAAAAATTATGTTACATTTTACGTGATGTAAAATATGCTGAACTATATGGAAGAAAGGTTGTGCAACATGCGTAGCAGTTTATTTGCACTTTGCAATATAATTTTACACAGTTCATACAAACAAGTATGTTACAAGTAGTTAGTGACAGAATCACATTAGGTCACATTTCAGTGTCATCAAGTATCACAGTGTGTATTGGTCATTATTAGGAATTACTTTGTTTTAGTTGAAAAGTTTAAAATTTGGTTCCAGATGTGTAAACTATTATGTCTGTGTTGCAGCTGTGTTGAGTCGTACCTGCGGTCCACATATTGGCCTCAAGTCTTTGAATCCAGTGGAGATCTGGACGAACCGGTGAAAAAGAAGCCTCGACACATGCAGGTTCATTTGAATTGTTTGTCATATTCCAACTATTTTCACTTCACGAACTTTGCTATATGTGGTTTTTGCTAAGATATCTCATGTTAACTAAATGTTGACAGTCATTGTAAGTATACATGTAGCCAGTGAAATTTTAATGGCATAAGCACTGTGATATTGTTTTCAGTTTTTTACGCGCGAAAGCAGCTACTATTTTCAGCGCGTCTTAGCCATCGCAATTATGTCTGTCCGTTCGTCTGTCTGTCACACGGGTGGATCAGTCAAAAACGGTGCAAGTTAGGATCACCAAATCTTCACCTTCAAGTGCCTAGGAGACTCTAGTTTCAGAAACCATAAATTTTTTCCATAAATTCGAAAGGGGTCACCCCGAACGAGGGTGCTAAATGAGAGGTGGGTGGGCAAAATTTGCGATTTTTGGCCAATAAGTCGCTGTCTCAGTAGCGGTGCAAGATAGGACCTAGGTTACTATTAATCACTAATAGGAAGTCGTACACTGGCTCTCGATTGGCGCCCAATTCAGTGACCTTGAATGTCCTTGAACGCCAAAATAGGGGGTTTTATGGATTTTTTGGCAATTTTGGGCTGCGACACAAGTCTATAGGTTGCGCCACGCTACTATTGTTATGCGATCCAGATAGAGAATTTGGTATTTGTATATTAACTTAGCATGAACTGGAACTGCTATAGGCTTTCGCCCGCTCAAATTTCTTGTATTATTTAACTACCGTAGCCAGTTTTTCTTGAATTGCAGTTTTTGTATTTTTTAGGAATTATTGGAGCCAGACTTTTTAGTTTGGATACTTTTCCTGTAGCCTGATCACTAGTATCAGAGCCATAACAGGAACTTATAAATTTGCTGACAAATTGCTAAATTGTAAAATCGGTGTAAAAACCAGAGATTGGGAAAGCATGTTTTTTGTTGTGCAGCTGTCAGTTGAAGAGCAAGTTGTGAGAGATTTGCTGGAGTCGGAATACAGACTAGTTCATTGTCTTTCTCCAGACTTCATCAGGACATTTGACTGGTCAGGTTTCATTCGCGGTCTTGGAAGCTGTGATTTGACAGTGAAATGGTGAGTTCACATGTGCTTGTTGTGATATAGCTTGCTGCTGTTATAGTGTGGTGTTGTATTATGGGCATACGATGCCATACATTAATATATCGATAGCCATATTTGTAGCATAGTAGTCACTTGAAGGACAGTTATAATCTTCTGTCAATTTACTTTATGAATGTTTTGGATGGAGTTGATATTTCAATTAGGCTTACTCAAATTAATGATTAGTCATTGGTTGTTACGAAATTTTTAGAATAAACGTTTGACATTAACTTGTGATAAAACTTTTGTTGCCTGCAAATGACTGCTTTATTTTTTCAGCTGAATATATCGTTAGTAGACAGTGATCATCTCTGTCTCCGGAAAGTGGAAACATTTCGATCAGTTGCAGGCTCTGAAAAAAGACTTGCTAACTGCGCTTTAGTGCATTTGTGAAAGTTGTTTGCTGAATAACTGATAAAGTTGATCTATGAAAATATGCATTATCACTGATTTTGGATGATTACTGCTATTTTTTTTGTAATTGAGATTAAGTTATATATTCATCAATTACTTTTGCAATGTTGTGTTTTTTGTAACTGTGTAGCCATCATGTTGTGACACTACATGTATGATGCTGTGTTGTGTTATGTATTCAAGGTGTGCTCTGCACTGTCTGGCAAGGTGTCTGAATCTGTCTGTCTTTACTCTGTATGCACTGCGAGATTTACATTTCACTCCTGCCCAGAAGTGCGATTTTACTGTTAGGTCTGACAATATTTCTTACCTTTTTTGCACATAGTTTAGGAATATGATACTGCACTAACTGCATGCTAATTGTTTAGTTTTTTATAAGCCTGGTACTCTTGTACAGTGTATGGTTTTTTTTTCTATTTTATTTTATTTTTATTCAATATATTGACTTTATTGCTCTTGTAGGAATGAGAGAGTAAAATAGCGTACAACAAAATACACTTAGCACTAATATGCAAACTGACAAAGGTTTTTATTATGCACTTGGTCCAACATAGATCAGTTTCAAATATAAATCAAGTGTGTGAAAATGTGATGTGTGAATGTATCTTTTGATCTTCTGCTAAATGGCAGCTTTCTGACTGTCTCTTCTGCCAGCTTTTTTCATATTTACATAGCCTTTGTGCGTGAAGTCACTTAGCTTTTCTAGAGCTGTGCATTTGTTGCTAAAGTTGCCAAACGCCCTTTTTATGCCTCCGCCAATGTAATGGCCAGAAGCATTGTTTCTGAGTGTTCTGTGCATGCGTTCATGTGTGCGCTGTGCGTGCGTGTGTGAACTTTGAGTGCAAATATCTCTGGAATGGATGGAGTTATTGACAAGCAGTTAACGTCGTTATCAACTACGATTCCTCCCGCGTTGAACAAAAAAAATTGTGAACTTTTGTCTACTAACAACGACGGTAACTCTGCGATAAAAGCCTAGCTAGTTTCATTTCATATGTCGGCGGAAGCATAATAGTTGACGGAGTCGTAACCACTATCTATTTTCACTATCTTTCATAACAGTTAGTTGTGTCTCAAGAACAGATGTTTTTGATAGAACTGTTACTAATGAATGTAATACTGATTTGTAGGAGTATCTGCAAATACATTGGCTGCTATATTGTGTAGATATGATGCTATGCTGAGTGGGATGCATGATTCACAGTCGCTAGATGTGGCTACATCAGTTACCGCGTTAGGTCTCTCACACACCAAGCAGTGCATTATTGACTCAGATCTTAGTGCCGATGTCGCATGTGTCTGTGGCGTTCTTCTGCCCAGGATTCATGCGGCTGGAACTAAGGTAAGGAAGTAATTGTCAGGATTTATGGTTTTCTGCATACATACATGGTACTTGATTTGACTGTGGCAGCATAGATTCCTTATTTGCAGAGTATTATTGTTATTATCACCAGCGCATGTATTAAAGTTACACTGTCAAAAGATTTCCAGTTTGTCATATTTTTTTGTCAGCTTTTTTTATCATGGTTGCTACAACTTTGGTAAAGCACTGTTATAATCTCCTGCGACTTTTGTATTATGTGATGTAAGTGCAAAAGTATGTTCGCTGTGTCTCAGCAAAAACTTTCCACTTTGTCATTGTCCATATTTTTGCTAAATGGTGACTGATTTTCCCAATTATTTTACTGGCAAATTTCGTGGACAATTTTCGATAAGGAAGTTATTGTATGTAGCTTGAGTCATTATGTGATCGGCTGGTATAGAGGGAGTCTGTAGACACATTGGTTCCGGTGGCATCAACACGGTGCAACCTGCGGCGCCTGGCGCTGGCTGTGAGCACTGGGTCGGCAGTGCTGCTGGAGGGTCCAGTGGGCAGTGGAAAGACAAGTCTCGTCGAGTGTCTAGCTGCAGCTGTCGGTCGCTTGTCAAGTCCTCAGCTGCTGAAATTACAACTCGGCAATCAGATGGATAGCAAGGTATCTTCTAACTGAGCTGCATGTTGTAATATCACCGTGTTAGCTGACATTAGTATATGCTACAAGCATTGCACAGTATTGCAAGGCACCGTTTTATGAAGATTGGAACCTGTTGTATTTTTTGTGTCGTCCAAATTTCATTGTATCATGCTTTTTGTATTCGCTTGGGAGTGGGGACACATAGGGAGAGTACTGACAACGACAAGGATTTGTAGAAGTTTACTTTTCAGGTGTGGATTTTTTCAGCAGATTTAGTCAGTCATTAGTTATAAACATTGATTAGCTCTGTGGAATATGTTGGTTAAATGCAAGCTATGTTTGTATAGGCTCTGATTGGCACATACCGATGCACCGATGTTCCCGGTCAGTTCATCTGGCAGCCAGGCTCACTGTCACGTGCTGTCACGGAGGGTCATTGGCTGCTGCTTGAAGACCTTGACTCCGCTCCTATGGATGTTGTATCCATTATTGTTCCTCTGCTGGAGACCGGGACACTCTCTGTGCCTGGTCACGGCAGTGAAGTGCATGCCAATCCAAACTTCAGAATCTTTGCATCTAGAAGGTACTTAGCTGGCCAGCTTCAGTTCGTGTGTATTTTAGATATGGTTGAAAATATTTCACATGACATCAACTGTAGTGCATGCAACCGCTGATGGTTCGTATGCTGCATGGGCGATTTCGTTTTTTATAAATGGTGTTATTAATAATGATGACTATTATAATGGACAGCGCTTGTTTTCTGTGTATATGCAGTTGTGCACTGTAGAGTGGAATCGATTGATAGCTTCTGTTAATTTCTATACAGCTGTCTGATGTCCGTTTAGTTTACTGTAATTATTTGTCACATTTTTTGTTTATAAAATATCACACAAGCGACTGATGACATCCAGCTATCTTGTATTTTTGAATTGGTATGCAAACTGGTGCACTAATTTTTGTCACTGCCACACTTCTTGCAGTAGCCGGATTCTCAGCAAAAACCTGCAGCCCTCGCGATTTATTTTGCTCACATGTAATGGATCTTATGTCTGTTTTGGAAATTCTGTTATGCTGTTTCTGCAACATTGTATTATGTGTCTGTGGTTTCAGGCTTGTGTCAACAAGTTCCGGGTGTCATCGCCAGCATAGCAGCAGTGCAGATATATTGGACAAACTGTGGACATCCGTCGTCGTTGAACCACTTTCACGAAATGAGCTTCTGCAGGTTACACTTGTGAATCGTTCTGTGCTCGTCTGCTGGTGATGAGTATGTGATTCGTGGCAATGTGATGTAGTAGTAAAGCATTGGTCACAACCATTGAAGTTAATTTTTTTGCCAAGCCCAGCCAATACCTGTATGGGTGACTTTGTGGGCAGCTAAACCATATGGGTATATAACCAGCCATTCTGTTCAACTCAGCCCAGCACAATGTTTACCAGTGAAAGCTGGGACATTAACAGACACGCCTCAATGACCACATGATACAATAGCCCCGTGTCCATAGCAGTGTAAGCTCGTGTCTAGCTGAGTGCAAGGAAATGGTTTTATAAATGTATTGGAATAAGCATCAAGATTGCTTAGCTTTGTACAGGGTGGGCCAAAAAACCGGACCTGTTTGATCGTTTATAACTCAGCGATGGTTAGTGATAGAAAGACATGTGATACGTCAAAAGTTTTAGAATGCTGTAAAGAATAAATAGCAAATTTGCATAGTAAAGCATTTAAATATTCTTTGCCTAATTTGCATAAATATTCGTCACCCCTAAAATTCTGCCAAATTTGACTGTAACACAGGGATTTAACATGGACATTTGAGCTTTTATAACTTAGCGATGTTTATTGATGGAAAGGCGCATAATATGCCAAAAGTTTCTAAATTGTGTACAGAAGAAGTGTACAACTTGCATGTCTCAGCATTTAAATATTTTTGCTTGATTTACACAAATCTGTTTCACCCCTAAAATCCTGCTAAATTGACAGTAACACATAAATTTTAGTTGATTTTCAAATTTAAGTTGATTTGCATTTAGCATACAGTGAAATGTCAACAATCATTAACACATATGTTGAATTTAGATGAAATTCGACATAAGCAGTTGTCCAGCTTTTGCATTCATAACCGTCATCAGTTCTTTTAGGCAGTTGATCGATCGCTGGTGTCAATGTGTTCAGGAACAGCTGAGCCCAGCGTTAGATTAGTACACGTTTTAGCTGGTCAGTTACTGAAATTTTGTGACCATGCTATCTGTTGCAATGCCGCCACACTGATTAATTCACAGAATTTAAATCTGGACTTTTTGGCAGTGAGTTTTTGAATTCAATGAACTCTGGCACATGGGAGTGCAGGCAAATGCCTAATTTTAGGGGTAATGAAGATTTTGGCAAATTAGGCAAAGAGTGTTCAAATGATTTGCTATGCAAGTTTGGCCCTTTTTGTCTACAACATTGTAAAACTTTTGACATATCACATGCCTTTCTATGGGTAACCATCGCTAAGTTGTCAACGCTCAAACAGGTCCGGTTTTTTTGGCCCACTTTGTAGACTGCATGTAATATTTTGATTTTGCAAATGGGTAGTTGGAGTTTTGTTGTGTGCTAGGTTGTGATATTATTTGGTGCATGAAAAAGTTATCTACATTGCAGCAATAAGTCCTGCCAGTGTAGTGACATAGCTGGTCAATGGCTCTGGCTGTTAATGGAGCCATCCATCTGGATGAACGGTTGTGTGCTAGCTAGCTCAATGCTTCACAAACGCGATGAGCTGTTGTGCAAGAGGCCTTGGTATATGAAGAAATCTTCTGTTTCTTATAGGTCACCATATATAAAAAGATGTTTGTCAATGGTGTGCAGGTGCTATGTGTGAGGTTTCCAAGTTTGTCGAAGCATGCAGCAAAGTTGGTGGAAATCTTTTGTGCTTTGTGTCCGGATGTTGCAACTGCTGATGTTGGGATCAGTGAGGATCGAGATGATGACTCTGGGAGTTCTGACGTCATTAGAAAATACTTGCATCATATCGGTCGACCTATATCTACCAGGTACAATAGATATTATTAAGCTGCTTTAGTTCATGGTTACTGGTTCGACGATGTTTTTAGATTCTCGAACACATGTTGAAGATAGACTGCGAAATAAATTATCTGGACCGAAGTTTTGATCTATGTGTAACCGCGTCTTTATGTTGTTTAAGCTGTATACACAAGGCATGATCGTTGATCATTGTGCTATTTGGAGTTCTGTACAAAGATTCAGGGCTTTCCAGAAATTGACTTACGTGATACCTTTAGTCAGTTAGTACACGTATGGATTGGTGCATCAGTATTCAGTATACAGACTATGTCCACTGTCTGTAAGTGGTGTTGTGTATCTGGCAGAAGCTGCAATGCATTATAGCAGTTAGTAAAGTCCAAGTTGCCATGGGCCTGGTAGACAGTACTGGTGGCGCACTACCAGATTCCTAGCTGCATTACTTGCAGACTGATTACCTGAGACTGACATCAACCGCAGACTCTGAGCTCATATTGACTATGACACTATTGTATATGTTGGCGATTGGGTGGATTCGCATCAAACTTGTCAGTGTCAGTTTACTGTATCTTGGTTCAAAGATGAACTTCGTAGGTTTGGAATTAACTCTTTCGCCGCTGATGTCGACAAAAGTCGACTGCAAAGGCTGGGTGCGGCCGGCGACAAATGTCGACATCTAGGGGTACGGTGCTGAGATACATATTTCTGTCGAGAAAAGTCGACGAATCGTGCGCCGTAAGGTCTATATGCTATCATTTGCTAGGCGGCAGCAGTGTAGTGGCCTAGCTGACTGGCAGTGGAATGCATTGCATGCATGCAGTGCCGTGGCGAGGCCCTGGATTATCGGGTCATACTGACTGCAGCTGCAACAGCTGCTGGTTGCGCGTGCATTACACCCGCCGTTCGTTTGCTTTTGATAAGTTTTAGGCCTACAAGATGGCTGATGCAAGTACTAGCAGTAGTAGGCGTAGTAGTCTTAGTTTTAGGCGTAATATTCCTGTGCAAGAAGTATTACGTATATTGGCTGACTCTGACGAGGAACTCTCTGACGTTGAATTTGAGTCTGATACTGATGAGGAAGGTAGGCCTACAGACGTGCTTCAGACTACTGTAACAGTCGTGCCGCAGTCAGGTACCAGTACTCCAGACACCACTTCACTGTTTGACTGACACGAGTATCCTGACATTGATCCGTGGGATCCTTCATGGTTGCCTGATTTCCAGAGACAGCGAGGTGTGCTCGTTGATACGACAGATTTTCAACCGGTGAATTACTTCAAGTTATTCTTTCCAGATTCTGTTTTTACTCTGATGTCCACTGAAACAAATTGATATGCCCAACAATTTTTTGATTCAGTGGATACACTTCCTCCAACCTCTAGACTCCATAAATGGAAGCCCACCACCCCTGAGGAATTGAAGGGCTTTGTCGCCCTGCAAATTGAGATGGGGCTGGACTGGAGATACCGAGTGACTGAGCACTGGTCAACGCATTCTCTGTCGCCTCGAGGTTTCGGCAGTGTAATGTCGCGAGACAGATTCTTGCTATTACAGAGTTTTCTGCATTTCAGCGACAGCACACTGCAGCCGAAGAAAGGTGAACCGACCTACAACCCGCTGTATAAGACGCAGCCTGTGCTAGACCTGACAGCGCCAACATATGAACAAGTTTACCAGCCTGGACGAGATCTGTCAGTCGACGAGAGCATGATAAAGTACAAGGGCAGGCTCGCGTTTCGACAATAC
>Ga0056128_1007861_pt1 | contig 13462 bp, 9 predicted proteins | sample WorMetLIZISLAND2_FD_71113 | JGI IMG/M metagenome (GOLD analysis project Ga0056128, IMG submission 71113) | Marine gutless worms symbiont microbial communities from Max Planck institute for Marine Microbiology, Germany - Olavius geniculatus... ... | reverse complement strand
ATAAAAAAAAATAAAAAATAAATAAAAAAATAAAATTTAAAAAAAAATAAAAAATAAAATAAAAAATAAAAACAAAAAAAAACAAAATAAAAAACACTTTAAAACATAAAAACGTGCCAGAAATAAAATGAACGTATGTAAACGTTTATTACGTTTATGCACCTGTCAACCTTGTCGACGCACTTCGATGTACCTCCGCCGCTTTCTTCTGCCAAGTGCTGGCCACACGCTTGGACGCGCTGCCGACATCATTCCCGCTGGGAATCGCTGCTGTTCCATGAACAAACGCCGAATTTCCGTCCTGTGCTGCGAGAAGCGAACGCGAACTTTCGGCCGTGACGTCACGGAGGGGACAACTGCTTTTTGTGGCGTCACTTCCGGCATTAACCTGCTGACCCCAGGCGCCGTACATGGCGATATTACTTCCGCTTCGTGACGCGTCAGACGCGTTGTAGTTCTGAGCTGTCGCAGCGGCGAATTCGCTCAGTTTCTCGGCGGCCAGTTTGATGCACTCGTCCGGCGACGGATGCTGCTGTTTCCGGCCGGTGCGATGGACGAACACTTCCGGTAGCGGGTCGGCGACGATGAAGGTGGTCGTCGACTCGGGCTGTCGCACGACGTCGCTGCCCGCCAGCACGGTCACCGTCTCAGACATGTGCGCCGCTCCAGGCCTCTCAACTTTACCGCTCGCCTTCGACTCTGTCCCGGCATCCTTCGGCACACTTCCGGTGACCGGACGACGATCTTTTGCCGAGGTGGCGGCGGCGCCGGAGCACCGACCGTGCGTTTCGGTTCTGGTCGTGACGTAAGGACGCTGTCCGCATGCGCCGCTGCTGCTGCGGTACCCGGCACAGCCCCTGCTGCCGACAACGAACGGCGGTCGCCTGGTTTGGCTTCTGGGTGATGACTTCCGGTTCTGAGAGCAATCCTGACGAAAGAGCTGTTTGGGTTGAGACGGATGCTCGGTTTTACCGACTTCGTTCGTCGGCGTCTTTTGACGTGGACTGAAGCGTTCGGACGATTTCGGCCTCGACGCGGGCGTCGGTCGATCTCGGTAGTTAGTCTTGACGCCGGGGCGGCGAGTTTGCTGGGACTGCGTCGTCGACGGTCGGTGTACTCGGGGCGAGGTCGAGCTGATGATGTGATGGTCGGCGGGCGAGGCCGACAGTCGTCTGCGCGGAATTCCAGGTGCAGTCGTCAGCTGCGGCCGCGGCTTCGACATTTCTTCTACCAGTCTCCAGGCCGCGAAGTCTAGAAGGTTGTTTTTCTAGCAGGACCGCAAACCGTTGGCTATATCAGTGAGCGAATTATTGCCATATGCAGCGTCGTGAACGGAATCAACACTATCAAATCGCACGGTCCTTGCTCTGGGGTGTTATCAAAAAACGTGGAAACAGACTAAACATCTTCTACGATGTCACTGCATGTCGACAGTTTCTGAGTAGCGTATATATAATTTGATGACGTTTTCGACGGCCACTGTTACTAAGGCAACGGAATTCATTGCGTTGTCGTGATGACATTCTGCTTTTTGTGTGTTTTTAGTTTACGATTTTGTGCCGTTGTAATATCCAGTAGTGATTTAGATGAACTAAATATTTCCGTGTTATAGTAACGAGACTTCGACGCGCAGAGGAAAGCCATTAAGCCTATACACTGACTTTCATGGAAACTTCTCCGAGGGAGAAATTTTGGTAAAGGTCGCAAATGCGAACCATGAATGTCTGCGCACTTTGTCGAGGACTCTGTCACAAAGTCGGAGTAATGGAATTTGGACTTAGTAAGCACTGTTCCGACTTCCGACTTCCGAGTGCTCACTGCTCACTGTCACTGTTTAACGCTCATTTTCGAGTTTAGACTTTTCAGTCGGTGCCGATTATTAGAACGATCGATGGCGGTTTGTTTATTGCAGGGAATTTATCCCTGGTTTATGGAAAAAATAAACATATGCGTTTTTTCTGAACGAAAGTGTTTTTAATGTTTTGTTGAGGAACAAAAGAAGTTTAACCCCATAACTCACAACACGAAACTGTGGGTTAACGACTGCAGATTAGTTAATTTTATATGAGAGCAGATAGTGTGGCATTTTATACCATGACAGTCATTCTCACGGGGCCCCCAAACATTTTCACGGGACCCTCTGGGGAGAATTAAAAAAAATTTTTTTAATTTTACATTTTGACATACTTTAGGCTAGAGTCAAGATGACGTAAACAAATGTAAACAAACAAACCGATCCACCGTTATGTGCAGTCGCGCAAAAAAATTAGTTCGACTTAACTGGCACGTTTTCATGACATTCAGTGCACATTTTTATGTATTGTTAACACAGTTCACTTTGTCATTATATTTCGCTGTTAGGCTAATTACTAATATGCTATTTAGTGTACATTTATTGCTTGTTTCCGCAAACTTCACTCGATGCAACCGTTTGCCTGTGGCTCAAAGAACTTTACGGGTACAATGACCTTTGCACAGTTTTGCACAACTGCTATCAAAATTACCACCTTTTGCCACAAAACGGGGGTAGGGTCCGGAAAATTAAAAAAAATGTGATGAATTGTTTCACTACAACATAATAACTTGGTTCGGAAACTGCACTGCAGTAATAAATTATTCAAATCTGCACAGCCCGAATGCGGAAAACTACTTTATTGCACATGAGATATCATTGCGCTTCGCTACAGTGAATCACGGCAGATTTTAGCAACTTTCGATCTAAAATTTCAGTCGTTGTATGACAAATTCAATTAAAAACAAGTGGTGTATACATGTTTCTTTCAGGTTTGTTCATCACAATGCCATATTCTGTCAGTTATTCAGCATTCGCAGTCACTGCAAAACTTGATCGCACACAACCCATAGTAATGAATAGGTTCCGTGATCTTCACTCATCCCACACCTTATATTTCTGGCCGACGGTACCAGAAACTGGTCTCCAGAAAGTTGGTCCAAGTTTTGCACACCATACACCAGAAACTGGTACCAGAAACATGGCGTTTCCAATTTCATCGATTTGTTTTGATGGTTAAAACGCCGCAGGTCCAGCATTAAAATAAGATTCCAATCACGGTGATCAATCATTATTAATCAATACTAATCAAAAGTTAACACTGTGCGGTGTTTAAGTGCTTACTGAACAAATGAAGTGGAATATTTATGCATTTGTATTGATGGTTTGATGTATTGATGTATTGATGGTTGATATGATACGATTCATTGCTATGGCAACGTTTACTGGGACACGGTCATGCTCACGCAGCGTTCATAAGCATATTGGGTAATTAAATGTTGTATGGGAATGTATTTCACGTAATTTGCTGGTTAATTCAGGGCCGGATTAAGGCATTGCAGGGCTTTGGCCAATTCCATTCCTGTTCTTTTCTTTCCCCTTTCATTCCCCTTTCCCTCTTCTTCCCCTTTCATTTCCTTTCCTTGATCTGCCCTCCCTCCTGTCCCTTTTCCATCTCTTTTCCTTTTCCTTTTTTTCTCCTTTCTCTGCCCCTCCCCTCTCTTTTCTCCCTTCCCTTAGAAGTAGGACCCTCTTAAAGCCAGCTAAGGGGTCTGGAGGAGCGCTGTAAGTTCCCTAGTGGGGTCTGGGGCAGAGCCGCAGCGGAAGTCGAATTTGGTGCATCATTTTCCTGTAAATTATTGACCAAAAAGTTCTAAAAATTGACTCATGGGAGCGGGGCATTTTAATAGAAAATTTATGAAATCGAGCAAGTCAAGTCAGAAATAATGATGCACATGTTAGGATGAGGTAGGTGGGTAAGCTACTCGGGGCCCCACGACGTTTGGGGGGCCCCGCCATCGGCCAGAAATATAAAGTATGCCAGAATGTGCCACTTTGAAAAAAAATTTTCTCCCCAGAGGGGCCCCGTGAAAATGTTTGGGGGCCCCGTAAGAATGTTTCCCTAGACCCAACTGTGGCTCTCGACAAACCTGGTTAGGTGACTAGTTAGGCCTAAACATTTTGAGGGGCCAGTACACCTACAGTCCAAATTAGCCATACAATGATAGAATAAAGCATGCATCATGCAAATATACAGCCAAAGTGACTGTCTAACAGACAGATTTGTATCAAGTCAAAGCACAAATAATCATAAACGTAAAAAAGTTTTTTTTACATTTTTTATTCTTGCCACATTTTTGTGTGTGTTTTAAAAAATTTTCTCAACGTTTTTTTTGCTTAGCGTGGGGCCCCTAAAAAGCGTGGGGCCCTAGGCCATGGCCTAGTTGGCCTATGAGGTAATCCGGCCCTGGGTTTAGCTTTATTGCGCTTATACGCTTAGTGGCAGTTAAATGCAGTTGAGAAGCGTAATTTGAACTTCATTTTCTGATGTTCACTCTATCAATAAATGCAGTAGAAATCTTGCTAAAATAATGCAGTAGATATTAGTGAATAAATAAGTAGCACCATTTAATTTGCAGATGATGCACTACATAATGATGTAGGCAAATCTCAGCGGCCAATGACAGCGCTGCATCTGAGTCACGTGATCCCAAGTTTCTGGTGAGAAATAGAACATGTTCTACTGGGCCCCAGTTTCTGGTACCAGAAAAATCTTGGGCGGAGAACTTGGATCGTGTGTCATGGGCCTAAAAAACGGATTGCGGATGTGCAACATATAATGCTGTAATTAAGTTGTAATATATTAGTTTAGTCATCTCTCAACCCTATTCCTATGTCTAACCTTGGCTCTACTAACCCTGACTTAACATCCGTACATCCGCCAATCCACTTTACCATTTTCCAGTTGTGCTCGTGATCTCAGCATTTAGGACAATATTTTGTCTAAGGCTGGTTTTAAGATTGGAGTGGGGAAGTTGATAGCACCGAAACTGCATGCTGAAACGTTTTATAGCTAAATAAGTAAAAGTAAGTAAAAATTGTTGTATTTTGTTGCAGGAAAGTTTTCAGTTACTCTCAGTTAGGGTTAGGGTTAGTATTTGAGTGAGAAATTTCTTCGACATTTGTAGATGCAGATGCTGTGAAGAGCTGCCATATGAATAAGGACATTGCTATTTGTACAGCTCTTGAGATGAACAACGCTGGCATAATTGAATATTCTGCGTGATGTTGTTTTGTGCTGCAGTGAACAGTGACGAGTTATTTTTTGATGATGGACTTGTTGCTGTTGAACAATCCTAAGTCTGACGGCAAACGTCCACAAATAACCAGGCTGCCTCAGAGCTCAGGTATTTTGTTGAATTGATTTGTTTTGTTTGAATAGTGATTGAAAATAAATGAGTTTTAAATTCTTTTTAGTTTGCTCTGAGCTTTTGCTTGCCTGTTTCTCCCAGATTTATGGTAACAGATGGTACAGAAAAAACATTTTGTTGAAACTCTAGATTTGTTTTGTAGTCAAGAATTGTATGTTTTTGAAGACAGATATTATTTGTTATGTCGCATTACACCGAAATGATGTCACTCTGTCATAAAAATCTATTCTGATGGGAATGGGTACTTAATGTTCCTGTCTTTATGTGTGATTAACTCTTTAAATCTTCATTATGTAGCACTATTGCAGTACCAAGCACATGCTTTTAATTCTCAATTTGTGATTAAATACTTTTGCTACAATTTATATTCTCTGTAGGGCCTGTAGGCAGAATATTACCGATTGTTTTCTGTGGTGTTGTTATTATACAAGGGTTGATAAACAAGTAATGAGAATCAATGTGTTAGACTTACATTTTTTTTACAATTTATATATTGGTAAAAAATACATTTTCTACGAACATATACGGGTTTGTTGTGGATGTGACGTCATTGTAATTTATGACGTCATAGACCATCAAATAGAAATGATTTCCATCATCAGTGCAAACAACATTGAATCATGCATAGCAAACAACACAAAGATGAAATTTCAGATATCAAAACTGACAACAGTTACTAGAGGTTTGGTCATCAGGGTGATCTTATTGTATGAAGCCAGAGTCGCCAAGAGTTTGTAGGGCAATCATAGACTTGTGGTCCGTACTGCAGTACTGGATTTATGACAGAGTGTGTGCGGGGCTCTCTCTTGGGCCCCCGCACATTGAGGGCCTTCGTGTAACAAGCGAAGAATGATGCTTATTCTTTTACCAACACAACAGATGTTGAAAACTGTTAACTTTGTGATAAAAATTTTACTAGTAATGTTATATCTTGACTTGACGTCATTATTAGCTCATGCGCTCTTATTTACGGCTAGTGCAGATTTAGGTTATCGTATATTCGTAGTTGCAAATGAGAAATTCTTAAACGTATTTGTTAGGACTTTCAGAGAATCATCTGCCTTAGGTCACCACATTTGGCTGCAGACTGGAGAATTGTCATGCAGCAGTGAGCCTAATTCTACGCTATTCACGTCAACACTCCAGATTATTTCTGTTTAACTCACCGTGACGTTATGAAATACAATGATGTCACATCCGCAACAAACCCATATGTGTTGGTGGAAAATACACTTCTTACTGATATATGGATTGTAAAAAAATTTTTCAGTTGAATACATTGATTTTCAGTACTAGTTGATCAACTTTTGTAAGTGTATTTGGCATATGCTGCCTTTGATTGATGTATTGTTTGCTTGTTCAGTTGCAGTGGTAGAACGTCTGAAGAGCTTTCTGCCGGAGATGGCTGCAGCCAACACTCAGCTTGATCAGCAGATTGAATCGTCTCCCGAAGAATGCAATATTGAAAATATTTCCGAGTCTGATGAACGTGTTATTGAAATGGTGAGTGGTACCTTACTTCATGTTCGTGTTAATGTAATTGAACAGATTTATCACAGTTTTGCTGCAGGTTAGGCTGGATTCCTGAAAGTAAGCCATTTTGTAGTAATAAAGCAGGACTTTCTGCCATTGCTGTTGGCATCAAAACAGTAAAGTGTTGTTGAACACTTGACTAGATGGGAATTGTTTTAAGTTCCAATTGAGAAAACACGATAAATATGTATGTGTTGGGATTCTTCACGTTGTGAACGACCTAACATGCATCATAAACTGAGTATAGTGATAATAATAATGATAATAATAATAATAATAATCATTCCAATTCCTAGTTTTCTTCCTACATCATTTCCATTTTTGTCTAAATTCCCATTGCCCATTTCCATTCACTCCTGTTGCAGTTCCTCAAACTAACTACCCGATAAATACAGACTGCACAGTGTTAACAAGCGAGTTCTGCCACAACCATTGTGTCAAGCTTACATGTTCATCTGGGAATGTGTTCAACAGGGTGTCTATTTGTTCTGTTTTTTTCGACGGTTGTTTCCAGTAAGTTTGTAATGAGCTTGTATTTATTTTTCTATTTGTTTGTTTTCTTTTTGAGCATGAGGGTACGACAGGTATTGGTAGTGTTTTGACAGTTAGATTTTTGACTGATAGTATTATATTTTTTCTGGAATAAGTTTGTATTTTAGCGGCATCATGGGTTAAAAAAAGTCGGCAGAGCGGGAAGTTGCCATTTTCTGACACGTTGCAGATTTTCAACAAAAGGAGATTATTTTGATCTTTAATTTTCCACAAAATGGGGGGGTTTCCAACGCCAAATTTTCTATTTTTGAATAGAAATTTTCTGACAAGAAGAAGATTTTTCAGCATTTTTCAACAGCCAAAAATTTAGGGTGGGAAATTTTTGCCTTCTTCCTACTTCCCTGCTGTGATGCCACTGTATTTATATAGTTGTCTATTGTATTTATTCATTTTAGGGCTGCAACCAGTAAAAAATGTTCTAATTGATTAATCTCCAACAAGTAATCAATAATCAATTAATTTTGATTAATTTTTGTAGTCAGTAAGCAGACTGAAAACTGCAGTTTGCTGTTGTCTTTCGTGAACTGAAGTTTCACAAAAGTGATGATGATGCAGAATGCAAATTGTGTAGTCAAAACTGACATCGTGCAGACCGTTAAGTTAACACTAGTATGCAAGTACAAATTTTGATGACATGTCCTATGTGAAATAAGCACCCGCTATTGTTGTCTACTGTGCATGGTTCTTACTACTTCGCATAATTCATTTTCCTTGACTTTTCTCTGACTTTCCAGGACAAAATGAATCGTTTTCCGTGGCTAATTTGTTCATGCAAAATACCAATGTTGGTTTTCAATCGCTTGCAATCACACTAGAAACAAGGGCGACAGAACAAATTTAAAACTGGAGGTACAAATAATGTGAGCGAAGTGTCCATGCAACAGTTTAAAATTTATTCTGCATCTTTGTTAACTTTTGCACTCCTGTACTTTTACATTCTCCCACTTCTCCTGACCATAGGAACCATGACTGTACTTTGCAGTTGACTGAAAAATGGAAATGTGCATACTAGTGTCAATAATGATGTTTTAGTTTAAAATTTTAATCACATTTTAATTGATCACTTAAACTAAATTTAATTGATTAATTTCTCTAAACACTTAATTGATTAATTGATTGTTAATTTCCGCAGCCGTAAATTATTTCTGCGCATTGACTGCTGGTGCAGAACATTGCAGTGATAGAGCGAGACACTGATACTGATGATGATGATGATGATGATGATGATGATGATGATGATGAGAATCTATCAAGCAACAGCGATGATGTCTCTGACGCAGACTCTGCTGAAGTCGCGGACAACTATTCCAACAATCGTGACGTTGACGCAGCCTCAGTTCATCGTGAAGAAGCGACTGAAGCAAGCAAACGATTGACACACAGTTTGGCAAGAATTAAAATGCCAAAGACGACGTCAGGCGGTAAACACCGATCGCGACCACGCATTGAGGTCCTACCAGTGAGCTCCGCGCAAGATGCTTCTACTGCTAGTGACCAGCTTCATCGATGATTAACTGCAGAACCGTCCAATTAGCACAGTTGTCAGTGGCTTCGTGGCAGGTAAAAAGCGGGGGGCAGTTTTCCCACGGTCCATAAATTTTGGCAGTCAGTTAATTGTCCAAAAATCTTCTATAAGACGTTTTTATCCAAAAAGTGCAAAATTTGGGGCTAAAATCCATTTTTGGAGAAAGTTTTAGCCATAGTTGACATTGTGAGCATCCGTTATCTCCTTAGTCAGAAATATACAGCTGACTGTCAGAATGCTGTCGGATATTTGTAATTGCCGATGTTTAACAGAGAGTTGCAAATTTCTACCCTGCCTGCTTTTTTTAACTGACAACCCTGCTGATATGCATTAATGAATTATTTGTGATTATTGTGCAATACATATCTAATGACCAGTGGCGGATTCAAGGGGGTCCCCTCTTCCCCATTGATTGGATGCATCTTAAAACAAGTGAAAATTCTGCAGGAAAATGCACTGTTTTTGCATAAAAATTTCCACATCCCCAGCCCCTAGCCTGTACCCTTTCGCCCCCTATTTCAAATTGCTGGATTCGCCAGTACTAATGACCGGTCACATTAATAATGTACTTATTACAGAGTTACTGACTCTGCTTTAGCATCAGATTTAGATCTCTGAGAGGTCCCTATAGGCCTTCCTTTAGTGCTGGATGTCCCTAACCTTGTGACATAAAGTTGTTTTTTAATTTTTTGTTATTTCTCTCTGTCAACTCTGTCACATTGCAATAGCAAAGTCATGACCCAAAAATCTTCATAACCGAAACGGGGTGGCTCAAAATAAGTTATTCCAATAGACAACATGCAATTTCTGGGCAACCAGTTGCTCGATTTAAAAAATTGTTGAAGCTGCTTAGCCTGTTCCTGGCACTTCTGTGAATCGAATAGTATGCAATGTACCCATCGCACCTTGGTCTTAAGTTAGTGATCTGTTGTAATCTGCATACTGCCATAGCCTAGACTGATCTGCGGTCACCAACATAAGAAATTTCTAGGATCTGAGCTGATCTGCGATTGATTTGTGGTGTTCAGGCAAACCTATGACTTATGTATTTTCGAAAACAAACAATAACCCTGTGCTTTGCTAAAATGCATATTTTATTATCTTTCGCATCAGCATAAAAAATTATGATCTCCAACAAACCTGCAGCGCAAAAACCAAGTTATAACAACGAATAATATGCACATCTAAATAAAGGCTAGTACAAGATTGTATGCATACGTATGTGGTAAATGTTTCATTTTAATATCAGACATTATTAGAATGTATCACAGCGTTTCGTTGCATTTCATTGTCTGCATGCATTTGCATAAAGCTACTACACTGTGTCTCAAAAAACATTCTGAACATTTTCGATCCTAACTTAAACAAAAATTACCAGATTCTCATAATTTTCGGTATGAATATTTCATGACACAACTTGCCATCAAACGACCATTCCTTTTTTCACCTCACCCAATGTCTGCTTCTGCACTACCTGGGGAAATCGGACTGAGCAAAATATGTGTTGAAATTAATAAATAAACGTCGATAAATTCCGTCTATCCGGATTCCAGATCTGTGGCCCTGAAGAGTTAGTCAATTACAAGGTTTGACTCATGCAGCAGTGTGTCTACCAGATGAAGTTTAGGAATGTTAATGAATTATTCAAGAAGCAACTGGTGAAGTCTGGATTAGACTGTTGCATAACATTATCGATACTGTTGTGCCTGTAATTGCACAACGGGCCACCATTTCAATCAATTTTACTGCAGGCAGCTGAAAAACGAAACAATTATTGGATGGGGCATTAGCCAAAGTGTCAAAAATATGAACAAAATGTGTTTTTGTGCGTTATTTAGATTAAGTAATAATACCACTTTGGGTAAAAATGCAATATTTTGTTGGTTCTACTTTCCCCAGGTAGTGCAGGAATATACGTTGGGTGAGGTGGGAAACTGAATGGTCATTTGATGGCCAGTTGTCTCCGGAATATTCTTACCAAAAATTATTGAAATTCGATAATTCTTCAAGTTACAATCAAAAATGTTCATGATGTTTTTTTGAGACACAGTGTAGTTGGCAACGTATATGAACTAGTTGAAAACATGAATACTGATGGCCTGTGTACAATTATTCACAGCCAAATCTCGAAGTACATGAAACGACACGACAGTGAATAACTGGCATTTGCAAAAAGTCGTGCCGTCGCAATGACGTAAGCCGCGCGATGCTGCAATCATTTTGACGCCAGGCAGAAATGTGGCCTACAGATGCATGCGTCTATACGCATTCTCAGAGACTGTCAAAAAGCGCACTGCAAAGAAATTAATAGAATGCTTAGACTAAACCTGAAAACAGATGCAAAAGTCACACAAAGCTACTACAATCAAACGCTATTCGTTTTGACAGTAGACTATCTTTTGTAACCAAAGAATGGTGTGACAAAACTTATACACAGAGAAGACACATGACTGCGTAGAAGACTAGAGCTTGACATGTAAAATTAAAGGCACGCCACTCGTATGTAGGCACAGGATTTCATTCGAAAGCCCTGGATGTTGTAACAAAACAAGATTAAACGCACAGTCAGACTGCGCAAATTAGTCTGTCCAGAAGCACACGGCGTAAAACAAAAAAAAATTTATGGTACGTAAGGAAGCAAATAAATAAACCTTTGTAATGTGCCTAAAAGTCGGCTAAGTTGTGTTAAGGCGCGCACAGATCGACGTAATTGAACTGAACTGACATTGTTTAGTTTTTGACAAACCAGCCAATGGGCAAGCAGTAATGCATTACGGTAGGCACCGTTTAACGGCGTCGGTGGCTTAAGTGACTACGCTCACGTACGCGTCGACCAATGACCAATATGATTGCCCTTTTGCCCATTGGTCAGTTCGTCGAAAAGTAAACCGTGTCAGTTAAGTCAGTTACGTTGCTCTGCACGCGCTTTAAAGCTGCTGCACTTTGCCAAAGTTGACATCGCCACAAGACTTCTAAAACGACAGGAGCTGGTCGGTAATCCTGACTGCCGTCTGTGAGAGAGAAAGTGAGAAAAACCAAGAAGGAAAAAAACTTGGACAGGGTTCCTACAGGTCAGGGAAAACTGGAATAAGTCAGGGAATTTATGCGGTCAGGAAAAAATAATTATTACCTTTGAAAAGTCAGGGAAAATTATATTGGATCATGCGGACTGCAGATATCTGTGATTTTTTGTGTCTCCAAATATTGAAAAGTAGGCTATGTAGCTTCCATTGAACGTCCAAAAGCTAGAAGTGTTTCAGCTTCAGGGGGGCTTTTCCCTCTCTGACCCCCCGACCAGGGGCTCTGTTGTTCGCATATTGCTCCATTAACACTGTTTCATTAAGTTACGATTGATATAGGCCTAGAGTACCACTTCTGACATTTGCGCGATGCGTTATTGTTTTGATAAGGTCGGGGAAATTGTCATTAAATGACTGGAAAAGTCAGGAATTTTTGCCACAGAAGACCTGCAGAAGAGATGAGTTTTCAGCCGAGAGTGGAAGACAAGTTGACAGCAGGTCAGAAGATGAGGACGAGACAGACGTATAATTATGACACAAATTACTGATATGGAAAACGGAGTAAGTGAATAAAGTTAATGAAAAACTTCATATCTGTAAAAAAAAATCACAACCAATCTAAGTACGTGCATAGTCAGCCTAAAGTCAGGACTACAGGCTACAACGTATAGCGGCAGTGAGTGCGGGAATGGACTTATATGTAACTTACCGCAGAGCATTTTTCGACAGGCAGCAGCGTCCATCCGTCCTCATTGCTAGGAAGCAATCCCCCAATTTGGACCCTCTTTCCCCTCCTATTTTCCTTTCTTTCCCCTCCCCTCCCCAAAAACATTACGCATGCAGTGAAAACCAGCGGCAATCGTGGCAGGGAGGGACGGCAACAGTTTCCTAATTTTTTTTTGCTGTCGGAAAATTCTTTTTGTCGGCAAGTTTTCGTCCAAATAGTGCCATATCTGGGTTAAAACGCCAATTTGGAAAAAATAGGAACAAAATTAAAATTCTGAGCATCCATAATCTCTTCCCTCGGAAATTTGCAGCAGGCTGTGTGTGGTCTGTCGAAAAATTGCAACTACATACCTTTCCTGCCTACTTTTTAACCCACGACGCCCCCGGAGGTCACGACGCGCTGTTGCCGAGGCCGATGACCTTCATGCTGGTCTGAAGGTCATCGAGGTCGTGACCTCCTGCTCCTGCTCCTCTCATTAGCAGGTTCTTACTGGTCAGGTCGAGCTGGCTGGTTGTGCTACTGCTAAGACGTAGCATGCAACAGTCTAGCGGTAGAATCACGGATGATCTGCTGCCGGTCACCGCTGTGGCGCCCCCTAGCGGACGGGCCGGTAATGCGGGCGCGTTGGCTGCCGGCAAGCTGTGCAGTGGTGGGGTGGTTGTTGGGGGTGATTTAAGGTTGTGGTGGTTCTGATGGTGGGGAGTCTGCGTGTGATTGTGTGGGATCTGGTGCCGGTGCTGGTAAGGGTGGCAGTCACGTGGTGTTGACGCTGCCTGTGGTCTGATCGGAGTCGGGGTGGTCCGTGACGCCAGCTGACTGTGCCGCCCTGCAGTCGCGGGGGCGGGGGAATGTGACGTCATAAGGGGGTCACGTGACGTGAGC
>Ga0056128_1007860_pt1 | contig 13463 bp, 10 predicted proteins | sample WorMetLIZISLAND2_FD_71113 | JGI IMG/M metagenome (GOLD analysis project Ga0056128, IMG submission 71113) | Marine gutless worms symbiont microbial communities from Max Planck institute for Marine Microbiology, Germany - Olavius geniculatus... ... | reverse complement strand
CCTTAAAGGTTCGTGGACACCAAAATTAACATATACATTTTATCCATTTTCCTGAAAGTGCAGAATTTTCTGATAACTTTGACAGTAATATCGGCGTCCAGCGTTTTGTCAACACGTAAAAATTTACCTTTGAAGTCAACGATCTACGAAAACGTCATAGAAAATGCGCCGCCATGATGGCCCATGGTGACGTCATGAGTTTAGCCTATAGACGTCATGAATATTAATGGCCTAGGCTAGAATAAGGACGTCGTCGGCTAGGCCATTAATATTCATGATCTATATAGGCTAGGGTCATGACGTCACCGCAGGCACTGATAGATTAGAATATTTCGCGTAACATAACGTAATGCCGCATTTCGTTTGAAATCACACATTAATTTCATATATTTATGAAGCTCAAATCGACATATTATATATGTGAGATTAAATGTCTCATTTAAATCTACAGAAATTGTGCGAGTGAGTTTGACCGTGGCCATGGACCTTTTAGTATAATGTAGCGAATGCTGCAGCATGTAGCTTATTTGTAGCTACCATTTTTCCATGGTTACAGTACAGTAGTGCTTGTCAAAGTGAAATGATACTGTTCTGCATTAGGCAAAATATAATTCCCAATGTTCCTGTAAAAATAAAATATTACACTGTAAAAGTAACAAGTCCAAATACATTAGGCTAAGCATAATTTTTGAAAACTTTTATTCACATGTTTAATAAATGAATCGCGTAGATTGCGGCCGATGCAGATCTATACAACTTGGTGCCGGTGTATGCTTGAGTACAAAGTTTGTTAAATGGCAGACACTAAATTGTGTGTACATCAGAGCTTTGGAGGGACGGAGGAAGATTACCAGGTGGATGACGCACTGATTGACCGTGCATCACGCAAACAGTCCCAGTCACATGTTGAGAGTCGAGAACGACAGCTTGCAATTATTGGTATGATTGGCAGTGTGTTTCGTCTGCCTTGTGTGTTTAGAATTAGATGGAACTGTTGTTATAAAGTGATAGCTTATACGTATTACATATTTGTTAATTTTCATATTTGTGTTTTTGGTTTTAATTTAGTGTCTTTCTGGTTTCTGTCTTTTTACAGATTTGTTTAGCACTCAATGGAAATAGCTACTGTAATCTTTTCATGAATGTGGTGCTGTTTTTCTGTCTTTAAACGGTTACAGAACATAAGAAGATGTCTTCAGCATTGGATAAATGTCCATATTGCTTCGGCAATATTCCAAAGCATCTCATAATTGCCATTGGTATGAAGGTGAGAATAATTACACTTCTGTATCTAAAATATGTTTTTTAGAGTAGTAATAACTAGCTCTGTTTTTTCTTTGGTTGTCTGTAGAGTACCAACAGTACCATTTTATTGCTGGTTTTGTTTTAGCACTCGAGTATGTTTTTAGTAATGCGTGCTTGCTTATTTTTTTGTATTTGTGTACGTTAATGTGCATTGCATGTTTTGAATCTTTAACTTCATTTAGGTTATCAGTAAACAATACGACTTTACTCTGTACATCGTGTCCAGAAAAAAAACATCTTGGACGTTTTTGATTGTAACTTGAAGAAGGATTATCAGATTTTTATAATTTTTGATATCAATGTTCCTGACACAGCTGGCTATGAAATGACTGTCCAATTTTTCACCGCACCCATTGTCTGCTTTTGCACTATCTAGGGAAACAAAACCAACGAAATATCGAATCTTTATTCTATTTTGCATGTTTGGGTTTTCCCATGTAGTGCAGAAGCAGACACTCGGTGAGATGAGAAATAGAATGGTTATTTGATAGCAAGTTTTGTCAAAAATGTTTCTGCCAAAAATTATTAAAATCTGGCAATCTTTCTTACAATCACAAGTGATAATGTTGGGGATGATTTTTGACGTATTTCTGTTCATTGCAACTCATATTTTGTTGGTTTTGTTTTTCCCAAGAAGTGCAGAATTAGACATTGGTTGAGGTGGAATATTGAATGATCATTTGATGGCCAGTTGTTTCAGAAATATTGGTACCAAAAATTATTAAAATTGGATATCCTTTCTTCAAGTGACAATCGATAATGTTCGTGATGTTTTTTTTCCAGATATGGTGTAGTGCTGTGCGGAGTGTTTGACTGAACTGTGATTACGGCGATTTCAGGTTTGCCTCATAGTTCCAAGCCATCAGTCGCTGAATGACAGCCACTGTCTAATTGTGCCAATGCAGCATGTCGTACAGGCAACCATGCTTGATGAGGACGTCTGGGACGAAATCAAGGTCTGTCTCTCTGTTCAGTGTGCAATAGTTGCTCTCACATCCATCAGTCAATGAAATGGCAATTAACTAAAAGGTTTAAATATATTGATTAGCAAATTTTGATTATTTAAGTGTTCTTGAACAAGGTCAGTTTAGTTTTAATTGAAATTGATATTAATTCGCCATTATTTAAAAAAATTAACTGTTAATTTTTGTTAGTCATTACCAGCTCTAATCAAAAGACCATATATCACATATGACTCAGAGGCGCATTAATTCTTCACATTATTTGCTGACAAGCGCACTGAAACTGATGCTAAATGCTGCCTCGATGTATTTGTGATGATTGCCTTTGTCGATTTATTTATTTATTTTTGATTATTTTTCTGCTGTTGGAAGTGGAGTATTGTCTATATTGCAGGCAGTTAGAGATATAAAAATTCAATTTTATACGTTAATGTTTGTCGTGCTGACTTTGGCATAATAAACTAATGATTGATTGTTTAGGTTCACAGATTGACACCAAGTCACTCCTTCTCGTAAATACCTATTAGTGCTAGAGAATTGTCTCTTGGAAATGCAAAGAATTGTAGTTTATACCTCTTAGGCATTTTCTTTGCTGCAGCAGTGTTTTGAATGACTGCTTTGCACATTAAATCATGCTGTTGTGTACAGATATTTCGGAAAGGTTTAACACGGATGTTTAGTGATCGTGGGGACGACTGCATTTTTATGGAAACATGTATGAACTTAAAGCGCTACCCACACATGGTCGTTGAATGTATTCCGCTCCCAAAGGAAGTTGGAGACATGGCTCCAATCTACTTTAAGGTTACCATTCACGTACAACTATTTGTCCGTTAGACACATTGGTTAATATATGTTATTGTTATCACTATTGTTAATGCTGTTAACGTGCATATTTGTCTGCGGAGCAAGTTCACCGTGTCACCTGAGCTGTTGCATGCATTATAGTTTATGTCATTAGAAATGTTTCCAGCCATTTCTGAAATACACATTGTTGCAAAATTTTACTGTTTCCTGCAAAATAAATTACTGTACTGGCAGTCTTTAGCCAGTTCAGACATTTTAACCACTACTAGTCTACTACTGTACTGCTTTTGATCAAATACTATCCAACTTTTAACTGCAGTGACTGCAATAAGGTGGACTTTGAATTATTGGGCAGGACTTCCTGTGGGTTTGATGCTCATCATGTCAGCAAGCTAGCTGTGTCAAAGCATTGAAGGATTGCAATTTGTTACTGCCAACATTTTATACTTTAGTACAGGCATTTTCTTTAAAACTGTTTTTTTCCAGTTCTGTAGTGTTGTATTGGTGGCAGAGGAACTTGGCACTGCTCTGTAAAACATGTTTTAGCGGGAATTCAGCGTAATGTGAAATGTGTCGGATAGTAGAAGCAGCAGTGATACAGATGCTAGTGGCTGGTGATGACTGTCTGTGTATGGCTGAGTGTAGAAGGCGATTCAGGAATGTGAGAAGGAATGGGCTGACAACAAAAAGCTCATTGATCTCAGTCAGAAAGATATCAGAAGAGCAGTATGCTTCTGTTTTTACACTAATGAAGTGTTGTCACTTCGCTGCTGCATTATAGTATGAATACTGTAAAACTTCCAATAAAAGCCTGTTTTGCACGTGAAAGTAGGTACTGCCATGGCAGGTCTTAGCCATCGCAGTTCTCTCTGTCCATCTGTCTGTCTGTTTGTCACATGGGTGGGTCAGTCAAAAACGGTGCAAGCTAGGATCACGAAATTTTCCCTATCAGCTGCCTGGAAGACTCTAGTTTCAGGATCCGTAAGCTTTTCCAAAAATTTGAAAGGGTCATCTCGAGCAAGGGCACTAAATCAGAGGAGATAGGGAAAATTTGTGATTTTTGGCCAGTAAGTCGCTGTATCTCTGAAACGGTGCAAGATACGGCTTAGGTTACCGTTGATCACTAATAGAAAGTCGTACACAGGCTTTCAATTGACACCAAAAGCAATGACCTTGGTTGACCTTGAACACCAACATAGTGGTTTTTATGGAATTTTTTGGCGATTTTGGGCTGCGAAACACATTTCAAGAACGAATTGCATCAAAATCAATATAGATAGACATGGACAAGCTGCACATGAAATTTTTAGCACTGGTCGTAGATTTTGACAGTTCAAATATCAATTTTCTGCATTCAAGGAAACCTGTGCACGAGGGCATCAAAGAGCGGTATCTTCGTAAAAGTCATTATTTTACCACTGTTGGCCAGTCTTTCATGAAAATGATTGCAGATAGGTATGGGCATGCTGGCAACAACAAGCACTAGTGATGAGCTTTTAAGTCGTATCAACATCGATGACTTTGAAAGACTGTGAACTCCCAAAATAAGGGGTTTTATTTTTTGCAATCTTTGGCTGCACTGCACAATTCAAGAGCGAATTGCAACAACTGTCCCTGCTGGGTTCAGCGAAAAAAATTTGGTGAACTTTGGTTCACAAACAAAAAGTTGCAGGTGCGGATGTTGACACACCCTAAGTCGACAATGCGTGTTCTGCGTATGCTAATGCATTTGACTTCGGGCCACGTGACTTTGCTACCGGAGAAATTTCAACCCCTTGAATTAACCCCCACAATTGGACTTAGGGCACCAGGTGGACTCACGCTGGGCTTTGCCCCAAATTTCTAGTTTGTTATATTATTGCGTGGTAAAAATCTGTTTTGCATTCTGCGTTGATCTACATTAATAAAAGTGAGGACTGAGGACATAGGAAATGATAGCATGGTAGAATTTTATGTTTTTTTTTTGCTGTCAGTGACTCTTTCACGAATTTGAGTAAACAATTTGTTATTTTTATGTTACCATATGTAAGATATTCAGCCTATGTCGGCAACTTTCTCACTCTCTGTAAAAAGCTAACTGCTGCATATGACTGCAAATAAGTGAGAATTTATCATTTTTTGTGTAGTCAGTGTATGGCAGTGTTTGTTATATTAATTCATTTGCGATGCTGATTTAGGTTCCGAAAGGCTTTGCCTACTTTTGTGTCGACTTTGGTGCACAAGGTGGATTTGCGCATGTTATTGAAGATGAGAAGTCATTCCCGCCTTACTTTGGCCGAGTATGTTTCAAATTTTGGCAGTCTGATGTATATGAGTTTTTTTTTGATGTCACATTTTTCCAGATATGTTATTTTTTTCTCTGCGCGTGCTAAAGGTGCGTTCTAACTGCATGCGTCAATGCAAGTAAATGTGCGTGCATTGACATGTGTTAAACGCGCATCAACATGTATTGCATATTCATGAGCCAACCGATTAAAGGGTCCTAGAAGTTTCAATAGGATGCTGATTTAGGTTCCGAAAGGCTTTGAGGCTCATGAATATGCGATGCGCGTTGACCCGCGTAAACATGCGTTAACACACGTTGACGCATGCAGTGAGAATGCACCTTAAGTTCCTAACGTAGCGAAGAGGAGTATCTGACATCAGTGTAATACTTAGACCGACTTTTCTTTTTGGAAGAACTTCAAATGACCGTATCTTAGCAACTGATCATCTGATTCACTTCCGGTTTGGTTTTAGGGTGGGGTTGTCGGGGTCGGCCAGTTATAACAGTGCCATTTATATTTATGCCCAAGGCAACGAAGTTTGACACAAAATTGGCTACAATTCAGCTTCCGTAAGAGATATCTGCGAGATCTTTGCGTCTATAGGGGGTTTTGGGGTTGGGCCATCAAATGCTGCTCATCAAATTTTACCCCAACCGACCCTCGATTGTGTTTATGTTAATATAACAAGATCTCGGTTGCAGGAGGTGGTGGGTGGCATGCTGGATCTGGAACCTCAGTTGTGGAGAAAACCACACAAAGAACGGTTCGAAGACCAGAGACGAAAAGTGCTTCGTGTTGCGGAACTGTGGAAGCCATATGATTGGACGAGTAGGTTAAGGGGAGATAAAGAGTAGTATTATTCCAAGTCATACTTGTATTGTGATTTGTTTTTTTAAATTAGTACTTGAATCACTGAAATACACTGAATTTGATTGAAGGCATTGAATAGCATTGTTGCTATTTGCCTTCAAAATGTGTTTTCCAGTGTGTCTCATTGATGTTGCTGGATGATGGCAGTCATTGCTAATATGTGGCTACAGACGGGAATTGAACCGAACGCACTGAAATTGAATTTGCTTTTCATTACAACTAACCGAGCCGAACAAAGTGAAATTATTTGACAGAATCGAACACGAACTGAGAGACTTGCTGGACCAAACTGAATACGAACTCTGAAGCATGGGTTCGATCCTTTTAGACATACATAGTAATGTCACTGTACTATTAAGCAAATGTATTTTATTCATTTTATATATGTTGTACGACTTGTTGTTTAACATATCTGCATGATATTGAGTTAGTGGAGTTTGGACCTATCTGTATTAAATCGCTGATGTCCATAAGGCTGCATAAGCAAAATCCCAAAACATTTCTATTTATGGGCATTAGAATTTGTATTTTATACTGCAGTCTGTTTTAGGTTTTATTTTACATTTTCGTTTTTCACCATGTCTCAAAAAACAAGCCACTTTTATTTTTCAAATAGCTCTCTTTGCTGTCGTAATTAATTTTTTTCGAGGTTATAAATGTCTGGCTTGGGGTTAAATGTTGCAAAAAAGTAAAGTGAGCGTAGCAAACTTTACTTTTTTGACAACATTTAACCATAAGTCAGACATTTATTATCTCGAAAAAAATTAATTACAACTTGCATTTTTCCACATTTTAGGGTTAGGGTCAGTTATGGTTAGGGTTAGGGATAGGGTCATTGGTTTGGGTTTGTGCCAGCGTTCGTTCATTTATGAGAAATTGTACGAAATTGTTTGGCACAGATTTCTCCGGGTGCTCCCGTGGGTACAGGTCACTGGTCCGACAGGCACTGTTCCGACAAGTGCTAACCCTGGGCATTATAGTACCATAAAAGACACCTTCACATGTGCCCATTTAAATGGCTGCTTCATATGTCATCTGAATACGCACCTATAGGTTCAAGGTTGACGCGTGCATCAACATACGACAAACCCTATATACAAGTCGACTCAGACATACAGTGAGTGGCCAAAAGTGAGTAGCCATGCCAAAAAATAACACCGTGTCTGAAAGTTTGTGCATCCTGGATTTCTTATGATAACTTTATTAATTGTTGGTCGATTTTTGGGCCGACCATATAGGTCGCGCCCTATGCCAAAAGAAATTCTGTCGTCTGTCTGTCCTCTGTCGTGACGCGCGTGCATTGTGCACAAACGGCTGAACCCATCGGGGCAAATTTTGGCTTGAGTGTTGCTCCGGACGAAAACAGCACCGCATTAAAATTTGGTGATGATCAGTTCAGGGAATGGGGTACAGTGCCCTTAAATGACCCCGCCAAATGGTCAAATTCGAGCTTTTTCATGCACTGTGGCCAAACGCGTAATTCGTTTGCGACGATTTTCGGCAGAATGTTGGTCCCGACAAGGACAACTGTACTATCCAAGCATATCCCAAATTGGGGAAGCTGCCCCCAGTCAAATCCGACTTCAACACTGTAATTTACTGAATTCTTTGAATTCTTATCATTTCGTAGGCTTACTTTGCACGGTTCAGTTCTCTTACGAAAACTTATCTAGATTTTCACGTACTATTTGTAATGTGCGGACATACATTTTTCAAGGAACTCTGTAGCACATATTATACTCTGCACTGTGTTCCCACAAAGTGATCTCCAAAAACGATTGCTGATAACTGCCGAATTTTTGGCAGATTGACGAGAGGCACAAACATTTCTGTGCATGCCTTCGTGTGAGGGAAAGGCATTTTCGAACATTTGTTGGAACTCTACTGCAAGTTCGTCTTAACTTGATAATTAAATAATCGCGTAGGTGGGATAGTGTCATACTAGAATACTGTTTGTCGGAACAGTGCCGACCTCCCTGCTCCCGCGAGGCGCTTGTCATGCGTTGGCTAAGAAATGATTAACCCGAATCGAACCGAACTTAAGCAGTAAGGGAACTGAAACGAACCCCGACTAACGCTAAGCGAACCCAAACCAAACTGCACTTTAAAAGTAACCTAACTGAACTGAACCAGAACTTTTTGTGGATTTGATTCCCATCTCATGTTACTGCTCGTACATTTACTATTTACTCCTAAAAAGTTGTTCATGCGTTGAATGATGCAAATAACAACTTTGGCCGTCTAATAAATAAAATATTTTATGCGTTTTCGAGATCTACTTTTCTGCTGCATTGTAATTTGTATTTTGGCAGTCAGTCACTCCCAAGTACCTTCCATAGGGGCCTACTGTATCCCAGAGATGTGCGGATCCTGAAATTTTTGAGTCCGCGTCAGTCCGCAGATTTTGACCAAGGATACGCTGTCAGTCCGCTTCCGCAACAAGAGAGAAATATTGGATCCGCGTCCGCACTGAATAAACTTGCCTCTAGTCATTAATACGTAAGGTAGGCCACTACGTGCCTAGGCCTATAGCAGATTACAATTTACTGCGAGTACCAGTGCTACCGTGCTACGCACCAACACACACCACTTCTATCATTCTGTTTTTAAATTTTATTAGGAAAAAATACACTCGTCACAAAACAGGATCCGCGTCAGTCGTCCTCGTTCGCAAATTTCGTCACAGAACAAGATCCGCGTCCGCAAAAAATCCTGCGGATCTGGATCCGCGGACTGACGCGTCCGCAGTCCGCACATCTCTGCTGTATCCAAAGTTTACCAAAATAACTATCAATCTCTAAGCCTAATGCTGGAAACGGCATCCCGAGATTACAATCACTACTGTGCATGTCATGGAAATCACAGCTTAGATAACAGTGCTGCAAATGAAGTTTACAGAATTCCACAGTGAGTGAGGTCAGCTTTTGCTTTTCGATTTTCTTTTTTTCTGTGACTAGTGTTAGCGCAGTCGCAGTGGTTGTTCTGCTTACTTATTTATTACGTTTTTATAAATTATTATAATTAATGACATAAAAATGTAATAAAATAAATACAAAATAGTTAAAAAAGAATCGAAGCAAAAAAAAGAAATTACTTGCTAGTACAATTGCAAAAATAACATTTGTAAAATAATTTCTGTAAACGTTACGCAAGATTAACTGCGTGATAGCTGTAGCGAACGTAAACTTGAAGATGGCGTTCGTGATATGAATTTTTTGTGCATCGTTGTACATTTTTGTGGATTTGCGACTTCATAACGTTTAGTGATCAAAGTGCACAATTAAGTAAGTTTTCGCAGTTCATATTGGGTCGTTTGTTGCATATAAATGTTCTTAACGACGTTGACGACGTGCCTTGGCTTTGTCGCCATATTGTTCCTTGTCTGCCATGATTTCTAACTCATGCCATTTGTCATTTATCAGTTTTTCACCTAAGTAGGATTGTACGCTCTATAGCAGTTACTTGCCATATACTTGCCAGCTTTGCCACACGGCCCCACATATTTGACCTGTCATATTTTTCCCATTTACTTTTGTTTCTTAGGAAAGGCGTGAACAGTTTATATGAAAAAGTGATTAGGTGTAGGATGTTGCAGAGGTGAGAGTGCACAAGTGAAAAATCCTGGTGCTGTCATAACATCTTAAGAATCGTATTGTTTGGTACAGACAGTTATGTAAGGTAGAATTAGTTTGTGATTGATTACATTATAAACATTTTATATTGCTGCTACTGATATGAATATTAATGTAATAATTCTACCTTTAAATGAAGCTCGTGTACGGGTCGCACTGAGCGCTTGCTGCCCTACTCTACTGGTACGGTCGATTGACGGGACGTATGGTCGTATCGATGGTCGTTTGGTCCAGACGCACGTACGAAAATAGATCTGTCGAAGCACATGCCAGCTGATGTTCAGTGCCTGCCTGCAGGGCACCCTGATCTATGGCACATCTGTCGCGAGGTCTCGTAGGTCGAACGGACATGACGTGGCATGGAAGAGCTCGCTCAGATCGTATTCGACCGATTGGTCGTTGCTGCTCAGCCACGTTGTCATGGTCGTATGACCAATCGGTTCACCGAGACTGGCATACGTACAGCTGACGATGGTGTTAGGTGCCTCATCGTGAGGCAACAGGTTGGTAAGATGATTGATGCGCTCTTCTACTTGTTAGGCGGAGACTGACAAATGCTTAGCTTGCTCCGTCATATCTGCAGCTCCTGCCAGAGATGATGAGAATATCAGATGCTGTGATTTTTTTGTATTATTTGATAATTATATTTTACCACGCTTTAGTTGCTATGATTGCTACTATTTTGCTATGCTGTTGTATTTACACTGAACCCGACTGTTATTATTGCAACACAGAAAATTGGTATAAGTATCATAATAAATGAATGTTGGGTAACTTTCTACAGTGTTGGTTATTTTTTGTTAGTATGATCAGAACTCAACGAGTATAAGTGAAAAAAATATAGTAGATGAGCTCGTGTGGCCTGAACTCTTGATTGCCAAAATACTATATGGTGTTGTACATTGTGGTGTGGTGTACACTACAGTATAATGGTTATTATTATGATTACATGTAATAGAAAGTAGATGATCAGCTTATAAGTGTTGCAAGCCACTGGGTCGTGGGAATAATTGAGTTTCAGAAGAGTTATTATTTGTGATTATGATATGCATGTGTAATTTTGGAATGTTGTTTATTTGAAAATGACGAGTTCAAAGCTTATGATGGTAAGTTAATACAAGGATCTTTGTTTATATGTGCTGATGTTGCAGTAGGAATGAGCAGCGCTCGTCTGTACATCGGCCGACTGTCCGATTCGGCAAAAGATCGAGATGTGGAGAGATTCTTTAAAGGATATGGGAGAATACGTGAAATTGTGCTGAAGAGTGGCTATGGATTTATTGTAAGTTTCTCCGCTGTGACTAGATAACTGAACTTTATAATCACACTCAAGTGTGAGACGTTGGGAAATCTAGAAGACTAGAGATGTGATCTGTGTGATATACAGCATAATCCATAACATGCACTTGACTGCAGTACTCTTCTGGTGCTTTGTTGTAAAACTAGTAATTTCCATTGCCATCAGATTAGTATAACATTAGATCATAATCAGAGATAAACTTAAATAGATGTTGTTGTCCATGTGTCAGTGTATATCAGTAGTTTTTAGTGTTACCAGTAATTTTCTTCTGCTTGTGGTTTAATGTAAACCATGCTTTCACCAACTGTACAGGAGTTTGACGATGCTAGAGATGCTGATGATGCAGTCTATGACTTGAATGGAAAGTCGCTTTGTGGAGAGAGGTATGTGGTATTTAATTATTTGTTTTTGTTACCAATAACTATATTTTGATTCAGCCACAGTTGTCTGGCATTGTGTCACCTGATGTAAGTGGGCAGATGTGTTTAGCATTTATAGGGTTGAAGTTGCTGTCAAAGTAGTTCCCATCCATAAGACAGAAACATTTTGTGAGCAAAGTGACAAAACATCCTATCAGCCAAAGATCGCATTTCGAGAAAATTGAAAAGCAACTTTCTACACAGAGGACTTAACTAGTGTTATAAATGTTGGTTTAGAGTTTGTTGATAACATATGCATTTGCTTACTATATTTTTGTAGTGATAAATATTTAACATATTGCATTTTACAAAAAAAATATGCAGATACAATATTTTACCTTTTTTTCTATTATTTTGAAAGAATGTTGTGATGTTTTACTAGTATGGCAGTGAACAATGTGACTGAGATTATTTTCACCATTTTACAAGGTAGTGCATTTATACAGTGTTAGTATTGTTAAGTTACTTCTATGCATTTGCAGAAATTATGAAAATTGATGGTTACGTTAAAAATCTGATAATAATCATTGTAGTGACAGAGTTTGAGATAACAGTCTGGCGTTTGCTGTGTCAGAGTGGTGATCGAGCATGCGCGCTCGCCCGGGAGTGACATGTTTCGCAATCGCAACAGCAGCTCATTCCGCAGGGACCGTGAGAGGTAATAATTTCATATCACCCCGAGAACGAGATTGGCGTTATTATTCATAAGTACACAAATGGATTTTTTGGCTTTTTGTGTGTGACAGCATGTAATGCTTCGCATGTCTTAGCCATCATTGAGGTGTCTGTCTGTCTGTGTGTATGTAGACATCGTTGACCTTAAATGACCTTGAAGTTTTTTTTGCAATTTTTGCTGTGGCACCCATTTCAAGAGTGAATTGTGCCAAAATGGCTGGAGATTCACCTGGACATCCTGCATTTGAAACTTTTAGCATAGAACATACATTTTTTAGTCCGCCCGAAAACGATAGTTTTCGGAAGAACTTATGTTTTAGCCCAGATGTTTTATTTATTTATTGCAACGCGAGATCTCCGAGATGCGTGGGCCGACCGGTGTGAAATTTTGCACGATGGTCAGTACTAGGCCCAATTTTATAATGCTGGTCCAAAATTTTAGGGGGCACACCCCAAAAAAATTTCAGGGGCCAAAGACATGCAAAATTTGGCCCGATTTCGGACGACTTCGAAGTTCGGCGGCAAATATCTCCGAAACGGATGAATATATTCAAAATCGGATTTTTATTCCGTCTACCACGATTCCTCCTGTGTTAGGCGAAACAAGTCCGGTGAAGTTTGGTCCAGTGACCTTGGAGATCTCGATGTTGAATCGTACCCCCCTAAAGTGCATTTTTCGGAAGACCATAGTTCGGCCCCTAGGGGGTGCTGCGCCCCCAAATTTTTACACGCGCTAGAGAATCACCAAGTCTTACTAGTGCACCCCCCACCGGGGACGGGGGCCCCCTTACAACTTTTTTAAAAAATTGGCTTAAAATGTAGTGTATTAGACGAAGGATCTTTGGAGCCAAAGGGAGTAGCTTCATGAGACTTTGCCACGTGACATGCTGCTAGATGGGGGTGATAACGCGCGTACAACTTTTCGGGGGCACCGCCCCCCTAAAATTTGGGAGTGCAAAAAACGCGCAAAATTTAGTACATTTAACGACAACTTTCGACTTCGAGCGCAAATGTCTCTGAACTGCATGGGGATATTGACAAGCAGTAAACGGCGTTATCAAATGCAGTTAATTCCGCGTTGAATAAAAAAAATTGTGTGAACTTCAGTCCGCTAACGTCAGAGATTACGCGGCTAATGTTTACCCACCAAAATCAAATTTTTCGGAAGGCCATATTTCGGCCCCTAGGGGGTGCTGCGCCCCCAAATTTTTACACGCGCTAGAGAA
>Ga0056128_1007859_pt1 | contig 13465 bp, 9 predicted proteins | sample WorMetLIZISLAND2_FD_71113 | JGI IMG/M metagenome (GOLD analysis project Ga0056128, IMG submission 71113) | Marine gutless worms symbiont microbial communities from Max Planck institute for Marine Microbiology, Germany - Olavius geniculatus... ... | reverse complement strand
AATGAATTCAAGTAACTAAACTGTAGTTGCCGTTTTATCACTACTGTAAATAAATAATTATTTTGACGACAGGCTAATAGATTTCTATGCTAGCTATGATGCCAGTTACTGTTGATTTTACGTTTAAAATGTGTTTTTAACTTTCTATATTGTACAGGCGAGGCCCCCCCAAATGTCACGGTACCAGGAGTAACTTACCCCCCTACTCTCCCTCTTGACGGGCCTGGGTGCGTTAATAATGCGTTAACTAATGCGTTAAAAAATTAACGCAGTGGGTTAATGCATTAAAAAAATTAATGCTTCGACAGACAGCTGATGTTTTTTTATTTATTCATTTTGCCACAGTATCTCCAAGGTCCATCAGTACAAATTCCATCCAGCAGCATAACTATGTTTAAAACATGTTCCTGTCTAAAGAATAACCATTTTAACCAAAGTCATACATTGTAAGAATATCGTATCAACTCCAAGAAAACAAATCCCTACAACACATAGAAAAATGCAATACACTGCTCTAGTTCCATGCAACATAATAACAAGTTGTCACTAGTCATGAAACATCTTTCTGTGAATCTTGTTGCATTTCTGCAATAGCACGCCTTTCTGCCTGTCGATGTTTAAAAATGTCATCTACAAAACAACATCAATGCAAGAACAAAACTGCATTGTATTCTGCTATAAACATGTACATGCACATATTGAATGAAATGTTAATACTAATGCAACCTAATTCTTCTTCATGAGCACCAAAAATTGTATGCAGCCAAGTTAACTGCTGTATTGTATAATAAAGCACATACAGGATGCTGGATATATTTTATTTTGTTGCTAGTACAACTTTATAATTAACCAGACTGTAACAAAGGTAGAAGCAGTTTAACAGCCAGAATGTAACTGTTTCACAACATCCCATGTCTCATCATTTTTAGACAATAGAAGGTGCTTTACAAATGGAAAATCTTTACCTTTCAATATTAAGCTAGTACTCAGTACTTTTACAACTCAAGGAATATCGTACAGCATGAGACTTAGTATCATCGTTTATTGCCTTTGTTACCCTGAATTCTTTCATGCAACTTCAATCTCATATCTACCAAGACACAACATTATCTCATTAGTTCCTGAACAAACTAGAAATCCAAGTACACTGGTGAACTTACAGAAATTAATGCTGCCAACATGCCAGTTGATCATAGTAAATTCCAGCAATGCTCCACACACAAAGAACACTGGCAAATATCGATAGAGGCCAAACTTCCTTTTCCCAGGAATTGCATTAAGAAATCTTGCTAGCCGCCGACTATAGAACATAGTTCATCCTGTATCTGCAGTGCAACCACATTAAAACAAACTTACAGCAACTGTATTATATTATTTGTGATAATTAGGGAAGCCATCCCCAGGGCTCTGAGGCCCCGGGAATCCAGACAGCCAGTCCCTGAATTTCTACCCAGGGGGTGGAGGAGGGATCCCCAGCCCTCATTTGTACATGGCTGCAGGCGGCTCAGCATGCATGTAGCATCTATCACAGCCACTCATCATTCTGTTAACTGTGAGCTGCTGCAGCTGACAGTCTGGACACACGCTCACGTCCATGCCATGCACATGATGCTTGCTGCGTCAGCAGCATGTCAATGACATGACACTGCAAACGCTCGTCACCAACAGACGTCCCACTCCTACACTGCCTTAAACTGACTGACATAATTCCTATTTTTGTCCTTCGTTCATGACTCTGCATTGAGCTGAAGAGTCGCACACTTTTTGACTTACTTATTCCAGACACTAGTTTTAACCTGCTAATGACATCATTCGACAGGCGGTAACTGGAACTTTCGTTCCCGAGAACTTTTGTTCCCGGGATTTCATTCCTTGGAACTTTTGTTCCCTGGAACATTCGTCCCCTGGAACTTTCAATCTCAGCATTAAAAATAGTATGGAACTTTGGCCTATACTATACACAGTTTTTGATGTGCTTTTTGAATTACAGCTATGCTGTAGGCATCCATGGTACCATCATCGTTTGTCTCTTGACCGCCCATCCATCCATCTGTCTGTCCATAACAGATAACAGATGTATTGTGGAGAAGCGTTGGGTCAACAAAGAAAACTTTTTTTCTCAGATAATTAGTTCTGTGTCAATGCTCTCTGCGTACAAAATTTCGGAGATGCAGTGCAAGGGAAACATTTTCAAACTTGGGGTTGAATAGATGGGTCAGAAAATATGCATTTTTCAACAGAAAACTAGACCTTTCAGATGAGATAACTTGGATGACCTTGAAGGTCAGTACTGCAACAGGAACTGTATAAGCTGTAGTGCGTCTTCTTTAGCAACAGCTATGCTTCCTTGTTATTATTATATCCTGTTGAAACTTCAGCCATATACATCTAGCAATTGACACAAAACTGGAGCTTTCTTTGCTGAACTATAAGCACTACGTAAGGATAAGGGGTTCGGTAATTTTCCATGTCGGGGAACGAAAGTTCCAGGGGACGAAAGTTCCTGGTAACGAAGGTTCCAGGGAACAAAAGTTCCCACGAAAGTTCTTGGGAACGAAAGTTCCAACCATGAAAAGTTGCATGAATCCGATAGGCATACTTAACTGTTTATTACAAACTCTGTCAGTTATAAAAACTTTCTGCATATGAGCCTTCTTCATAGTCACTGAATGTCTGGTGTTGTTCTGCCCCCAGGAAAGCCCCAAGTTAGATTTTCTACCCCCAAATCGCCGAGGGTGAAAGTTTGTGAAGGGGTTGGCTTCCCTAGTGATAATCATGTCACTTGTGAAACTAGTAAATTATAAACATGTTTATATACAGGTTTATATAGGCGGTAAGTTGACTTTGAATTTCGTTTAGGCCGCTAAACTGCATGTTTACCTACATGGACATTGTCTAGCACCAATCAAGGTTAGAGTGAAAACAACCTATGGACGGGAAGTTCTCCCGTACGTCATAAACTCGTGTGGTACACTACAAAATAAGGATCACGACTATACTCACGTAGACAAGCACTATGCGCAGAATTTCTAAGACAAACAAAGAAATAATTTGCCTGCGAACGCAGGCTCGCCTCCGATGACTTTGTTTATGTTTATTGTTTACAAATGACTGAGCTTCCGGTGACGTCACACATACACTGTTGAAAATAAGCAACTGAATCACCCTACGGCCTTCGAGGAGTATCGTCCGTGGACCGTTGCAGTGCCACTGCCATCCATTCATTCCGTTGAAGTTGAATAGTATCAAGGAGGAGGTTAGACTGTCACTTGCAAGGTAATCATATTTGTTGCTATAGTGCCTACGGTAACCTAAATGACTTGGGTAATCTTGGAGTCGGAGCAAAATGCCGCTAGTCGCATGGCAGAATGAAATCCGTGTTCATTTGCAATTACGGGTCTGTGGCGACGTCACTCTCCAGTGACCAGCGAATGGAGGCCGACGAGTGAGTGAAGACTGAAGAGACCTACTAGGCTACTACGCCACTGATTACTATTTTTAGAGAAAATAAAACGCCAGTGCTGCACGGCAGTGCAGATGAAGCATGGGGTGGCGCGCCTGTCTGGCCGAATCGTACGACCGTGTCAGGTACAAGCGTACCACTAGCCAGACCCCACCTACAAGCTGACCAATCACGAGCCACGGCTGTCATGACGTCATCGGCGTTGGCTGGGAGCCCTATCGCGCCGTTGACAACTTGACCGACGTGTGTACAAAGTGACGTAAACGTGCAAACGTGGTCTGTCTGACTACCGGATTCGTTCCAGAAATTGAATATCGTTGTGAAATTAACTTATCGGCTTATCTGGCAAACGCGGTAAGCGTAGTGTACTTATGCGAGGACGTTCTGTTTCAAACATCATAAGCCGTCTCGATGATAACATTCGCATAATAATGTTGTTGACTGGTGTAATGAACTAAGCCTAATTATTCATACTATACTGACCAAGCCTTATAATAATCGTCATCTTTTCGGAGCATTTCAGTTTCACACGTTAGAAAGATTGATACAGCGCTTCGTATTTGATTGGGGCCTATAGTAACTAACTGGAAAACGCATTCACATGTTTCATGCTCATAATTGACATTTCAGCATTGATAGTTCAGTGACAGCAGAGCAGATAAATGTTTGTTTGTTATCCGTTGTAGGCCACTACAAATTTGTTTTCAGTGTTGGTACAGTGCTTATATGTACAGGATTAACAAGTCAGGCTTAATAGACCTTACATGCTTATGTCACAGTCTTTATCAGCAACCGACATCTTTATCAGCTATTCATCTCGTGTCAGTTGTTGAAGTCAGATATGTCGGAACACATCAGTACAAACTTTGTTTGAATCTGCAGCTGTTTTGGGTGGTATTTGTTGGTGTCGTTGCAGCTGAAGAGTGGAAGACATGGCAGACGTATGTGTGCAATGTGCGGTGGGATTGTTGTCGGATGGTGACAAGCTCACATTGAGTGAGAATCGCAGCACATCAACCGACAGCGGGTTTGTGTTCAGTGCACATGGTGTATGGCATGCTATATGTATTGTATCAGCATCTGTTTGTTCAATTCAGTTTGTCTCATCAGTGCAGAGTGCTGTATACACAAGAGAACGAGCTGTCACTACTGGCTTGTCATATGTAAGGAAGATATTTTCTCAAAAATAAACATGACTATTTAGTGGATGAAGTTCAGTGAACAAAATCTTTTTCATAATTGCATTTTAAGCTTGTTTGTTTGCAGTGGGAAGTTAAAATAATCATTGTCTCAATACTGTCAGCAGTATGTCTTGTCTGTGTATAGGGAAATTTTGGAATGTGTTTGTCCATTAGATCATTTAGCAGACATAGGCAGATTACTGAGTTAGTCAGACTACGCAATTTCATAAGTGGCAAAATTTAGGGGTCATCGTATTCTGGAATGTATCTTTATAGTTCATTTGTTCTCAATTCAGTTGGAGCAGAATTTTAGCGAGAGGGGAATAGCAAAACATATTTTGATTTGCTCTCAGCTCTTTGATTTAGTGCTGTTTGTTGTATCTGAAGTTATGTCACCATATTGTTTTACAGTTTACACCATACTAATTGTTTTTTTATGCGTGAAAGCAGCTACTGCTTTCAGCACGTCTTAGCCATCGCAATTCTGTTCATCTGTCTGTCCGTCACATGGGTGGATCAGTCAAAAACGGTGCAAGCTAGGGTCACCAAATTTCCACCATCGGCTACCAGGAAGACTTTGTTTCAGGAACCATAAAACTTTTCCATAAATTCAAAGGGGATCACCCCGAACGAGGGTGCTAAATGAGAAGGGGGTGGGAGAAATTTGTGAATTTTGGCCAATAAGTTGCTGTTTCTCAGTAACGGTGCGAGATAGGGCCTCGGTTACTATTAATCACTAATAGGAAGTCATACACTGGCTCTCGATTGCCACCGAATTCAATGCCACTGAAGTCTTTCTTTTAGCACATACTGGTGCTTTACAAGTCAGATTATTATAATATTATTATTATTTTGGATGACCTTGAATGCTAAAATAGGGGTTTTTATGGATTTTTTGGCAATTTTGGGCTGCGAGACACATTTCAAGAGCGAATTGCGTCGAAACCAATTGATATAGACAAGCTGTGTGTGAAATTTTCAGCATTAAACATAGATTTCGACGGTCCAAGTCTCGATTTTCTAGGTTCAAGGAAAACTGCGCACGAGGGCATCAAAGAGCGGTACCCCCGTAAAAGTTGTATTTCACTGTTGTTGTCCAGTCTTTCATGAAAACGTTTGCAGATAAGCATGGGCATGCTGCCTGTCGCAACAAGCACTAGTGCCATGCTTTTCAGTCGTATCAACATCGATGATTTTGAAATATCCTGAACTTCTAAAATAAGAGGTTTTGTTGATTTTTGCGATCTTCGGCTGCAGCACACACTCTAACAATGAACTGCCATGAAATGGCTAGAGATAGATTGAGAGTTTGTGAACAGGAACTGCTATAGACTTTCGCGTGTCTCGTGAGCATTAGCTCAAATTTCTTGTTTGTATATACATTCACATATTTCATCTCAGTACATCTGCTCACGACTGAAATTCAGCTTTTGAGTATGATAGTGATGATACAAAACTATCAGGAATGTGTGATAATATGTTTAAGGTGATGTTATATTTGGGATGTAGGGTTAGGGTTAAGGTTAGTTTGGCGTTTGCTATCTAGGTATCCACAAATTATCAGTTTATGTGCACTCTCTGTTGGTGCCTGAATGAAAAAGAAGTCGGCCCTGGATTTGCACAGTAGTGATGCAGTACGATATTGTTTGCATGTGATGGCCACAGGTTGTCTGTTTATTGTTAGCCTAAGAACTTTGTCAAGTTTGTTATCTGTTGTGCTCTCAGTTTGTGCTTTGCAGTGTGTTTTTTTTCATGGCGTGAGTGGTTTAATCTTTGTCTTACACGCTGTAAAAGCCTGAGCGGTTTTATTGCAAGTGCAGCAACAGTGCAACACTGTAGCTGTACTGCTGTGGGCTTATTTTTATTACCGGTATTGTCATTTTTATTGCTATATTTAGATAGCAACGGTGCCTTAAGTCTTATTTAGCTGTGGTTTACACTTCTGTCATTACTTTTTTGAGGCTGCATTATCATTGTTTTTGTACTCAAACATGACCATGTTGTGTTGTGATACGGTCGGAGTATTATCACAGTGGAATTTACCCTTCTGTTTTCTTGAGAGTTCTTACCCTCACCATATGGAGTGTATGAAATTCCAAATTTGGTGAAATTTATTGCAAATAAATTCTTGCCATTGATGTGTTCGGAGTGTTATTTTTTAATTTATTCATTTTTTGGTATGATATGATTGATATCACAGGCAAATGGTGCAATATATCATCATGTGAACATCTTGTGATGATGTGTGCACAGAGTTGCATTTGAACTGGAGAAGAATGGAAAACAAAGCTGTGAAAGGAATGGCTTTGTGAAGGTGGTCGATGCTTCTGATGTCAGTTTGCATTCGTCATTGAGCAAAATTTCTGATGACACAGTCACATCAAGAAAAGGTTTGCTGTATCTGCTTGTAAAATAATTTTAGCATGTTTTTGTAGGACTACCTGTAGATTAATTTTTTTAGTTGATTTTCGACAGAAGCATAAAAATATTTCATGTAAAATTACACAACAGCCTAAGGAATGACAGTGCATTTTTGAAACAGCTATATTGCTTAAATGAAGCAAATGTTGCAGTCACTATAAGCCAGTAATGTAGCGGTCAGCACAGAAATGCTTTCTGAAAGTCTTAGTGAAATAAATGCATTAGAAAAATTGATTGATGTAGCAGTCAGTTCACATTTTATGATGTTTTATGGTAATTGATTGGGAAAAGTTCACATTGTATTTTTTTCAATGTCTCTGGGATAAAAGGTTTTTAAAAGCGTTGGAGAATTTAATCGATAAGTATTATAGGTTTTATAATAGCTTATAGTGTTATTATGCCAGCATAACGAGGCATAATACACAGTTAGACTGTATTGAAACACTTATTTCATGACAGTGATCGGCAGCATGTTCTGCCTGGACGCATGTGTACCGGTGATATGTGTACTGCAGTGATAGATAGGCAGAAAAGTAGCTCGTGAAATAGAATGTTTTTAATAACTTGGGACATTTTTGTATACTTGGTAATTAGTCGCTAAAACTTTGGTTATTGTGTTATTATGCTTGTCATGCAGATTGTGATGAGTTGGTGGAAGCCGAGAGCCTGATGAGCTGGGACAGAGAGTTGCCGGTCAAACTGCGCATGGCCGAGACCGGTCCGTTGGCCGAGAAACCAATCTGTGTCATGACTGCTCTGAGGAAGACTGCTGAGAACTATCCTTATCACCCCGCACTGGGTCTGTACTCCTTGCTTCCTGTCATTAACCTCCACCATTTCTGGTCTACAGTAATTATGGTCGATGTAGACTAAATGTTATGTCAGCTGGTTTTCATATTGCTCTGCTGTTAAGAATCTGTCTCGCTAGCTTAGCCAGAATTTGTCCCGGTGCTGTTGAAGAAGTCCCAGTGTATTAGTTTGTTTGTGCATAAAAGGTGGAACAAGGAACATAATGTGGTTTACATATAGATAAGTATTTGGACAGTTTTTTAAAATGATTAGTCTAAATCATTTATTGACAGTTGCTATGTTTAACATTGTGTTCAAGTGTCAACATGACTTCACTTCACTTCAGATCGAGGCTAATCATTTCTGAAACAGACAGAGTGGTGCGCCACCTGGTGTACCTAGTAATTTCTGATACCGGTAGTTGATACATTTTGCTGTACTGTACTGTGGCAACAGGACAGTTTAGGCGATGTTATTTGAACCGTGTGTCGTCTGTGTGTTTGTAGGGACAAAGGTGGATGGAAAATGGAAGATGATGAATTACAGCACTTACTACGAGAACGTTCGATCGGCGGCTAAAGGATTCATAAAGGTAACGGTTTGTTTGTGTTACATGTTAGCAACTGAGACTCTTGAGTTTCAGTAATTCATTGGCTTCGTGATGGAATACGGTGTTTATTGGATCATTACTCGGTGATAGCATCGTAGTGTTATCTGAGTGGTGACTGAAGATTGTTGCTTAGCATGCTATAAGTTCAGTTTAGATGGGGTTGGGGTGTAATTGGTGCAGTCATTGGCATGAATAATTCTCAGCAACCCTATGTAGAGCTGCAGTGCTGCCTGATTCGGTCTAGGTAAAAACTGAATATGCATTGCAGCTAAAATGAAAAAGTAGGCTGTTTACAGTTTTTGATGACAAATGCTATTAAATTGATTTCCGGCTGCACAGAACGTGACATTTTTATCTCGGTGAAAATGAGAATGTTGTAAGCAGGGTTCTTACTGTAGGGGACATGTTTTTAAGTATTGTATCTTGTCTATGGTGTATTGATGAGATAATGTCGTGTATCCGTTGACATTATGCTTGTGTGTGTGTAGCTTGGATTGGAGATGTATCATGGAGTGGGCATACTGGGCTTCAACTCAGCCGAGTGGTTCATTTCTGACCTGGCTGCCATCTTTGCCGGGTTTGTACTGCCATGTTTTCTCACATACCAGTATATATTAGGGCTGGTACTGATTAAAATTTTTTTTAATTGATTAATCACCAAAAATTAATCGCGATTAATCGATTAATTTCGAACTATTTTTCAATTTTGTAGTTAATGCAAAAAAACCATAAAAACTGCAAAACGCAAGTGTACTTGTTACCGTTCATAAAAGTTGGAAACGTATAGGCCTACTTGTACACTATGCAATCAGTTAACATGCATTTCAGGCTTTCAGCCAATCACGCAGACAAACAAGTGATGTCACATTTTCGGACAAAAGAGCAGAAATGTGCAAATTAGTGATGTTCACATGTCCAAAATTTAATCGAATTTTAATCGATTAAAAAAAATTAATCGAACAATTTTTTTAACGATTAATCGATTAATTAATCATTAATTTTCACAGCCCTAGTGTATATGGTTCTGCTGGTGGCATGGTTTAATGGTTAACACGTTGTGTCCAGTCAGAGTAGTGGACTTGGATGATTGGCAAATGGCTAAACTATTCGGGTATATGATCAACCAGCTAGGTCGGTTTAGCCTAAAGAGGAGCAAGTAATATAGCAAAAGCCGGCAACGAACAGGCACATCACATGATGCTCCAGCCCTGTATCCATAAACTGGGACTGGTTGAAGTCTAATTAGACACCAGTCAGTACAACTCTGTGGTGTTTATGGCTTGGTAAGGATTTATGTTACTTTTACGCTAGTCTTGTGTAGTTCTATTTTAGAATATTCTTGCTTACATAGTTTTTTGTGTCAGATTTGTACTTGTAGTTTGCTTTTTTTCTGTTACATTTGTGTTGCAGCAGAATGATGGTTTGTGTAGTGGGTTTGCGACGGGAATCTATGCGACAAATTTGCCCGACGCTTGCCAGTACATTGCTGAAAATGCCAAGTGCAACGTCATCGTTGCAGAGAATGACCAACAGCTTCAGAAAATCCTCAAAGTGTGGCACCAGCTGCCTGATCTGAAAGCCGTTATTCAGTACAAAGATGCACCTGTGGCCAGCCCCAATGTTTACTCTGTATGTAACTGTTGACACGCTGGCTACATTGCTGTTTGATTTGTTGTCTAATGTCTATTAATTATTAATTGTCAGTTATGAACTTGAATTTATTTTCAGTGTTTGCATACACTGTGTTAACGTACCTGACCAATTGAAGCTACTGGTACTGTTTTTTGCTAATTTTATCGACCCAGTAGCATATTTGAAACAAGAAACATGTGGAGTATGCTGTTAATAATTTCAGAGTACATATTGGGTTAACGGATACTTTGCACGATACCATACAAATTTGTGACTGTGTTTTGAAAAGATTGCTTTGTTTCCCTTGAAATGGCGAAAATTATTTAGTCAGAACAGTCGTTACTAAATTTGCCATACGTATTAAATTGACCACTGTAAATGTTAACTGGTTTAATTTACCCGATTCATTTGAGCCTATGGAATTGAGACTTAACAGCATATAACATATAATACAGGTGAGAGTTTCATTGTAAATTACTGTTTAACATTGTAATCTGTTTGGTTGTAAATATTGGTAGTGCCGTGTGTGTATTTGACAGTGGGCGCAGCTGCTTGACATTGGCCGAAGAGAGTCCGACTCGGAACTGAATGATCGCATTCATGAGCAGGCGCCTAACAAATGCTGCACACTCATTTATACGGTGTGTTCGTGGCTTTGTTGCTTTGACAGTGTTATCCATATTTTTCTTATGCTTTTGGTTTTTTTTGTGCACTCTTATGAGCTTTTGTTTGTTTTAACTTTTATGTTTTTCATGTATTTACTCTTGTTTGTCGTCAGCATCAGCGTAATATATTGCCTGGATAGCCTTGTTTCCAGATTGATGTGTCACAATGATGTAAAACTCATGAATGTCCCATGGATATACTGCCATTGGTATGCAGTATCAATCAGTCTTAGTCATAGTTGTTTTGGTAGCAGAATTAGTTCAGGATTAGTAGTAAAATGAGCCGATTTAGATGGTGATGATCTGGTATGATTTTCTGAAGAGCCATTTTTAAGATGTTGGCAGTTGATACATTCTGTGGTTAGGACTAGAGCTGTCAAAGCGTTAATTTTTCTAATGCATTAACGCAGTGCATTAATTTTTTAACGCATTAATTAATGCATTACTGATGCACCTGGACCCATCGAGAGGGATCTGCGGGGTAAGTTACTTCGGGCCTGCAACGTTTGGAGGGCCTCGTCTGTAGAATATAGAAAGTTCGAAACACATTTTAAAACCTAAAATTAACAATAACTGACGTTATAGCTAGCATAAAATCTATTAGCCTGTGGTTGGAATAATTATTTATTTACAGTAGTGATGGAACGGCTACTACAGTTTAGTTATTTGAATTCATTTGATTGTCAAATAACCGCAGTTTGATGAAATATTTTAACTCTTGTTTTACAGAATTTAGTAAATTAACATAAATTTACATACATGCATTAATGTTTTTAACACGCATTAATTTTTTTTAATGCGCGTTAATTTATTAATGCATTAAGCGTTAATTAATGCGTTAATTTGACAGCTCCAGTTAGGACTTCTGTTTTAAGACTGATCTCTAAATGGTCCTATATATTTGTATCTGGTATACTTAGATTAATTGCTGTTATCATGGTTTGTGTTTACATTGAACAGTCTGGAACAACAGGAAACCCAAAGGGTGTGATGCTGTCCCATGATAATGTAAGTAATACGTTTGTTTTTTTACACGAATATTTTGCCATTTTCACTTTATTGTTGAGCTCTGCAATTTCTCTGAGTTCTACATTAGAATAGGCATTGCTGTTTGCATCTAGCCAGTTATAGACATTTGTTATTTACATTGTTGCTAGTGCAACTGTAATTGTGTACTTTATGCATTTTGTCTCACCGCTTTTGTGACATCTGTAAGCTGAATAATTTATGAAGTTGACAAAATGTGCAGTGTTTTTGCACATCAACCTTGGTTTGTTTCAATGTAAATTATCGACTGATTAGTCCTTAATTTTTGAAAATGTATCTGCTGAAAACTTTTTTATCAAAGCCAGCCGGCCCAGCCCGGTAATTGTTGTAGTTGTAGTTGTTGGATGAGTCTCTGCGTGTATGTGTAGTTGTTGTGGACGGCAAAGATGGCCGCTCGAGTCGTGAATCTGAACTGTGCTGTGGAAGAGATCATCAGCTATTTGCCATTGAGCCACGTTGCTGCTCAGATCCTCGACATCTACATTCCGCTTCTGTTTGCCGCCACTGTCTACTTTGCACAGCCTGATGCTCTGAGGGTCAGTGAACTCTATGCTCTCTATGTCAGAGTAGTTTGCCGAGTTGCAAGCTGATTAGCCTTTGGAGCACTGAGAGCATACCGGCGTGTATGTAGTGTGTTTTATTGCATTCTGCCATTCTAGTAGTCCACATAAGTGGTTTTGTTTGTCTGTCTCTCTGTGCTGTATCGTCTTCTAACTTGAAAATGAGAAGGCATGAACAATGAAAGTTGGTGTGAACATTCTTCGGGAGTAACCGGTGTGTCATTTTTATGTCTCCACCAACTGCAACATAGTGGCCGGTGGCATTATGTTTTCCGAGTGTTCGTGCGTTTGTCTGTTCATTTTTGCTTGCATGGACTTTGAGTGCTAATATCTCTGGAATGGATGGAGATATCGACAAGCGGTACATGGCATTATTAACTATGATCTCTTCTGCGTTGAACAAAAAAAATGCATGAACTTTTGGACACTAACAGCAACAGTTGGTTGGCTAATGTTTATCCACCATCGGTCGTCACTGCGCGTTTCTAGACAGCATTTGCAAGCCATTATACAGTAGGTCTACTCAGTTGACGTTACGCGTATAGTGATGCGGTCACCTTTTTAAATTTGTTTTCTCTTCTAATTCATCAAACTGCCTAATTCTTTCTCAATCAATTAAACCCTAAGTCTTTCTGCAATACTGGGGTTTGGTCATTAATTTTGTGAGGTTCCTTATTAATTAGTAATGAATCAATTAATAACACTTTCTCTGTTTAAAAATTATTCTCTTGCTGCAAACGTTTGCAGCGATGCTCATTAGTCATGCAAGTAATGAATATTCATGAGATGCGACGAATCACGCTGCATTTTCGTCGTGCGTGATCAATCACCAGCCCTAGGGTCTAGTTATTGCTTGGCTATGAATAGATTTTTTGTGATTTCCATTTTTTTCTGCATTATACGCTCTCTCTGCACTAGCTAGCTTCTTGGCACACGTTGGAGGAGGCATTATAATAATAATAATAATAATGATGATGATCTGACTTGTAAAGCGCCAGTATGTGCTAAAAAGACTTCAGTGGCGCTGGCGGACAGAACTAGTCGCTGAGGTTAAATGTCTGACGGAAAATGTGTGTCTTCAACCTGGATTTAAACAC
>Ga0056128_1007858_pt1 | contig 13465 bp, 4 predicted proteins | sample WorMetLIZISLAND2_FD_71113 | JGI IMG/M metagenome (GOLD analysis project Ga0056128, IMG submission 71113) | Marine gutless worms symbiont microbial communities from Max Planck institute for Marine Microbiology, Germany - Olavius geniculatus... ... | reverse complement strand
GGCCAAACAAAATGGCCAACGTTTAATCACAATGTCGAATTATCAACAAACTTTCAACTGCTGACTGACTAAAACTGCCGTTTGCACTACAAGCAAAAATACGTCTTATTTGGTCGACGTCTGAGCAACAACTGAGAAGGCTGTCGCTTGTCGACCACTGATATACTCTGGCCAGCAGTGCACTGCATGCACTAGACCCTATGACAAAATATCCCATGTGGACGACGAGGGGGGGGGGTTGGTGGTACTGAGAGGGGGGTCGACATTTGACTTTCACCGACCGTTATAAATCCATGATTATCTCGAAGGAGAGGGGGGTCGGCGAACCAACTTCAACCAACCGTCCCGAATTTGGTGTTAGTAGCGAAGGGGGGATCGGCGACTCAACTTTCGTCGACCCTGTCCGAATTTAAAGGGCAATTTAAAAGGGCAATTTACGGTCTGTTAACTAACGATTTTTATAACCGGAACAAGAGAAATTTGGGAAGAAAAAAATCTGTACGATAAAACTCTCTCGATAAAATGGAACAATTTAGTAGACTTAGAAAAAAATAGCCAGAAAGGAAATGAAATAATTTAGATAAATGATATTAACCAGGGATCCCTCACGGTTGTCTGTCTGTCCGTCTGTGGGTCATTTTCAAAGTTAGGGTTGAATGGATGGGTAGGAAATATGTGTGTTTTTAATAGAAAACTAGCCAAATCTTGGAAATGGTGATAAATAGGGCCAAGGTTATTATTAATCATCAATATGAAGTGGCATATATGCCTTTTATGATGACATAAAAATCATGGACATTGGATGACCTTGAAGGTCACTACAGCAACAAAAACTGTAGACTGCAGCACATCTTTCCTAGCGACAGCTGTTTTTTTTGTATTACTTATGACAACTGTCAGCACTGTTGGTTGTTCCAGCCTATATCACTGCTTAAGAATGACCTAGGTGCATCATGGTCATGTCAGTTGAATGATGCTTACTTGAGCACAGACTATAATTGCAGTCAACACGATGACTGCAAATTGAATGACGCTGTGTGGTCCAAACGGACTCCATGTCAGCACGGACTGTTGAAGACTGGTGCTTAAAAGTCGACATCATTCAACTGACATCAATGGCGCTACTTATGTGATCACAACACATTAACGTCACACTGGACAGACGGACGGACGGACAAACATCAGAGTCTGACAATACCGGTTACTTTATGTATGATTCTGTTACTTATTTTTACTTCGTGTTTGCCTTTTTACACAGCTGATAAACCGGATGTTGTGGAAATGTCGTTCTCGTAGTTTTGTGTAGAAAACTAAATGTTTGTTACAGTATAAAATTAGTGTATACCGTCATATGTTATTGCCTTACTATCGCCCTTGTCATCAATCTATGCAGTCAAGGCTTTGAGTCGAAAATGCAGTTCGTTAACTTCAACCAAGATTGCAGGTTCGTTCGCTCACGGGTTCACCACCCAGCCTTATCATATCGCAATGAAACCGTTTACAAGTATGGTTTAGTGCAGGAGTTTTAGACTAAGCAGATGATTGAAATCCACATTTGGCAGGTTTACTTAAACCTGTTTTGTCTACTCACTGTCTTGAAAAAAACTAGTTCGGATGGTATCTGACAAACTCGGTTCAAAAAACCTATTATCAGTTCGGCGGACTGATAATAGATTAGCGCTCACTCCGCTCCGTGTGATTATGACTTGAACGTCGGTTATGGCAGTAGGGCTAGCAGGCGAAGACTACAATTTGTGTATTTATTATCGAGTAGGGATCAGGGATTAGGATTAGGATTAGGGTTAGGGCTAGAGTTGGAGTTAGTGTTAGCGTTATTGAAAGATTTAGATTATAATATGTCAACAGTAGTTGACACCAAACGTTAGCATACAGCATGGGCCACTCACCAGATGGTTTGATCTGCTGTTATTAACTGATAGCTGATACATAATTTACTGGCAGCCTCCATGTAACTATGTATCCATTGTCATGAGTGGAACCAGAAATCTGCAACTACAGCTATTCTTTACGCACTCAGCACTGCCGGCATGTCCACAACCACTACTGGTCAGGAGTCTTCAACTTGTTGAAGTTTGACCATACACCAAAGAAGAAGAAGAATACAACTTTCGCATGGAGTGTGATTTAACTCGGTGTTTTTGTTTGATTTTCAGTTCTTTGATCGTTGGGACAAAAACTGGTTATCGGCTGTACTCTCTGAATTCCGTGGATAAACTGGAAAACATCTATGAATCAGGTACAAACTGATTTTCTGTTGATTTTAAGTGGACAAAATCCATTAATTCATTTTGTTTGCATGTTGCTTCTGCTTTTGTTTACAGTTATGTTTTTGCACAGTCATTGAAGTGCTCAGTCATCGTTGGTATAATTTGGTACCAATCAAAGTCCAGGGATGCTCTGTGGCAGTGTTTTTCAACTTTTTTGCTGCCGCGGAACCCTACACAAGCGTGAAGGTCATTGATCTGTCAGTCCAGTTACGTATGCGAGGATGAAGCTACAGGGTGTCTACAGACTCATTTCCCTAGCAGGGCACTGAGGGCAGAGCCGTCATGAGGATGACAAAACAGACAAAGATTACCAATATGTAGATATGTAGGATGATCAATAGTAGACACGACAGGCGAGGCAGTCATCGACGGCCGCTTAGTCTCTGCCACCTACCAAGAACATTTATCGCATGGATGCTCTCGGAAAAGACAGGTCTACGTGTCTTTAATTTTCCTTAGCTGAGTTTTTAAAGAATTGAATTAACTAAGTAAATGGCCAAACTGTTTCGCAACCATAACCCTAATCAATAGGTTTTTCTTTCTTTCTTCTTCGTTTCCGATAAGGCCTTGGAGTTGAATACTGTCGTGCATAGAAAGCTATAATATAGCTTATAATATAGGCCTAAAATGCAAATATGCCAAAATTTTACTAACAACAAAAATGATTCAACGCAGTAAGTCTATGCAAAAAAGATGTGTAGAAATGCAATTTCAAATAAAAAAATTGATGCTGAGTATTCTTATGACATTGTCTGGCATGATTTCTCAAGCTAGGTCATTTTTACTGTCAGCTGCGGAACCCCTGGCAGATGCTCACAGAACCCTTGGCTTCCACGGAACCCCAGTTGAAAATCACTGCTCTGTGGTTTGAAAGGTAAACCACGGGCTTGGCAGAAGGTAATGACAGCCTGAGTTTATGTTTATATCACCTACTTGGCTATGAGGATGCTTGTAAACAGAGTAGAGGACTAGTCTGTTACTTGTGAATTTATCGGCGTGTTGATGAATTTCAGAGGGAGACGATGTATGTTTAGTTGATCGACTTTTCTCAAGTAGTCTTGTTGCTTTGGTAAGCTTGACATCTCCACGCAAGCTCAAAGTGTGTCATTTCAAGAAGGGAACGGAAATCTGCAACTACAGCTATTCGAATACAATTTTAGCAGTCAAGTTAAACAGACTGGTATGTAACTGTTGATTGGACTACAATTCAGTCAGTTATTTTATGTATCTGCTGTATTAATTTTAGCATCTTGGTCATATTCATAACACATCATTGCCAATAGTAATTAGCAAAATTACTTATGCTGTCTTTTCTTGGTATAGTTTTTTTTAGCTAAAGCTCATATTGCACAATGCAGAGATAAGTAGTTTGTTCAAGCGTGCCTTCAAGTAAGGTTATGTCAAATCTACCAAATACGCTGTGTCCCAGAAAAGCATCCCCAACATTTTCGACTAACTTGAAAACCAATTATCAGATTTTAATAATTTTTGGTACGAATATTCCAGACACAACTTGCCATCAAATGACTGTTCAGTTTTCAACCACACCCAATGTATGCTTTTGCACTACCTATGGAATACAGATCAAGCGAAATATGTGTTGAAATAAACAGAAAACCTAAAAAACATCCCTGACATTATCAGTCGTAACTTCAATAAAAATCAGCAGATTTTAATAATTTTTGGCAGAAATATTTTCGACACAACTGGCTATTAAATAAGTGTTTTAGTTTCCACCTCATTCAACATCTGCTTTTGCACTACCCGGGGAAAGCAGACCAAGCATAATACGTGTTAAAATGAATGAAACAACGTCAATAAATTCTATCTATAAATTCTATCTATCCTAATCTGTGGGCCCCAACAGCTGGTATATTACAAGATTTGACTGTCATGCAGCAGTGTGTCTACCAGATGAAGTCTAGAAATGTTTGTGAAATCAAGAAGTGACTGGTACAGCATGGATTGGTCTGGAGCAGAACATAATCAATGCTGCTGTCAGTGAATAGAGAAAGTGTCTCCTTGCCTGTGTTCGCACAGTGGGCCAACACTTCAAGCAATTTTAGTGCAGGCAGTTGCAAAATGAAAAACTGGATGAAATGTCAGCCAAAGTGTCAGAAATGTGAACAAAATGTGTTTTTACACGTTATGTTAATTAAGCAGTCATATCGCATTGGATAAAAAAGTGAAATTTCGCTGGTTGTGTTTTTCCCAGGTAGTGCAGAAACAAATGTTGGGTGAGGTGGAAAACTAAATGGTCATTTGATGGCGAGTCGTGTGAGTAATACTTGAACCAAAAATTATTAAAATCTGGTAATTGGTTAAAATTTGGTTTTTAGGTTACAGTCAAAAATGTCGGGGATGCTTTTTTGCGACACAGTGTACATTAGAAGAACTATCGGCAAGTTAGGATGACCTGCTCTTTCATAAAGCATCCTATGATAATCACAGCCTTCGTCAACTGTTACCTGTTGCCAGATCTGCTAACTATTACGAGATGTTGGTCATGGCTTGTTAGTAGGTTATGCTACATCTGAATTGTGGAAATGGACATTTGTCAATAGAATGACATTCAGTGTTATTAGTGTACTTGCTTGCTCATATTTCACAGTGTTAAATTTTATGTACTTGTACTTTTTTGTATTTCTTTTGTAATATTTGTTGCGTTTTTTTTGTTTTTTTTTGTTTTTTTTGTTCCTATGTAGTTCCTGTGTGATTTTTTTTTATATTTGAAAACTAACGGAACGATGCTGTTTTGCAACTTATTTATTGAATGACTCTCATATTTAGCTCTGCTCTCTTACTAGCTGAAATGTCAGTTAAATGGTTGAATGGTTAAATGCTTTAGCTCTTCATAAGAAACCTATCTCAGAGCTGCGGAGCCTCACCTACCATAGGGGATCACACCGTGTTACCTGCCACCTGACACGGGTGAATGCGCACTGCCTTAGCCACTGGTACTCGATTTACCTACCCCAAAGGGATGGAAGGCTGAGTTGACCTAAGCGTCTGGTTACATACAGAGATGGTTTACCTGCCCGCAGGCAGTCACCCATCCAAGTACTAACCCGGCTCGACGTAGGGTAACTTCGTTGATGGGATGAAATGCATTGCTGCTACGCCACGCCACCAACCCGGCATAACAACATGATGGTTGTGTTCTGCTGCAGAGGCTCGTGGTCTGCCTCGAGGAGTCGTTGTATATTCACAACATCCGCGACATGAAGGTGCTGCATACCATTCGTGACACGCCGCCCAATCCCACCGGAATCTGCTCTTTGTCCTCAAACAATGACAACTGTTACTTGTCTTACCCAGGCAGTAACCAGACAGGGAACGTGGAAATATTTGACACTGTCAATCTGGTCAGCCGTTGCTTTTTGACTTTCTTTTGCTCTTTTTTCTGTGAGTTGTTTTTTTTGTCATTCATTTAAATGAGTCAGAAATAGTAAGAAATTGACATTAGGTTTGTGACAATAAAATTGTTTTTGGATTTTGTTATTGGTTATGGTTTTTTGTTCGATGTAAGTTGTTTGCTGTGAATGTAATGTGTGACATATGCACTACTTATCACGACTGGCTGTTTTTTTTCTGTGTATGGAGCAGAGCAATATCAACTTGGCATGAGACAGCCACTGGTTTTGTAACTGCCTTTTATGTTGATATTAATTCAAGTTTTGTTACAAGAGTAGCAGAAGTTTATTTTTAGGATTTAAGCAGAGTCAGCTTTTATCTCATCGTCAAACTTTAGTCTAAAAAATTTTATATCCGTTATGCATCTGAAGTGTAGATGTTTATGATATTACAATGTTTCTAAATTTGTCAGTCAGTGCAAGTATGTGTTTTACAGTGGCGTAACTAGCCATCGGCAGCCCCGGCGCCCATCACGGTAAAGGGGCCCAAAGTGACCCGAGTTATTGAAAAAATTAAGCCGGTATCACCATATCTGAGAATCAAATTTGGACGGGGCCCGCAGCGAATATTTGCCGGGAGGCCCAGAAATTATAGTTACGCCACTGGTGTTTTATTAATTTTTGTGATGTAGAGGGCTGTCGTGACGATTCCAGCCCATGATAACCGCATTGCCGCCATGTCATTTAACTCTCTCGGAAACAGAATTGCAACTGCCTCTGAAAAGGTATCTTTCAGTGATATGATAGCAAAAGCAATAAGAATATGCCAACATTATGAAGTAGTACCGGTATCGAATTACTAGCTGCACATTATTTGAACAAATATCTTTATGTTTTAAAGGTTAAACGTGGTGTTGTAGCTCTTAATGGAAGCCCATTCCACAGTGAAGCATCACCTGCCATATGGGATCACACAGTGTTACCTGCTACACGACACAGCCAGATAGGCTGGTACTCGATTTACCTACCCCGGAGGAATGGGAGGCTGAGTTGATCCAGGCGGCTGGTTACATATTGAGATGGTTTACCTGATTAGATGGAACACATTACCACTGTCTTTTTTTTATCTTTTCTGTTACTGAACAATGTGTACATTATAATTGACATCCTGTGATACTGCTATTTCTTACTAGTCTCGTGTTCTACATTTACTTAGTTCAATAAGGGCCGGCTTCTGAATTTTTTTAGTTAACTTATCAGTTAGTAAACCGTCTGTTAATTGTAACTCTCTAGTAAAGTTTGTGCACATTTCTGAACAAAATCTTGACTGGCCGTTAGCTAACTGAATGGTAAACTACATTTGCTTAGCAACGATGCGCATGGCGCTAATCTGCCTAGCGCAGGCGGACGTCATGAACATTAATGAGCACAAGTGCATGTCAGCCAGCCCATGAGCCAGCCAACCGATTGCGGATGGCCATTTTGTCCATTCCTGAATGGATTTTGTAGTAAAATTTGTAGCAGCAAACGTCTCCTCGAGTGTTTTGAAGACTTTGCTATATGGTAAAATTGTTCTGTAGTATCACATTTGTCAATTAATGCTTGCAAAGTGGTACAAAAGTTGCGTTAAATATGATAGCTACGATCGATGGTTAGCTAAGTGGCCGATTTTGGCCAGTTTAATTTTTGATTATTATAACCGGTGGTTAGTGCAACGGGAAACTTGAGTTATGCAAATCTGTCAGTTAACACTAACTTGACCGGCCATTTAAGATCTAGAAACCGGCTCTAAGATGTATTTTTGTAGTTGCTCCGACTAAGTCCATATCTCACAAAAGTGAAATAAGCTGGGAATTGTTAATGTTTGTCTGCCACACAACCAGTATCAGTCGCGGAACGTTAAAATAACAGTAATACAGTTTTCTGATGTTTACAGTTTACAGTTTGTAGTTCACAGTTAACTGTATTTTTTTCTGGTTTTTCAGGGCACAGTCATACGAGTTTTTTCAGTACCCGATGGTCAAAAATTGTTCGAGTTTCGACGAGGAGTAAAACGGTATGTATATATTGCAGTTGTATGTTAATTGCTGATTTTTCTTTAAGTTACACACTTATTTAATGTTTATCGAAGTTCTGAGGCATGTTTCACACTTTTTTCTGAGAATCTTTGTGATGCTAACTTATAATTCTTGTTTTGCATTTTCTTATCTACGAGATTCTCAGAGAAATCGCAAGCCCGATTTTCCTTTGCTACATTTTGCTAGCTCCGTCCACATACTTGCATCATCCAGAGACTAGACGAGTTTTAAACAAGTGAGATTCTTAGAGAAAGAGTGTGAAACACATTTCTGATCTGCTGTGTATCTTCTGATAAATTTATTTGTAATTTATTTAGAATATTGCATTTTGGATCTGTTGTTCAGACGTGATATTCAGCCTGACTATTGTGTCAGTTGAGATTATGATGGGAAACAAAAAAGAATATTATCATGTTTATTTGTAATTGTGATTATACTATTTGCAAATGTAGCTGTTCATAGTATCGGTTTAATATCTTTAATATTCTATTATGTATTATGTCTTAGAAAAACCAGGCCAGTTTTATTTTTTTGAATAGTTCTGTGAAACATTACACAATTTAAATAATTTTTGGCATGCAACATCGCCATCAATGACTGTAGTTTTGCCCACCTTACCTTAGTACTGTTGCTACACTACCTTGTGGCCTGTATTAGTTGATGAAACTTTCTTTACTGCTCAGTTTCTTGTGAGTGCAGATTTGTTTGGTATTCGTATCTGCTGCATTGTGACAAATTTACTATGATTACAGTTTCAGCTTTAATATTCCAGTCACGTCTCTCCCATGCTTAGGCTTCAAAGGATTTCGTTTTTGACGTAAAACTGACGAAATGATAAAAACTGGCAGTCGTAGCAAAAATATTTATTACTGACCAAATTTGATGAAATTTAATACACAGCTGTCAGAAAATCTTCTTGTCAGAAAATGTGCACTTTTTGACGAACAAAAAATGGTATTTTTGGCGGCAAAATTCTTTGGAGCCTGCCCGTGCTACATTGCAGCTGCCTTTTTATGTTGTTAGATAGGTTGTTAATTAGTGGATGAGATGATAATCATCCCTGGATAATAATAATCAGCAGTTGCAGCAGCGAGTGATGTGGTTTGTTGACAAGATGTGCTTCAGCATGGTTGTTGGTTGGTATTTTGATGTTGAACGTCTCATCATCAGACAGTAGTAGTAAAAGGTTATAGTTGTGGTTGTAGTTCTTATGGGAGCTTCGCAGAGCTACGGAGTGTCATGTGCCATATGGAATCACCCAGTGTTATCTGCCTCTCAACGCAATTGAACGTGCTGTGCCTTGATACACCAGCCAGACAGGCCGGTACTCGATTTACCAATCCCGGAAGGATGGAAGTAATAGTAAGAGTAAATTGTTGTTTCCTGCGTATTCAGCATAAGCTGATTCACGGGATGATCACTAAAGCACTGTTTCTGTCACGGAGTGAGTAGTTTGCATATTCTAATGTGGTGATACGTGGCTGGTGTGGTGCGTAAGATGTGCTACAATCTACTCGTTGGCGTTCAGTGTTGACTCGACGTTCCTCGCATGTTCCAGTAACACGGAGACAGTTCACATCTTTCGACTGGATGCGCCGTCGTCTCCCAAGGAAAAGTACGATGGTTGCTTTCTGTTCTGCATTTCGTTAAACACCATGTCTGAAAAAAATTGTGCCACTTTTTTATTGTCCATACCTTCAAAACTCGCATCATTATTCAGTTGTTTACTACAAAGGATGCACGATTGGTAAAATTATTAATGATATAGGGGAATATTGTTGTTTTATTTACAAAGCATTTCTTTCATTCGATTTTACTGGAGATTGTCAATATCACCTACGCACATCGAGTTGTGTGTTTGTACGAGTGCCTGTTACTGCTCATCTGACACGAGTGAAGCTTGTATATGTCGGAAACTAAAACCCGGACTCATACTCATACCTGTGTCCGCGTGAACGTGGCCTTAGTCCATTTTGTCAATATGTCGGCAGGCTTTTTTTTCATTGTAATTATCACATAAGGTGCATTTTTCATGGCCTAACAGTTTTGATTAGTTAGGCAGGCCCATAGATGTGTATATTATAAATCTATTAATTTCATTCTAGTAACGTTACTAATATTCTAATTTCGATCTTAATCCAACAAAAAAAAATTTTTCAAATTTTTTATCTGCCGTGCCGTCAGCAAAAAGTAGAGCATCTTTGCTAACAGCTACCGCACTCAGACTGTGGTAGGCTTCAGCACAAAATTAGCATATTTATAGTATACATATTTATGAACTAACCAAAACTGTTAGGCCGTCAAAAACACAGCTATAGTTATTTTGAGCATAAATTCTTTTGCACATAATCAGATTTTCTCCCACATAGAACCTCAGTGTTGAAGAAGAGACTCATTGTGAATTCAGTGGACTATTCAACTATTTGACTATTCAACATGCATAGGAAGTGCTTATCAGGAGACATTTGGCACCTACTTACATGGCATAGTAACTGCTAATTGATTTCAGATGAAAATTAGTGCATTTTTGTTTTCAAGCTCGTTGCTGGCAAATTTGGTGTGACAGAGATTTATTCTGTGTGAGATATTATATGCAATGTTTCATAAAAATTCACCCTTTTTCTGTCTTTCACAGTTCACTCAAATGATGATCTATTTACACAGAATTTTTACCAGATGTAGCTGAAGAAATACTGATTCAAAATATTTTAACAAAATTTGGCTGTTAGTTAAATATTCTTTTATTTGACAAAAGAAAGAGAAAGAGCATCTTTTTATGAACACCGTGTAGTGCACTGAAGTGCATTTCATGCACTGGTGCTTTCAATTTTCTGTTGGTTTACGCTGTAGATTTGGTGACGAGGCGGCCCAGGGTTGGATGGGATATTTTGGTCAAGCGCTGAAAACATCGGCCAACTATTTGCCGTCTCAAGTCACGGACATGTTGAATCAGGGTCGCGACTTTGCATTCGCTCGCATGCCGACCTTTGGCCTTGCAAATGTCTGCGCCATTGCCAAGTTAGCGTCGTGTGTTGATTTCTGGTATTTTGTGGATTAATAACAGTTGCTGTGCCTGATTCGGTTGATGCATAAGAATATATTTTATCTGATTAGGGCTGCAGAAATTGATGAGTTGTTAAAAATTGACTAAATGTTAAAAAGTTAATCAGTTAAAAATTTTTTAATCAGTTAAAATTCAATTACAGTTTTGGACTTATTACTAGCTGCCTAAAATGACTGATTGGTGGCATCGGTGAATTTGGTGAAAAGCAGATGTGATAGAGTCTTAATGTTAAGAATGAAGAATGAATGTGGAATGTTCTTATGCAGCATTCAGAAGATGCCAAGACTGTTGATAGCATGTCAGGACGGCTATCTGTACGTCTATACGTTTGACCCTGTTGCCGGAGGCGAGTGCTCTCTGCTGAAGCAACACAGGTAATGGCGAATTGTGGCTTTCTTGGCCTTTACCTTGCCTTACCTTGCCTTGCCTTGCCTTGCTTTATTTTTCCTTTGGGGCAGGCAGCCTGTTACATCCCCAGAAAGTTACAGTAACTGAAGGTTAGAGTAATGGCTGTAAAGCCTTAGATAAAAACAGCGAAGAATTTTCACATCTTTTCCATGATTTTTTAGCGTATTTTAGGTTGGTTGTCCGATTTTTTCTCACTCTGCTTTGCGAACGTCTCGTCATCAGACAGTAATAGTAAAAGGTTAAAGGTTATTTATAGTTCTTTGTGGGAACTTCGCAGAGCTACGGAGTGTCATGTGCCATATGGAATCACCCAATGTTACCTGCCACTTGATACAATTGAACAAAGTGCCTTGCCTTAATGCCAGCCATACTGGCCGGTACTCGATTTACTTACCTCGAAGGGATGGAAGGCTGAGTTATTACTATTATTAGTCCGCCGGAAGCGATAGCTTGCGGAAGCGGACTTATGTTTTAGCCCAGATGTTTTTTTATTTTTTTCCAAGCATCAGATCTCCGAGATGCGTGGGCCAACCGGCTTGAAATTTTGCATGATGGTCAGTACTAGGCCGAATTTTATAATGCCGGTCTAAAATTTTGGGAAGCGCACCCCAAAAAAATTTAAGGGGCCAAACACATGCAAAATTTGGCTTGATTTCGGACGACTTCGAAGTTCGGCGGCGAATATCTCGGATGAAGATATTCAAAATCGGATGGTCATTCCGTCTATGGCGATTCGTCCTGCATTAGGCGAAACAAGTACGGTGAAGTTTGGTCCAGTGACCTTGGAGATTTAGATGTGAAATTACCCCCTTAAAGCGCATTTTTCGGAAGACCGTATTTTGGCCCCTAGGGGGTGCTGTGCCCCCAAATTTTTACACGCGCTGACCAAGAATGACCAAGTCTTACTAGCGCACTCCCCACCTGGGACGGGGGCCCACCTTACAACTTTTTTCAAAGGGGAGTCAAAAATTGGCTTAAAATGTAGCATATTAGACGAAGGATCTTTGGAGCCAAAGGGAGTAGCTTCATGAGACTTTGCCACGTGAAGTGCTGCTAGATGGGGGTGATAACGCGGGTACAACTTTAAGGGGGCACCGCCCCCTTAAAATTTGGGAGTGCAAAAAACGCGCAAAATTTAGTATGTTTAACGACAACTTTCGACTTTGAGCGCAAATATCTCTGAACTGCATAGGGATATCGACAAGTGGTAAACGGCGTTATCAAATACAGTTAATTCCGCGTTGAATAAAAAAAATTGTGTGAACTTCAGTCCACTAACATCAGAGATTACGCGACTAATGTTTACCCACCAAAATCAAATTTTTCGGAAGGCCATATTTCGGCTCATAGGGGGTGCTGTGCCCCCAATTTTTTACACACGCTAGAGAATGACCAAGTCTTACTAGCAAAGCCCCCACCAGGAACAGGAGCCTCCTTACAACTTTTTTCAAAGGGGGGTCAAAAATTGGCTTAAATGCAATAAAGGAGCGCTTATAACTTCGGAGTTAGGGGGTGTAGCCCAACGAAACTTTGGCACTTGACGTGTCTCTAGGTGGGGAACGCAAGTACAACTTTTGGGGGCACCGCCCCCTTAAAATTTCGGAGGGCAAAAAACGTGCAAAAATTGGTGCGATTTATGACAACTTTTGAGTTTGAGCGCAAATATCTGTGGAAGTGATGAAGATAGCGACAAAATCTAAACGGCGTTGACGAGCACGATCTTTTGTGCGTTGAACAAAAAAAATTTGTGAAATTCGGTCCACTACGAACAAAGTTATAAGCGCTCATGTTGACTTACCCTAAGTCGACAATGCGAGTTCGGCGTATACCAATGCATTTGAGTTCGGGCCACGTGACCCCAGTCGGACGTAGGGCGCCGGGTGGACTCACGTTGGGCTTTGCCCCAAATTTCTAGTTATTTATGGTTTATACACATGTTAAGTCATTCGCAATAGTAAAGAATTGCAAATGAAGATTGGTGTTAGTTATATATCTATATACCAGGCAGTCACCCGTCCAAGTAGTAAGAGTTTGATGGTGACTGAACTGGTAATCGAGTGAGTAGTTTCTTAACCTTCATTTACTCACAGATTTTTTACACATGTTGTTACTCAATGGGGGAAAAATACCCCCCACCGATATCTCGACTTCTATGGCAGCTAGAAACAAAATTCCAACGGCTACACCCATGTTTTCAAGGTCAAGCTGTTCAATAATGTTGTCGGCGATACAACCGGAAGTCGCCTTATACCGGAAATAAATATGGCGGCCGCC
>Ga0056128_1007854_pt1 | contig 13468 bp, 6 predicted proteins | sample WorMetLIZISLAND2_FD_71113 | JGI IMG/M metagenome (GOLD analysis project Ga0056128, IMG submission 71113) | Marine gutless worms symbiont microbial communities from Max Planck institute for Marine Microbiology, Germany - Olavius geniculatus... ... | reverse complement strand
GCACCGAGATGGTTTACCTGCCCGCAGGCAGTCACCCATCGCAGTACTAACCGGGCCCGGCGTAAAGTAACTTCGTTTCAGCCGAAACGCGTTACCAACTACGCCACGCCACCAACCACCAAACGCTGAGTCCAAAGTCGATGCAGACCGTCACCACTCATTAGTCAAGTTGAATTGTAAAAAACCACATTAACACGTCTGCCGGAATAAAATCAAGACAGTGGGACAAGAAAGGAGATAAACAAAAGCTAAAGGCGCTTACAGAGCGACGTAACTGAACTCGCCTATTGGTCAGTTCGCTTCAGTTGTGTCGCTCATCTGTACGCGCCTTTGAGTTCACTAGTTCAGCGGTGGTACACCATACGAAAATAAACAGTAGTACTATAGACTTACCGCTTGACTTCGTTACAGACGAAGACGTGGTCCATTGGGATAAGATGTCGCAGTTCGTCGAGACGGTGGACGTAATGCAACTTGCTGTGAAACTTCGAACTTCATGACAACACACACGCACACGGGGTGGTCAAAAATAAACCACCATACCAACACCAACATAGTGAACGTACGGTACGCATGCACAGAGTGGTCCAAAAAGTATGCAAACGCCGGATTTTTTGTCACGACTGCTTCAAATACTGACCATTTTATTAAAACTTTTTGTAATAGCTGACTCAGCGCTAAAAGTTTTACATAATGGATCCCACGAAACTTTGAAGGTTTCGCTACACTACTTTGTGAATTATCACTGCTAGTTATAAGCCTCTAATTCGTTTGCGACATAATGGTGCTATGAATGCGTTTTGATTGATTTGATCGACTGATTGATTGTAAACGTAAAGTGTAGAATGAGGGGGAGGGGGAATCGTGACTACAGGAGTCCGGAACAGTCAAGCGGAAAAAAAGTTTTGGTGTGCATCGAGACTTCACGAAACAATCCATTTACGAAAAGAATAAGGATGTCTAAGTTGCGATATAATTTTTGCAGCACATCTGATCACCCACCGTAAGTCCCAGATATGTGCACTTGTCTGATTAAGAACAGTTCCCTTTAGAATAAATCCACAAAGATAGCTGCTACAGCCTATTTGTTCTACGTTGGCTACAATATGCTTGGTATGATGACCGCTTTCGTGCATTATTCGATTACTGTCCGACTGCGATACTCATAATAATTTACGAATATTGTTTTTGATATTGTTTTATGACATGCAGCCGAAGTAATAGACAAACCTAATAAACGGCCTCGTCATCAGGACGATTGTTCGGAGGAAAAACGTCGGGTGAACGATCAACAGCTTTTTCAACCGCTTTTTATATCTAAAACATACCGTCGAGAAACAAACGCCAAGCTTAAATCCAGCAACAAGTTCACAATGACACAGCAGCCTACGCATAAGGCAACAGCTTATAAGTATCAGTATCTTTAGTTGCCTACGAGTAATTTCTCTTCTGCTGTGAGTGCGAGCATGACTCGACTGCAGCTTTTTGCAATCCTAATTAATAACTTCCGAACAGTGGCGTATTTAGGATTTGGCAAAAGGGGGGCATGGCGAGCGCGCGGAGCGCGAGCCTATAACGGGGATCTGGGGGCTCTGCCCCCAGCGGGGTCCAGGGGCAGAGCCCCTGGTCGGGGGGTCAGGGGGCTTCGCCCCCTGAAGCTGAAACACTTTTTGCTTCTAAATGTTCAATGTAAACCGCAAATTCGCCCATTTTTCTGAAATTTGGAAACACAAAGACCATCAAACATTGTTGAATTTTGCAATTCTTGCTGGAAAATGGCAAAAACGCACCTTTTCATATAAAGTCGCCTGTAAAAAATTTTCGTGGTCGGGCCAAAGGGGGGGCATTGCACCGTGGCCCCCCTAAATACGCCACTGCTTTCGAAGAGCGTCAGTCTACTGACTTTTTCTGTAATATACACGGTGTTTCATAAAAAGGACCCCTTTTTGTTTGTTTCATAATTCACTCAAATGATGATCAATTGACACAAAATTTGTACAAATTGTAGCTGAAGAAATACTAAGTCGAAATATTGCAACAAAATATGGCAGTTGACTTAATATTTTTGGCTAGACCTGACGTAATGCTGACGGACGTCATAATGTGTCACGGGTACAAGCTGAATAGTCTCAACTGGTGCTGTCAGTTGCTACCCTGCTCAAATGATGAAAAATCTGGTTTATTCATAACAAATTGTTGAAGTTTTGCGGTTACAGTTACAAAAGCATGCAAAGCGATGGTATTTACGTGTCTGTGAGGATAGACTTTTTACTCATTCGAGCAAGACAGTGCACTAGCACACCGCGCTTGCAAAATGAATGCATTTTTGGATCGCAAGATTCCAGGACGCCTGATTTCATATCCCTATGTTGCTTAGTGCTGACACAATAAACATTTTTCATTAGCGAACCAGATTAAGCTCACCATCGAAGCAGGGTAACAACTGACAGCACCAGTTGAGACTATTCAGCTTGTACCGGTGACAGATTGTGACGTCAGCATTACGTCAGGACTAGCAAAAATTTAATCAACTGCCACATTTTGTTGCAATATTTTAAATTGGTATTTCTTCAACTACAAGTGGTACAAATTTTGTGTAAATTGATCATCTCTTGAGTGAATTATAAAAAAACGAAAGGGGTCTTTTTATGAAACACCATGTAGGCCTAAATAACGCATAGAACTTTAGTCACCAGTTCAAACGGCAGCACAATAAAAAGGAAAACTTTTGTCATTCACGTTGCTCAGCAACTGTAGCTTCTTTCTACATTTTCAGGCGAAATAGCTCTAGTGCTAACGATCGAATTCGCCTATAGCTACCCATTACTGCATAGCGTGGCCTGTTCTCTGTCAGACTGTCTCCCCGTCTGTCCGTTCTTTTGTCCCGTAGGTCACGTATATCAAAAATAAAAAGGCGCAAAAAACCAAAAAATGTTGCAGGTTAGTCAGTGTGCCAATTTTTGACTCATAGCTAGATCAAACGTCAGAGCAGCTTCAGGTGGACAGCCGCACACAGTGTCGGCACTGGGCCGACTTATTTTGCGGTTACAATATCTAGCAGCAAGTAAGATGAATTAGCAGGCTCAACTTAACAGTTAGCCACAATGCCATGCACATAATGTCCAATTCACACCTACGAAACCAACTCAACTCAACTCAACTGCTCCGCCAGGCTAGAAAACGACAAGTAGCCTATTCTGTGCACAGCTGTGTGACGTCACAATGCTAATGACGTCATCATTGTTGCCCACAGTCACAACAGGTGAGTTAAGTTGAGTTGAGTTGTGTCGTAGGTGTGAATTGGCCATTAATACCCCGTTTACACGATCAAGCAAGCATCGAGCAATCATCGATCAAACATCCAGCAAACGCATTCAAAATACATTACACGTGCACGACGTTTGCTCTAATTGCTTGATGCTTGTTCCATGTTTACTTAACTTTTCTCGATGTCTGCTCGATGTTTGCTTGATGATTGCTCGATCGTGTAAACGGGGTATAAGTGTTTACCACCTGCGGTCGATCATGCCGTAGCAGTGGCGTAGCCAGCGGAAGCTGGGCATTTTGTTGCGAGGCGCGGCACCGTGGAAGTAGACGATGACGTAGTCGTCGGTTACCAACAGCTCTAGACTGCTGATCACGTAACTGATCGGCGACACGCACACACGCACAGTGGCGCATTCAACTGATAATTTTCTAGGCGTCGTGGGGGTTATTTTATCAAAATGTTTGATCAAATGTTCGTTAAAGGTAAAGGTCTGGTAGTTGCTATTTTATATGCCGCTTCTTACGTGAGTCAAAATCGCGACCAATTACAATCTCAGAAGTAGCAACTGATTGGTATGAGCTAAAGCGTACCGCAGCGCACTATGCGGTCATTCATGCTCTAAAATGCTTTAAAACGTCTCGGTAAGAACGCCAGCAGCTCGAAGATATGTAGTGATTGCCAGTTAAGCCTATAGCGTGTAGAATAAAATGCAAAACATTTGCAAAGCGTTGTTCAAAATGGTGTTTGTTTTACATGACATTCGAGGCGACATTTACATAAAATTTCCACGTACAGTAAGTAACTAATGCTTTCTAGTGACAAAATCTACGAGACATTGTGTTCTGGCAGTGATGAAGTGCAAATATAAAACAGTTTAATTGTTAGGCCTATCTGTTCTGCAAATTACAAAAAAAAATGCTGAAACACAGAGTCCAAAGTCGATGCAGACCGTCACCACTCATCAATCAAGTTTAGGCCTAATTTTAGACAAAAAAACCATAGTAAAAAACCCATAGTAACCCGTATGCCGGAATGAAATCGAGACAACTGAGTGAACTTACCTCAGCGCGAATAGCCTTATGCCCTAGCATTCGGCGCAGTTGTGTCATTTTTGTGATTTTAACGCTGTAAATGCGACTGCGCTGCTTTCACTTCAGTTTATTTTATTTCTGTCCCTTTAAACACACTTTAAGACTCATATTACGGAAATTACTAGCGTCGTCAAAGACAACTGCGGGTAGGCTACTCACATGAAGAGATTTCGCATGACGTAGTGATAATCTCGACGTCTGTTGTCCGGCAGGTAACAGGCGGTGATCACTATAATGGTGTTGTATCCATCGCCATAGTAGCCTACAACGAACAGCTTGAGCGCATTTGCTATAAATTTATGACTGTGCTGCCCATAGTCAATGTGAATGTCAATGCCATTATTAGATTTCTCGTATATGGCGAAATATCATAAAGCATACCTACCAGTATTGCAGTTTAGAAGCAGAAATGCTCATCGACTTAAAATGCAAAAATCACCGAATCTCAAAACGAACGGCTATAGCTTTTTTTTCTAAATTTCAACGTCCTCGCGTTCTGGGATTACGGATAATTAGCGATAACCGAGCAAAAATTTTGTCACAAAATTTTAAAAACTAGTAGTTGTATCCCACACTTTTTGTTTCTTAATAATTCTCACGCAACAGCCAGTGGCTGACCTCCGTGAGAGAGTACGCGTTTGTACGGCTCGATAACTTTAAGGTCGATCCGGTATTCTTTGTCGCTGATGGTCACCGTTGACCAGCTGGGAACGTTGTCTACGAACAAAACAAGTAGCCGATCGATCTTCCCTGCAGTGTCTGCCGCTGACGACGGACGACTGTCTGAAAAAAATAGGCTAATAATGACAGCAAGAAGCTCAAAGCCTCTAATAAAATTTTTTAAAAATCATGAAAAGAAAACAAAAAAGAGGGCGACCCAGAATAAATGGATAACGCGTTATACATGCAGTGTTGCAGTCACTAAATGCAGAATTTAAATCATGCTGAAGTTAAAAGATTGGCTGAAAAAAACATTTGAAAAACTAGAAAGTAGTCAGAGCCCGCATAGCTCCGCCAAGGTAATGTTGTTCGCTAGGTGGCAGCACCATCTTCGGTTTTGCAGCGGTTTCCCTTATGCCCCATTGAAAGCAATGGTAACAAAAATTTCAAAGTGATCCAGAATCCAGGATTCTTTCCGGATTACCCCCAAAATTAAATCACTGGTAGACTGTGCCATTCGCGACATATCCTGAAAATTTCAGAAAGATCCGTCCATAACTTTTTGAGTTATATTGCTAACACACGAACAAACAAACAGACAAACAAAACATTACCTCCTTGGCGGAGGTAATAATGACACATTGACTTTCTGATCTTCTGACACAAAAGATAGATGACACATAATGACGACGACGATGATGATAATGTCGATGAAATCTTATAAAGATTAAAGGCGATGTAAGTTTATGCAAAACCCATCGCAGACCTACGGAGCGTCACCTGCCATATAAGATAACGCACGTGACACATGTGAACGCGCCACACCTTACCCCAGCCAGACAGAAAGTACTCGATTTACCTACTCCGTAGGGTTAAAAAGCTGAGTTGATGTTGGTGTTGGTTATATACAGTGTAGGCCTACGGGATGGTTTACCTGTCAGCAGACAGTCACCCATTCAGGTAGTAACCACTTTATAGCGACTGAGCGAGCGATATCTTGATCTTAAGTCCAATTCAAGGATATGTATTTCATCAGACGGACCTACAGCAGCTACAAAGACATATGTTTTGCTGCTGCAAGTCCTAGATTGTGAAACAACCAACCAGCTCATCTGAGACAAAATGGCATTAACCTTGAATAGTTTAGACAGCTGCTAAAAACATTTTTGTTTGAATGTTGAAATCACGGCACATTGGGGCTAACTGTTAAATTGCGCCTCTAAGTATTGTTATTTACTTAAGCCCAAATGCCATTACGCCGACTTTCACCGAAACTTCCCCGCGGGGAAAAACGCAAAGTCGGCATAATGGAATTTGGGTTTTACCCTACCGCTACGCCACCAAACCATATACACGTGAAAAGTTTACTGATAACCTACGTACCGATCAAGTCGAGTTCACCGTCGAAGAAGGAGTCGTCCATTAGCTCCGAGTTGAGCAGCGAGTCGGGCGTTCTAACTGACTCGTCGATGGACGTCGAACGCGACCAAGCTCTGCCCACTTCCACCCCGTCCTTGGTCCGCCGTCTCACTACCTTCCCGCGGCCGACCACGAGGTCACTGCCGGCGTCACTGGTGTTCGTCGTCGTCGTCGTGCCGTCGCTCGTGTAGCTGTCATCCAGCAGGCCTGCATCGCTGCTCGTCGGAAGCATTGTTTTCTTAGCACCCGTCAGAGATGCCGAAGTCCAGTCCAAACTGTCCGGCTTCGCTACGTTGTCATTCTCCTCTATACAAGGGACAAAAAGCCGTGGTGTCAAAACAAAACAAAAAACGCGCGCGCGATGCCACAATCATTTGCAGCGGTGTCGTGGGCAAAATAGTTACTTAATATACGGTCGAGATTCATCACCGATACAGCCACTGCCGGACCGTCAGACGGACGGACAATTTACGGTGGCAATACCGCGCTTTTGCACTACATGCAGTGCATGGCGAGAACTTAGTCCACTCTAGTATGACCATGATAGGGAAAAGAGTTAAGGCATAGCTATACAGAGCATAATTCGTGGCGATGTTTTCCGTTATGGCGTAGGCCTACCGGTACTTAGGAGGCGGTTTTCCATACCGGCACTGTGCAGTTTTTCGCTCAACAGCAGCTACTGCTGTAGCGCGTCTTAGCCATCGCAATTATGTCTGTCCGCCCGTTTGTCCGTCTGTTCGTCCGTCACACGAGTGGATCTGTCAAAAACAGTGCAAGCTAGATCACCGAATCTTCACCGTCGGCTGCCTGGAAGACTCCAGTTTCAGGAACCGTAAAGCTTTTACCTAAATTCGAAGGGGGTCACCCCGAACGAAGGCGCTAAGTGAACGGGGGGGGGTAGAGAAAATTTGCGATTTTCAGCCGATGCGGCGTTGGCAGAGTGAAACAGGTCACTCCCTCTGGTAAGTACAGGTGAACACTATAGATAATTGGCCGCCGGTCGTCTGGCGTCCTCTGGCGACTGATCTTGTTTTACTGGGCTTTCAAGCATTCATCGCTGTTGCGCGTTCCCCTTTGCGTTAGCTGCGCTTTTAGTTGATATTACACCACGGTACGCAGTACGCTTATTGTGCTTGATTTTTGAATCTACGCAGCAGATGCGATTCTCGAGCTCACGGTGCAGCAAAGTTCGTTTTTTGGACAGGTCTTCGCCCAAGACTGCTGGGGGGAGATTACGTTGCTCCCTCAAACCCTGATCGACTGAACAGAAGAATGCCCCCATTCCCATTCCTTCCCCTCGATTGACGTCTTCTTGTTCTCGATTGACATTACCGCCACTTCTTCAAATTAAACACCGTGCTAGACTTATCACTCTGTGACTAACGTTGCGCATACTTGTTGTTACGGTGTTGACGTCGTGATGTGAAGCATCACGCAACTCCTTCAGTTGCAGTGACTGCAGACTGATGTCATTCGAGTCCTCGGTGATGACGTCATTCGTCGATGACGTCATGATTTAGTGTTCGCCACCCGTCACAGATTCATCATTGTAATACGTGTCATCATACCTGCAACACTGTCGTAGACAAACGCCGAACTAACGATAGATAATAAATATTAAAAAGTGAAAATAATGATATAAAACAATCATAATTACCGTACTGCAGTGCCGATTACGTAATGCAGTAGCAAAAACTGCAAATTATACTGACCTCGCACCTAGAGCCCCGCTGGTATTCAAGTTACTACTAATACTATCACATCAGTTTAGTGTTTGTTATTTTGTTACAACAGCTAATATTTCTAATTTTGCTCTGTAGAATAAAAAATACAAATTTTAATGTTATATATTTTACATTTTTATAACTTTTATACTCCAACTGAGAACATAATTTGCTTAGTTGAACTGAAAGAGGGCCTAGCTTTATTTTTTCAGCTGCATGGTCCCGCTCTGCGGCGTATAGATGTTTCTAATTTGTAACGGTGCGTACTGATTGACAGAATTTTGAGAAATGAAATAAAAGCCGCACGCTCCCGTTTTTATTTTTTTTTTATTTTAAAGCGTTGCAGCTCCGTACGTAGCTCCTTTAGTCTGTATTTTGTTTAGCTAAAGTTCTGTGACAATCGGCATCTGTCATTTCATGCAAGTAGCCTATAATCTTCGAATTTAAGTCAACATACCAATGATAATCTTTACTTTAACTAGGCCTATATGGGAATACAAAAACATAAATGGAAACATAGATTTATGTAAGAAGTCTCACATACCATACGGTGAAGCCCGATGCAGCATGTTCTAAGTCTCGGCGGCTGCCGCTACATTCCTGCAGACTGCGCGAACTACAAAATTAGGCCTTACTCTTCCAGATTTTTTCAAGCCGATCGAGTTTTTTGCATTTAGTCTTTTTTGTAATCTTTAGCAAATGATCTAATTCCGTGTGATATACTTAGCTGCAAGTTACAGTCTGTCAGTTTTTGCAGCCATGCGCGTCACGTGTTTGGTATCGCATGCCGGCGAATCGCTGTCGATTGCAGCCGCTCAGCTCAACAATTCAGCCAAAGCCCAATCTCCATTAATTCGATGCTCTGCGGATTTGTCGTCCTGGCAAGTCAAAGGGCCTACAATCGCGTGACACGAAACATGTCTAAATGTTGTGCATTTGTTACGGGCCTTTTTGTAAACTTAAAACACAGGGTCGTAAATGTCATATTTCTACCGGGGGAGAAAGTCTAAGTTGACGTCACTTGCGCAGTGAAAGCCGGACTAGAATGATTTAGCAAGTGCATGCATACATATAAATCGGCATCCTCGGACTGTCGGATATCACAGATAGATCAGATTTGACCCCATTCACATAGACTACCTTTTATGGACTTCCTCAGAAGGTCAGCAGTTTTGTTCATGGGTCAAACCCATATCCCCTCGGCAAAACAGCAAAGCTTGTACAGCTTAATCAGCTGCACAAGTCCACAGCCTGTTGTACTCGTACAGCATGTTCTACGAAAAGTCCACAACATGATGGACTAAGTGGAGGTTAGGTTCAAGAAGTCGATGCCAAAACCTGGCAGCGACCCTCCCCGAAAGACTTTTCTGATAAGCCTACGTTTAACGAAAGTATAGCGCTAGTCGCATAGTCCTACGTGTCGCAATGCAATCAGCGGAGCACACGCCGTAATCTGACTCTGCACCCGCGTCAACGATCACCAGTCGGATGAACCACGGCGTCATTAATAAATAAACAGATTATTTAGCGACCGGCTAAACAGCCAGTCACGGTGGAAACGTAGCCTACACTAGACTAAACCCAAATTCCATTTGCTTCTTTTTCTGTTGTGAATTTGTTACAGAGCGTTCTGTATCAGTAACTGTACGACGAAAACCACATCAAATCAAGGTCTTGCACATTATTGGTTTCCGACGTGCTCTGTCTATTGTTTGAGCCATTGAGGCCAGTATAGGCCTACTTGTCATGGTTGACCATCGTTTGAGTAGGGCCTACTTGACCTAATTTTATGTTCTTGCTACTTTAAATGTTTCCTGCTAAAAGCATATCGACGTTTTCTATAATGTCTAGCAATTATGTGACGTAATGCTTGCAGCATTTTTGACCAACGAAGACGACGTTCTAAACGCAGGACTGCATTTGGACAGTTTCGTATTTTCTGCCGTTAGCTAACGTTTTGTTTTTAAAGCCCCTCGGTAATCAGAAGCAAAAAACGAAAAACAAACTTTGGCCGATAATCAGTCATGGTTGATCATAATTTTTTTTTTGGAATATTTTCTTGGTGCGCTTTATACGATAAGAGAGTTTTTTTTCGTTAGACTACTTTTCAAGAACTGAATTTATTTCAGCGGTAAGAGTAGGGCTTACAACTACAACATGTTGTACGTGCAACCGTTTCATATAAGGCTATAAACCCATGCCACAATCTCACGCTATTTCATGGGCAAAAAAATCTATTTCTTTGAATACAATCATCTGATGTTCCGACTTTCGACCTATTCTCAGGCTAATTCCATTAATGGCTAGCGGACAGGGTAGCAGACATTGTTTAGAATTTATCAAGAAAATCGACGGGAAAAACAAGCAATCAACAAGCGATCAGCAGCGAGACTGTATGTCGACTATATAAGGCCAAATACCACTAGTTCGATTTGCTGGGCTAAAACCTGTACAACATCTTTACATATGTATTAACTGTTATACGCCTGGATTTTAATGTAAGCCTACTTGTTGTGCATTTCCATGTTGTACAATAAAAATTAACAACAAGTCGAAACTTGTGGAGTGTAGGCCTTGGTTCCAGGCAACAAGATGATAATTTGCCCCATCTACGCTCGGATTCTGCAGTTGCTGCAACTGCTACGTGCTACGGTCCCGGCGCTCTCGTGTCCCACTGCAGCACTCTGTTTACTGCGACTGTGCGAGTGGATCAATACGCTGCCTCGTCTGCGACTACGACCCGCGCACCGCGAAAAAAACCACCGACTGGAATTTCCCGATGCTGCAGCTGTTACGCATTGTTGTTCGCATCCCTGCAGTGGCGGAACATTCTGTCTTTCGAAGCCCTGATGAGCTCTTTTGGGCTCACGTTGTCCTTTCGCGCTGCGCACGAACTATTTAGATGCTTTATGGCGTGTTTGCACGATCCAGCAAACGTCCGGCAAACTTCCAGCAAATGTATTTAAAATACACATGTTAATGCTGGACGTTTGCTGGATCGCGTAAACGCCCTATTAGTCTCTGACGTCCCCTTCCTCTCGCCCTCAATTCTTCACCAAATTTTCAAAACCGTGCCTGCTCAATACGTGCCTTAGAAACGCAAGCTGCCGATGACGGAATATTTTCATTAGCGCAGTGGTGTAGACTTCAAGATTTTATGAAATTTGTGGCACTAGATGGTGTCAGCTTATTTACCGCGATCACATGTTTACATTCTTCGCATCACGAGTATACACTTGATCTGTCACCGGTCCACGACGGCCGCTGCTGCACTTCCACTCAGTGCGATTTTTGGAAACTGATTAATTTATGCAAAAGCAACCGTTTTGAAGCGTAGTCAATTCTGTAAGTCTAATAGCGTTTTGTCGCAAATTTCTTGCTGAGTTGCTGGATTATGAAAATCCGTCAATATTTGGCACATCGCAGCAGATGTGGACAAGTCAAAATAAGTTTCGGTGTGTGTCTTGTTTTTGACCTGTTGACGACTTGCGGTGCACCCACGTCAGTCGTCTGATAATGCGAATATCTATAGGTTCACGACAAGTAGTTGGGAAACTATTCATATGTCTGTGGCATAATAATGATTACAATAAAAGTAACTGTAGACTGCCGCTTCTTTGTACTAAGACTCCGGAATCAATTAGCTTACGACTAATCAAATTCCAACTGTGATGCTCTAGAGATGTGCTGAGCAATTTAATTTTAATTACAACTTTAGGTTTTTCTGTTATGGATCGAGTTGTTTGTTTGTGCACTTATTTTGATGATAGCCAACAAAAATTTTGTTCTTACAAAAATTAAGCATTTGTAATGTAGCCGCAAATACTAATTTTGTTCAGAAGCATTTTTGCAGAGTTATCATCGTAACAGATGGGCAAATAAAACTCGTCTCTATCCATAGATGCAAAAAACATTTTTATGTTTTTGTAAAAGTTTAAAAACGTGTTTTTTATGTTTTTTAATGTTTTTCCTATTTTTGATATCGTGTTTTTGTTCTTATTAAAACATATACGTACAAAATTACAAATATGATGCATTTCTTATGGGCAAATAGCGTTTAGCCCTGTTTTCCATCTGTACCATAATAACGATTACATAATAACATTCAGTACATTCCAGTCTTCAGTCTTCACAAATGGTAGCTTTTATTTTTAAAATGTTATTGTGCTAAATGTAGTTTGTTGTTTTTTATGTATGTTTCAACAGGTTTTTAAAGGTGAAAAACCATGTTTTTTATGTTTTTTTATTTGCAAATTAATGTTTTTTAACATATATGTCTCGATCCACAACGAAAAAAACGAAACCAGATATCGAAAACGAATCTTTTCGCACCTCTCTAAAACTAACACAACTGTAAACCGGAGGTGATCCGGATGCGGCCATCCACCATCACTTAGCCTACGTGTGATTGCACGTTGACATTCACTTGTCTTTTGTATCTTATAACTAGCTGACGTCTTCTATCTTGACATAGGTGGCAAATTCGTGATTGAATAAAGTCGTAGGTAAGAACCGTGATTAAAATCAACATTTGTAATCTATGTAGGCCCAAATTAATCAAATTGCATACAACCTATGAATCAGCGTTCTTTTTGAAGTCACGACTTAAATGGCGCTAGTGAGATGTAATTATTATGTAATTATTAAAAGCTTTAATAATTACATTTCAATAGCGCCATTTACGTCGTGACTTCAGAAAAAAAGAATAAAGCATTCGCGATCTGAAGAGTAGGTCTAGGCCTAACAGCATGTATTTGTCTACGTGAAGACTGAACCAAATCAAAACTGGCTCACGATTTGTTTTAGGCAGATGTGAGCCAGCTAAACTGCATAAAACTGCAAAAAAACAACATTGCAAGTGAGCTATTGTTTTTACCCGCGACAGCAGGTACGTTACTGCGGAAGCGCGTCTTAGCCATCGCAATCCTCTCTGTCTGTCTGTCCGTCCGTCTATCTGTCACACGGGTGGATCAGTCAAAATCGGTGCAAGTTAGGATCACCAAATCTTCACCGTCGGCTGCCTAGAAGACTCTAGTTTCAGGAGCCGTAAAGCTTTTCTATAAATTCGAAAGGGGTCACCCCGATCGAGGGCGCTAAATAAGAGGGGGTGGGTAAAATTTGCGATTTTTTGCCAATAAGTCGCTGTAGCTCAGTAACGGTGCGAGATAGGGCCTACGTTACTATTAATTATTATATATGTAAAAAACTTACCAGTTTACAACTGTGTGTAAGGACGATGTGATGATATCAGTCCTCTAAAACAGCAAAAATCATTTGGGTAACCTTAGATGGGGCTATGCATATGG
>Ga0056128_1007853_pt1 | contig 13469 bp, 9 predicted proteins | sample WorMetLIZISLAND2_FD_71113 | JGI IMG/M metagenome (GOLD analysis project Ga0056128, IMG submission 71113) | Marine gutless worms symbiont microbial communities from Max Planck institute for Marine Microbiology, Germany - Olavius geniculatus... ... | reverse complement strand
TGAACGTCCCACGGAGCGGCAAAACTCTAAGATGTCTAAGTCGATTCGACTCAGTCTAACATCGTAGTGCAGAAGGCTCAAACTTTTGGGGGAGCAAGAGCTATGGCCTGCTCTCCCGTGTCAAAAGTTGGGGGAGCAGCTGCTCCCTCTGCTCCCCCTGTTCCAACGCCCATGTATTACCGTCCAACGACGCTACTTCAGTAGGCTAGTCTGCATGACTGACTGTTCGCTTTTTTGTTTTCGATCAGGCCTAGGGCCTACTGCAAAAGGCACATTACCTCGTTCTTGGCATCTACCTCCGCCAAGGAGGTTATGTTTTTGCCAGACTGTTTGTCTGTGTGTTAGCAAGATAACTCAAAAAGTTATGGAAGGATCTTTCTGAAATTTTCAGGGAATTGTCGGGAATGGCAAAAACTACAAGTGATTCAATTTTGGGGGTGATCGGAAAACTTTGAAATTTTCAACATTGCTTTAAATGGGGTATAAGGGAAACCGCTGACAAACCGAAGATGGTGCTGCCACCTAGCGAACAACATTGCCTTGGCGGAGGTGTGCGGGCTCTGACTGCTTTCTAGTTTACAAAATAATTATATTCGCTTATGTTATAAATCGTCCGGGTAGTGTATTACTTAAGCTACATGAAAATACTGATAATGAAATACTGAAACAAATCTGTTGAAAATTAATTAGTGCGCTGTGCAGACTGTGGTTAATCTTAAAAGCTCTGTCATAAAAATAACTGCACCATCAACAACGTAAACATAACCGCACGAACCGGCCACATTAAACACTGAACAGCAAGTAATCTGACTGATAAGACGACTGCAGAATATTACATTAATCTGACGCTCAGCTGTAGGGTTAGGGTTAGGGTTGAATCAAGGTTTTTAACTTTTTTAGGTTACATAGAACTAGGTCAATGTAGAAAATGCAACTATAGTTTGAAACGCACTCAAAACTTTCGGTTGTTTATTTTCGTGGGACAAGCTGAACAAAAATCTGCATTACAATCTGACAAGCACTTGGCGGAGGTCTGCGGTCTCTGACTGCTTTTCTAGTTTTATTTGTTTCAGGTTGCACCACGACGAGCACTTACTTGTTTATATAGGCTATACCAGTGTTTGTTGGTCGACGTATGCATTTTACTGTCTGTTTCTCCGCCTGTCTGCCATTAAAGTTGATTATCAGATATGGCGTCATGAGATGACGACTAATATGATAATATGTCATATTATGACAACAATATTTAGTTGGCCGTATATTTTTAAAATTTACGCCTGACTCAAACAATATAAGTTAGCAGTTTTAAGTCCGCTAATTGCTGATGCTGAAACGTAAAAAATAAACTAAAACTGACGCTATTATAAACGTGATAATAATGCTAACACTGCTACTAATACTACGGTACATAGTACATGTATACTGGTGCAATCAACAAAGTGCCATAGGTTATAGTCTCCCAAGACGCAGACGTATTGGCTAGACTAAGTTTAAACTTCAAACAATCAAACATTGGGTTGAAATACAGTCGTCACTCGTCGGCACTCAATAAATAAACAATAAGTGAACAAACAAACGAATAAATAAACAGATCACTATCTACACCGTGTCTCAGAAAAAAAACAGTCCGAATTGTTTTTGTCAAAACTTAGTCAAATTTCCAGCAATTTTGATAGTTTTTGGCATAAAGATGGCAAAAACGATAAAATTATGTAAGGTGCACTCATTTTCCACCTCACCTGATTTATTTCAACGCACTACCATGTGAAACACAGATGCTCCAAATTGTTATATTATGCGGTGGTTATTGGTATCCGATTGCTTACTTTTGCATCATCAATTTGACAGAGGGTGCCACATGGTTTAATAATTTTGTAGTATGAATTATTTTATGGTAAAAACAGCAGACAACAAAATAGCTGGCTGATGAGCTTAAAACACGTCTAATTGATAAGTGAATGTCATTTGATCAATCGATCATTGATTCCGCTATCAGCCAGTGGCGTTGCACCTAAGCCATTGTCTTTGTATGCGGGGCCCACTTTGGACATAAATTCTGATGATTTGCAAGCAAGTTGTTATACAAACTTATGATTTTGCTAAATAATTTACATAGAGATTTATCTTGTGCTTAATGAAGTCGTTATAGCGTTTACTTTGTTAATACCTCAGCGATACGCAACAATTTGAAACATCTATGTTTCACATGGTAGTGTGTTCGCATAAATTAGGTGAGGTGGAAAGTGAGTGCACCTTCCGTAATTTCATCATATTGGGCATTTTCCTGCCAAACATTATCAAATTCAGTGAAAATTTGACATGACAAATACAACTTTGACTGTTTTTCTTCTGAGACATGATGTATACACTGTCTCTCAAAAAACTATCCAGAACATTTTCGATTGCAACTTGAAGAAGGATTATCAAATTTTAATAATTTTTGGTACGAATATTCCTGAGACAACTTGCCATTAAATAAATGTTCAATTTCCCACCTCACCCAAAGTCTGTTTGTGCACTACTTGGGGAAAATAGAACCAACAAAATATTGCTTTTTTACCCAATGCAGTATTATTGCTTAATCTAAATAACGCACAAAAACATATTTTGTTAACTTTCTTGACACTTTGGCTAACATTTCATCCAATTGTTTCATTTTTCAACTGCCTACAGCAAAACTGCTTTAAATATGGACGCATTGTGCGAACACAAGCATGGAGACGCTTTCCGCATTCATTGACAGCAGTATCAACAATGTTCTATTTCAGACCAATCAGGACTTCACCAGTCACTTCTTGAATTTATAAACATTCCAGAACGTCATCTGGTAAACACACTGCTGCACGGCAGTCAAACCTTGTAATTGACTGGCTGTTAGGGCGAGAGATCTGGATAGATAGAATTTACTCAAGTTTTTCATTTATTTCAACACGATTTGCTTGGTCGGTTTTCACAGATAGTGCAAGAGCAGAAGTTAGGTGTGGTGCGAACTTAAACAATCATTCAACAGCCAGTGGTGTCAGAAATATTTGAACCAAAAAGTATCAAAATCTGATCATGTTTCTTCAAGTTATGATCGATAATGTTGGGGATGTTTTCACGTTTTTGCATATTTCAATGCATATTTCACCTGGTTTGCATTCCCTTGGTAGTGCAGAAGCAAACATTGGGTGAGGTGGGAAGCTGAACGTTCATTTGATGGCAAGTTCTGTCACGAATATTCACACCAGAAATTATTAGAATCTGATAATTTTTCTTGAAGTTACAATCGAAAATGTCGGGGATGTTTATTTGAGACACAGTGTAGTGCACTACCGATGAGCCAAGCGTGGTCTATAAATTAGGGCTGGTACTGATTAAAATTTTTTTAATCGATTAATCACCAAAAATTAATCACGATTAATCGATAAATTCTGAACAATTTTTCAATTTTGTAGTTAATGCAAAAAAACATGAAAACTGCAAAACGCAAGTATACTTGTTACCGTTCATACAAGTTGGAAATGTATATAGGCCTTTTCGTACACTATGCAGTCAGTTAACACGCATTTCAGGCTTTCAGCCAATCATGCAGACAAACAAGTGATGTGACATTTTCGGGCAAAAGAGCAGCACGCGTTTTGTTCACAATGTAGCCTGATGAGCTAAACAGGCGTTCGCATGGGACAGATGTCGCAGGTAGGCCTAAGCAAAGTACTGTCCAAAATTTAATCAAATTTTAATCGATTAAAAAAATTAATTGAACAATTTTTTTAACGATAAATCGATTAATTAATCGTTAATTTTCGCAGCCCTACTATAAATATTATTTATTCGCCGCTTTAGTTGAAATGGATATTTAAATGGGGCCTGGCCTGCTCGTTTCTGTTGAATGACACTAACTTGACTTTGGATACCACACATTTTTGATTCTGTCAAGAAAATATTTACATCGACAAATTCTTATGGCTGTAATGCTATTCACACAACTATAACAGATAAGCTTAGGCCTACATCATAACCATAACAGCTACCGACGGTGCTGCAAGGAATTTATGGTATAGCTTTTAAAAAAAATCATTGATAATTATTAACAAAGTTATTTCAGAAGGAATGCTAACCACGAATACCCTTTGATGGCATGTTTTCGCTGCAGCATGCACGCCATGATGGACTGCACACAGGATTTAATTAACCCGTTAAGTGCCGAATAATTTTATGAAATACCATGAAAGTAGGTTTTCAACATGTATATATAGTACCCTGGCCCTGAATGGGTTACGTGGTCAACTGCTGGACAGCCAGTAGAATTAGTCCGCTTAAGGCATATGACGTGTTCAAACTGACAGAACTAAAGTGAACTGAATCAACTGAAATGAACGACCAATAGATTTCAGCTCATTTCACTTTTAATTGTCGCTTTAAACACGCCTTTAGACGCGACCACCAATACTTCGACTTGTACAGCGTGTTGTACAACAAATCCACAACTCGTCGAAGGAAGTGGAATTTGTGTCTTAGTCTAAGTGTTCAGTCGGAGTCAGTCGGCGGTGAGTCGTCGCTGCTGTCATTGGCCGTGATGGGAGGAGCCGATGCCGACCTGTCGCCCGCTCTACCCTCTCCACTCGCCGCCGACCTCTCCGTCGACGCGGCCCGTGATGACCGTCCTGTTCCAAACAGTCTGGCGGCGAAGGACGACATCTCAGACGACGACTCGTCATAAGCAGCCACGCCGGCGTCAGGCTTGCAGCGCACTCGGTCCGTGAACTCGATCTCGACCGTGTATTCATAGCGGGCCGAGTGACGTACCCAGCGGTCCGGCGGCTCGTCAGCCGGACACCCGGATACCGAGACTGATCGGACCTGGGCATGAGACACCGTCGAGTTGGTCATACTGAACTCGACGTTGACAAGCTTGTCCATTGTCTGCGGAATCACGTCCTGTGGACCCAGATCCACGTTCAACGACAACAGATGCGTCCTGTAGGCGCCTGCAACCACACACACACACACGTAAACGAAACTGTCAAGCCACGGTATCAAGCACACAAAACACAGAAAAAACGTGACCTTGACATTTGCCCTTGAAATTCAATACGGTTCTAGATGTTGTCGAGATACAATGTTCGTGCAAAATCTCGTCAAGCTAAGTGCAGCGGTTCGTGAGTTTTCGTGTTGACAGAGAAACAAAGAAAAACTTGGCGACGATGCTGAAAACAATACTGTCGTCGCTACAACAAGAATGTATGATATTGTGTACCTACGTGTTCAGATCTGGTGTGTTTCTTAACCAGCTAAATTTGACGGTCCACTTGTACTAATGGTTTACGCGTTTGACTATCGGACTCATAAGTTTTGGGCTACGATTTGAATCTCACGGCGGCCACTTGCAAGCACAGCAACCTTGAGCAAGGTGCTTACCCATACTGTGTGCTCAGGTCAACTTAGCCTCCTACCCTCAGCGGGATAAAACAAAAATAAGCAGTAGATACGGGGTAAAAGCATATAACGTGGATGAGCGGGGCTGTGGCATATGTCTGCTGGCTGCACCACGGTTTCAGTTGTTCGCTAGCGAAAACAATGGATGGTAAAGGTAAAAGGTAAAGGTCGTCAATTTGTATAGCGCATAGTCGCGAGCATGAGCACGCCTCTAATGCGCTTTCGTCACTAACCAGAGCCGCCTGCCGCACGGCCACCGTGTGCAGCCTGCAGACACAGGCTGGCGCAGCGGCCGGCTAGGCAACTCCAGTCAGCTGTACCAAGGTCCCCACCTTCCATAACCCATATAAATGAGTTACTACTCATTTTACCGTCCCACGGAGGGTAGAAGGCTGAGTCGACCTAGCTGGCAGGCTTCGCACCGAGATGGTTTACCTGCTTGTAGGTACTAACCGCATTGCAGTACTAACCGGGCCCGGCGTAGAGTAATATCGTTTCAGCCGAAACGCGTTACCAACTACGCCACGCCACCAACCGCATAGTGCGCTGCGGTATCATTAGCTCATGCCAATCTGCTGCCACTTCTGAGACTGTAAAGCGCTTCTAGATGTGAGCCCAACTCTTGTATAAACAGTGTTGTGTCTGGAGTTGACAACCACGGGCGTACGATAACGCACGACCAATGGAACGACTGTGTCAGCTCATGGTACCGACCGACCCTCGGCCACCGTCGAATAAGTGTCGCTTAAAGCGCGGTACAAATTCATTCAACGCTCACTTATACCATTCCGGACAGTGGTTTCAAAATCAACAGTCAGCAGGTAGCTGATCAAAAGCAGCAGAGTTCACAAGACTGAAAAAAAACAAACGGAGAATTCTCCTCAGAACCTTCCGAGAGAAACAGCTCTGTAAGTCCAACGCATTCAGGGAAGAAATGCAACGTAAGTGCAAGACTTAGTGTAAATATATTTTATAAAAAAATGCGAAATTTTCCGAACAATGCATAGGCCGCCTACCTTCGTTGCGCTCCGGTAGCTGGTCGATTCTCCAGACGATTGCTTTGTATACGTGTTCGTACTTGGCGAGTCCGGCGGTGACCTCAATCAGACTGGGAGGCAGAATTCCCTGTGCCAGCTGGGTCAGACGTTCAAAGCCCTTGATGCGGCCTGGCCGACGAGTGGCCGAATGGACTGAGCCGTACTTGAAGCGTCGTTCAACGCGGAACAAGTAGATCCAAGGCTCGGGCAGCGGGAACCGAATCAAGATGTCTTCACACGGAGTCTGCGCGGCGCGACGACTGCTGCTGTAATAGCCCGTCACAACCACCTATACCACAACGCCCCAGCATTCATTATCTGTCCCGCTGCTATACCATAGCATGGGACACATAATAAAATCACTAAAATCACAAATTATAAAATCTGTCTTTCTATATAACATATATATATGTAGGCGCTCAGACAGCTACAATTTTTGTCGATTTCAATAAAAATGTTCCACGGTGGTTCGGGGCTCGAAAGAGATCGAGTTTGTTCGGGGTGAAAATCCAATCACCCTTTCCCATATGGGCCTAATGGTAACAATAATAATTATTTTGGACACGACAGAACCCCAGTCAATCGTCAATCCTTGCTCAAGGCTAATTACTGTCCGCAGGTAGCAGCAGTATCGTGCACACACAAAATGCACAAAAACACAATGACCTTAACCCGTGAGCTTGAAATTCATTAGGGTTCTAGAGATATTGAGGTAGGCCCTGTGCATGTTCGTGCAAAATGTTATCAACCTAAGCACAGCGGTTCATTAGTTATTGTGTTCAGAAAGAAAACAACTCAGATGAAAACAACACTGTCGTCGCTACTCCAAACAGTAATCAATCAATCAATCGATCAATCGTTTATTCGTCCAAAAACACATATTACACGCAAGAAACTGCAATTTAACATTACACTGACAAAAAGATCTAGGTATTAAGCTCTTACGGAAGTCCATAATAACAAACGTGAGTACGAACACAATTTTATAAGCAAGAATTACTAGTAGGCCTAACAATGATTTAAAACACGTTAGATAATCATTTACACTTATACTCAAAATGCTTTGCTTAAACCTATTTAGAGAAGTAAAATCTACACTGTTAGGCAAAGAATTTCAGACTTTTAAAATTCTTCAACTAAAAATGTAGCTTTACAGTTATGAGTAAAAGATGGTTTAGGCCTATACAACTTATATTGATGACCACGAGTTCTAGTATACTTAATTGAAAAGACTCGGACATGTTGACATTAACACACTCAAATACAATTTTGTAGCACGAGATGAGATCTAAGTGCAGACGCCTTAGTTCCAGAATCCAGACTTTGCAGTTCGAGCCTTTTTAACCTTTCCACATAACTGTAATTAAACAATCCAGGTAGCCTCTTTGTGAATTTATGCTGGACACTTTCCACTGCCTCAATATCTTGAATTAAAGATGGTGACCAGACAACAGTGCTATATTTTAGCACGAAGAAGTAAATTTGCATCACATGATACAAATGAACGTAGGCCTATGCAATTTCCTCTTTTTGTGCTGTACTAACAATTTTGTGTATATGTAGCGGGATAAAAGTAAGGTGCCGGGTTCGGTTGTTGTTGTGAACGTGGAAGTAGTCACTGGAAGATTGAGATGTGTGAGAGACCTAGTTATTGACCTCAGAATGTAAGGATGATCTACCGACATGTCAACTGTTAACTGAGTGAGCCTGAGATAGCTATAAAATGACTTTTGATGAAACCGAACCTGGCGGATTTTCTACCAGAATGTCTAACATCTGCAAATTAGTTCGCTTCTTTCTCACTATATCTGCCACGACGGACTGCTTCGAGCACTTGTTCGTAAAATCGTCAGAACTTGCTAGGGGACGTGTGAAGATGACGGGACCGGCCTTTTATCATTGATGGTGTTTGACGATGTTTAAGTAAGTAAGTAAGTAAGTAAGATTATTAAGAAGGCGCAATTTAACAATAGCCACAATGCGCCGCGCTCTCAACGCCCAAACTAGAGTTAAGGTTAGGGTCATAACATTGGCTGTGTATAAGATAGAGTCATAATTTTTGATTCTACAGGGCGGTCCAACAAAACGGCACAAAATTTATGGCAGCATAATTTTGCAACCATACGTCACAGAGTCATGCGGTTTTCAGCAAAATGTTCTGAAAGAAATCTTTACATGACTTGTTTAAATACAGCAATTAAATATTCTTTGTTTTGCCGCTGTTAAGTAAACTATTGAAAAACAGAATTACCTTTAATGTACCTTAGTCCATAAAACTTGCCACTATTATTTTTTCAATAGCTCCATGAAACATTGGCCGATTTCAATAATTTTTGGCATGTGACATTAAGAAAAAACTCGACGCTAAGGTTTGTAGTTTTGGCCACCTCACCTTAACGTTGCCGCTACACTACCGTGTGAAATGCAGAAGTCGCTGTTTGGCCTTTGACAACAATGAATTCCTATCGGGTAGCGTATGCGTCAGCTCAGAAATTATGAACTGAATAGCGACAAACGCAATTAGCAATTATTAGCACTTAAAAAACGAAATTTGTAGAATTTTTGCCAAAAATTGGCTAGAAGTCGGTTAACTATACCAGATGGGCTCTACAGCCTATAGCAGTTCCTGTTCCAGTGCGTAATGCCCCTCAAGGTCATACAAGGTCAATGATTTTCGTGTCACGTGAAAGGGTTAATGCGACTTCCTATTAGTCATTAATAGCAACCTTGGCCCTATCTCTCACCGTTTCTGAAATACGACGTACCATTTAGTCACAATACATCCGTTACATATATACGGACGGACGACAGACAGACGACAATTGTACCAAGTACGGCTTTACATCATGGCTGTAGCTCAACAAAAACCAACTGTGATTATGATTTGAAAGCTGGTTGTGTTGGCCAGATACCTCGGCTCTGATCTCGACGTGTCGCTCGACGACTGACATCTGGACTCGGACCTGCAACGGTAGTTCGACGTTGGGCCGCGGTCGCACGCGGAAACGCATCAGCTCGAAGCGACACGCGTCCAACGGCACGAAGCGCAACACTCGCGACTGCTCGAACTCTTCGACGTCTACCAGCGCGTTCAGCCGCCAGTCCTCGATGCGGATCCACTCTTCGGTCTTGATGGGAATGATGTCGTGCCGACCGACCACCTCACGACCTCGCCGTCGACGATCATTGACGCCGACCTCGAGCGTCGGTGAGCCGGACAGGAACGCCAGACAGAACAGCCGGACCCGAGCCTTGTGGCGCAATATGTGACCGTCTGTATCGCAACGTGTGTTCATCTTAATCATCATCTCCGATGAGAAAAGACGTTAAGGCGCGTACAGAGCGACGTTATGAAACTGAAGCGAACTGACACGGTTTAGTTATTGACGAACGGACAAATGGGCACGCAGTGATGCATTACAGTAGGCACCATCTAACGGCGTCTGTGGCCTACATGACTATGCGTACGCGTCAACTGATATGGCCAATGGGCTCGCGCTCTCGCCCATTTTTCAGTTCGTCAAAAACTGAACCGTGTCAGTTCAGTTACGCCGCTCTGTGGTACGCGCCTTTAGGGTGAATAGATGTAGCTGTATTAGAAAATGAAACAGGTACACACACAACACAATCTGTAGCAAAGGACGATTGTAACGAATGACAGAAATCTAAAGACACTGCAGGAAAAAAGGGAACGTTCACACAGAGAGTGGCAGACAGACGATGTTGTGGAGTGGTGCAAAAGAGCAAATGTGCAGGAACTGAACCAATCAGCACACCTACAGGACCCAAGCAACTGACAGAAGATGATGAAGCCGGCGCCAGACATCAACGGCCATTGAGCCCAGGACACAAGACTTATCGTCAAATTACTGCTCGCTGTACTTCGTATGGCGCTATAGTGTTATATAAACTCGAGTGTCAGCTGACCTCGGTCAATGTCGGCGCAGTACTCGTCCAAGACGTCAATGTTGAGTTCGTCCTTCGTGTAAGACGCGTAGTTGTTGCTGCGACTCATCGACATCTTAAAGAACAGATCTTCCATGGTGTTGACAAAGTTCTTGAATTCTGCGTAGTTGAGTCCGCCCAACTTGAGAATTTCGGCGGCGTGCGGCGCGTGGTCTAAGATCATCGTCGTTTTCGGTTTGTGTATCAGGTCCTTGAGACCCTTGAAATCACGCACACGAGCCAGGTCGCCGATCGTCGGTGCGATCCGATCGCCGCGTACCCCGATTGACTCTTTGTAAGATACCTTCAACGACACCATCAACACGACCAAGTCCAGTTAATGTAGCCTACGCGTTTTAGTTAGACAGGCCTAATCCTCAGCGATTAGAAATTCTGTAGGGGCCTAATAACTTTTGAGTTCACTTCTTTCTAATCTATATGGATTAGACAAGAAGGTGATCGTACTCGGTTCCTATAGCGAGTGGTCAGATTCCGAGAAATAGATTAGGCCTACAATAAAGATAAACTTTTTTGCTCCGTGAAACATAAACCCGCGCAATGTCTCTGTTGTTCAGTCAGTTTTACTGTGCAAACCTGGCCGCCGACGAGACAATTCATTTCGCTGCTCGCACCCCATCTTGCATTTGGAAAACAATTTACCGGTTGAAACAAAACTGGACAATGTGAAATGTCAAGTTTCGCTGAGACTATAGAATACGACTAAAATTTAAGACAAACGTCTTAGTTAGACCCACAACGTATTCTAATATGAACAATTCAGTCCTGACATTGGCCTTAAACTAAACTTTGGTCTTAGACTAAAGTCTCAGAAAAAAAAGTTAACCTCACCGATTGAAAACCGTTATCAGCTAGCCTACCTGTTGAATCTTGACGGTGTGACATTTGCCGTACTGGTCCATCTGCTGCAGTCCCATCTCACAGAGGCTGTAGGCCGGCTGCAGCACGACCTCGTGCAAGCATTCAGTGGACTGATCGTCAGCGAACACACGCACCACTGGTACATCACCCGACGATGTCGTCTTGGTTAACACGCGGACGAACGCAGGCTTCCAGAACCGATTCTGAGTCAGCTGCTTACGGAACGGTTGACGAAGCAGCAGATTCCAGCCGCCGAACTGGTCGGAGTGAGGTAGAAACGGCTCCAGAGGCTCCAGATTGTCGGCTTCCAACTCCTCAAAGCTGCTTGCCTCCGACTTGGACTTCGGTGACAAAACATCATCGATAGATCTGGCGGGCTTCGGCTGCAGGTCGGACAGCTTGTCTGACAACTCCGACTGTTTGTTGAATGGGTTGAATCTACAGGAAAACAGCGGCGTAATTATTCATGCAACTTATCGTGTGCAATTTAGCGGTAATCTCGCTACTGAAATGACATTAACTTACTTCACTTGCCGTATTTTAGCGGCAGTAGCCACTTAATGCGACGTCGCGACCTGAAATTGAACCAACGATCTCGCGATCGTAAGTCCAAAGTCCTAATAAGCCAAAAGTCAATTGTTACCGTTATAATTACGGGTAATATTGGTTTGACATTATTTATCACGGTATTGAATCAAACAGTAGTCGTCATGCGACATCAAAAACAAATTATTGCGCTGAGCTTCGACCAAGTCTTGTGACAATTACAACTAGAAATTTGGGGCAAAGCCCAACACCAGTCCGCCCGGCGTCCTAAGTCCGATTGGGGGAAAAATTTGAGGGTTGTGAAATTTCCCCGTTGGCAAAGTCACGTGGCCCGAACTCAAATGCATTAGTATATGTAGAACGCGCAATGTCGACATAGGGTGGGTCAACATGCACACCTATAACTTTTTTGTTTGTCGACCAAAGTTCACAATTTTTTATGTTTAACGCTGGATGAATTGCCCTTGATAACGCCATTGACCGCTTGTCGATATCTTTATGCGTTCTAGAGGTATTCGCGGTCAAACTCGAAAGTTGTCGTAAATCGCACCGAATTTTGGACGTTTTTTTGCCCTCCAAAATTTTAAGGGGGCGGCATCCCCCAAAAGTTATACCCGCGTTAACACTCCACATAGAGGCACGTCACGTGACAAAGTGCTGTGGGGCTACTCCCATACTACCGCCGAAGTTATGGAGGTGCATTTACTACATTTTAAGCCAATTTTTGACCCCCCCTTTGAAAAAAAATTGTAAGGGGGCCCCCGTCCCCAGTGGGGGGGTGCGCTAGTAAGAATTGGTCATTCTCTAGCACGTGTAAAAATTTGGGGCGCAGCACCCCCTAGGGGCCGAAATATGGTCTTCCGAAAAAAGCGCTTTAGGTAGGTACGATTTCACATCAAGATATCTAAGGCTACCGGACCAATGTTCACCGGACTTGTTTCGCCTAACGCGGGAGTAATCCCGATAGATCATGTACTTGACCGATTTCGAATATCTTCATACGTTTTGTAGATATTCGCCGCCCAACTTCGAAGTCGTCCGAAATCGGGCCAAATTTTGCATGTCTTTTGCCTCTGAAATTTGTTTGGGGAGCGCCCCACGAAATTTTGGACCGGCATTATAAAATTCGGCCTAGTACTGACCACCGTGTAAAAGTTCGCGCCGATCGGCTGACGCAACTCGGAGATTTCGCGTTGACAAAAAAATTTTAGAAAAATAAAACATCTCCAGTAAAACTTAAGTCCTCCCGAAAACTATCTTTCCGGGCGGATTGAAAAAATGTGAAACCACAAACGCAGGAAGTGAATGAAAAGGCTTAGTTATAGATGAAGCCACGAAGTCAGAATAACCACTAGGGCCTAGTGGCGGTCAATGTCCACCGCTTAACGATATTGTGGACTTTTTACTTAGATACATGTAGTATCCCAGTCCGACTGCGAGTTCCGGCTGCTCCCAGTGCAATCAATCTGAGTGCAGCGTGCTTCTTTGCCGCCTGAAATGCATGCAGCCAGACGACACTGCGACTATTTCGCCTCAAGGGCAGCCACAAACACAATTAAAACTGTAACAAGACAAGCACACACACAAAGAGAAACAGATTTTAAAAAATAAAAGAACCGTAAAATGCAACCAAACACACAGACA
>Ga0056128_1007851_pt1 | contig 13471 bp, 6 predicted proteins | sample WorMetLIZISLAND2_FD_71113 | JGI IMG/M metagenome (GOLD analysis project Ga0056128, IMG submission 71113) | Marine gutless worms symbiont microbial communities from Max Planck institute for Marine Microbiology, Germany - Olavius geniculatus... ... | reverse complement strand
CAGTGCACATAATTGTCAAACTTATGTATGTTGGAAAAATATATGTTCAGCAATGTGGCAATTCAGTAGTAACACTGTCACTGTGAACGAAATTCAACTTTGTTGAAATATACAAAGTCACTTAGTCACATATAGCCTGTCCTATACAACAGGACCAAGACTGGAAAAATTTTCCGAAACTGAAAAATACTCTAGACTGCAACCCTGGTCTCGGACCCTAGTAATATCAGTCTACAGAACTGGTTGGCAGCAGTGGTAAAAAGTGAGGCAGCTAGGAGCTGATCCACTGCAGTGATTTCGACCCCCTGCTAAAATTACAGCCCACCCTGCCCAATGTTGGGCGGTTTTGGGACTGTTTTGCTCCATTGTACATGAATTTAGATTTTACGTCATTTATGTAAAGAAACGGCTAGTTTTAGTAATAATAAATTAATAATAATTGTATTTGCAGACATCCATACGCAAAGCCAGTAGCTACAGACAGTGTTTAACAACAGTTAATGTGTTTGTGCTTATTTTTTAAAAATTTTAACTGACCACAGAGTCGTAAATATCAGATTATCTATCCACCAGAAAAGAGCATTGTGGAGCTTAAAATGCATGAAATTCGTTTTTCGGCCGGGGCTCCGCCTCGGACCCCGCTGGGGGAGCTCACGACGCTCTCCCAGCCCCCCTAATCGGCTGGGGAGGGGGAAACCCCCTCCCCATTCCTCACCCCCCTCGACGCCTACGGCGTCTCGGTCTCAGCCCCTGCTAATTGGGAGGGGGGTGTCTCCATCCTTCAGGGGGGGGGATGGAAGGCCCTGATAATGTGTGCCAAATATTATAAAAAAAACAAGTTTAAATTTGTTGAAGTTATTCTGGAAAAAGTGTAGGCTCTGATTTCCCGGACACGGTGCATGTATTTAACTATAATAATCAATGGTTATCGAGTCGGTAAAACAAACGAACCATCGCCCATCTACATAATCGCACTGTATAAGTAACAAAAAGCAAACGCACACATTACACACGTAACTATACGCTTTGTATTAGATCCCGTAGCAAACTAAACTATACCGTCGTCACGAAATGTATACAGTGAACGCATGGAAGGCCTGCGGAAGTAGTGCTGGGACTATAATACAGCAACAATCGGATATAATCGTACAAACAAAGTAAATGAGAAACTACAAGGCGAACACAGCCAATTTAAGCATACAAATAGGCCCTACAGTGAAAGCGAGTGAGTGCATGGTTCAACGTCCCACCCGACATATTATAGGTCATTTTCAGGGAGAGCTTTTTCAGGCAAAATGCACATATACACACAATGGAACAAGTCCTTCACAACAATTGAACAGAAAGTTTAACCTTTACAGTAAAACCTAACACGAAACATAAAACACAGAAACAATCTAAGCCTATAATTTTAAAAACTCGCCATTATTATTGTGCATAATAAGGTAATGGCAGTTCTAATAATCTTCCGTGTTATCCTCCGGACAGTCACCAATGTCATAATGTCTATTGGACCTACAGTGAGATGTAAGTTCGTACAAAAAAACAGTGTATATCGGAGCCAGTACCCCCATGAACGGTTCTACAGATATATACGGTGTTTCATAAAAAGATCCCTTTTTCTTTTTTTCATCATTTACTCAAATGATGATCAATTTACACGAAATTTTTACCAGTTGTAGCTGAAAAAATTCTTATTCAAAATATTTTAGCAAAAAATTGTTTGTTGATTAAATATTTTTTGCTAGTCGTGACGTAACGCTGACGTCATAATGTGACGTGAGTACAAGCTTGCTTGCCTGAACTGGTACTGTCAGTTGCTACCCTGCTTCAATGGTGAACTTAACCTGGTTCATTAATGAAAACAAGAAATTTGAGCTAATGCTCACGAGACGCACGAAATCCTATAGCTGTTCGCTAACTCTCAGTCTATCTCCAGCCATTTCGTCGCAGTTCATCCTTGGAGTGTGCGCTGCAGCCGAAAATCGCAAAAAAATCAATAAAACCCCTTATTTAGGAAGTTCAGGGTCTTTCAAAGTGATCGATGTTGATACGACTGAAAAGCTCGTCACTAGCGTTTGTTGTGATAGGCAGCATGCCCATGCCTATCTGCAACCGTTTTCACGAAAGACTGGCTAACAACGGTAAAATAACGACTTTGCGTAAAATGGCCGACCACAAACGTCTATAAAGTCGAGTCACACTAAAGTCTTAGCCCATCTCGTAATTAACCGACTTCTAGCCAATTTTTGGCAAAAATTCTACAAATTTCGTTGCCATGGCAACGAGAGTCAACCATGGTAGACTTACTAAAATTATTTATTTGCTCCGCCCTCAAAACCTGACACACCAGTTGGACATCAACCTTGTACTCGCGGCACATAATGACGTCAGCATTACGTCCCGACTAGCAAAGAATATTTAATCAACAGCCATATTTTGCTAAAATATTTTGAATAAGAATTTCTTCAGCTACAACAGGTAAAAAGTTCGTGTAAATTGATCATAACTTGAGTAAAAACGATGAAAAAAAATAAAAAGGGGTCCTTTTTATGAAACAACGTGTAGTTATGCACAACCTTCAGAAATGGCAAACTGTGAAAAAAAGCTCGACAGAGGTAAGACAAACGATAATCGTTTGACCTGCTAAGTACGTTGTCACTAAACTGAATTCTGAACTCTGAAATAAATGAAATCAGTTGAAGCAATCCCATTAATTCACAGCGATGGTCTCCGGGGCATGCACGAAAAAATGAAAAGCGCACCTGCCCCCCTCCGGAGAAGAAAAAAATGCATCACCCAAACAAATAAACAGTTTAACTTCACATAATCTGAAGACGTGCAAAATTAAAAAAGGTAATGGATGGAAAAGTGCAGAAGATTTAACTCTTCACAGTACATTTTAGCAGTAAACGTACGCAAGCAGAACAAACTGAAACATGCAAAATATTTAACGCGGATGCTTTCAAAACTACATGAAATGTTGAACATGCAGCGAAACTCGCAATTCGGCGTGTCCAACACGAAATTAACCGCAGCGCTGATTGTTATAACTTGCATTCATTGATAAAAAATACTCACGCCTTGCAGCGACATATTTAGTAAAGGTGTTAATGGACAGCAGAAATATTTCTAAGTTTGGTCAAGGCTACTACCTTCATCTTGAAATAAATTTTTATTTTCTGGGTAAATTTTTCTCTTCACTTTCAAGGGGGGGAAGGCCCGACCTAAATACCAGGGAATGTTTTAAGGGTGGAATCAAACCAGAATGTGCCGCCCAAGCAGAAATACGTGGAACCCAATTTATTGCAATTTGAAGACCCAATTATTACGCTTGTAAGGTATGTTAAATAGACTGAAGTCAAATATAGTTAACTTCCTGATCAAGTAATCAGTTACCTAAGTTCAACTCTGTTGTAAAAATCACTCAGAAAATGGCGTAAATTTATATTAAAGTTTACAGCTTTCGTGGGCAGGCTTGGCCCTAAAAAGTCCGTTTCTTCGCCTTTCTTCTAAGTCCAAAAGATGCTTAAAATATACCTTGCTAAATACGTCACTGCACGGTGGCTTATCAGCAAAAGCTAGCACAGAAGCTGGGTCAACGCACTACAATCGCTGAATCACAAACTATTAAAACGTACAACGACGCTAGTAAAGCGTTCAAAAAAACTTATCTGCAGACACACCGAACAGAGTTTAAAGTAAAACTAAATGAACATCAGAAATAAATAAGCAAAATCATACAGCGACAGTAACGTAACGTAAGCACACAATTTGCTTTGAAACGATTAGACGCAGCACATTTAATGTACGGTAATAAAAATCAGCTGCCGGAAATCAAATCGTACATAACCTCAAACCATATAAAAATCTGAGATTCAGAAAAAAGTTGGGATTTTGCAATCCACTTCCGACAAATAGTTTCATCACAAACAGAAACGCGTTTGACTGACGACGCAAATTAATAATTATAATGCGCTGTGAACCGGAGGCAACACTATGCACGCATTGCCAGATTAATATTCACTTCACATCTAAGCACAAAAACATAAATTCTGACAAAACCTGCTGGAAAGTATAACACTTGTCTACGAAACTGTCCCACTGAAATCTAGACTATTTAATCACATCCTGTAGTGACAGATATGCAGAAAAAAACACGGCCATCATTTAGCCAAATGCCCGTTTGTGAAGATCGAACTATTCACCTGCAGATGAAAAGTACAACCTCAAGATAAATATTATGCGGTTGGGCAAACTCCTGCCAAACAGTAAGATTTCCCTAATTCTTTAAAATAAACCGATAAAACAAGTTAGCAAGTACAGCCATCTTACACAGGTAAAAACTTTCACAAAACAGTTCAAGAGTTGGCAATAGTACGAGACGAGCTTAACTAACACAAGAATTCCGCAAATAAACTACTATCAGTAACTCACTCACTCGTGCATGCATAGCTGCAACGTTAGCGGTAAAATTCGTTGTACGTGACTCACGCACTCAGTAAAATGCAACGCAGTAAAATGCAACGCAGTAAAAAGCAACATAGGGATTAAGCCAAAAACATCAGCAAGTCAGCACTTACACTACTAAGCCTAGTTATATTGTTATACCTCGACGCAAAATACCTGCACAGGATTTGTCCAAATTGCGTCACGTGACGTTAACAAATACCGACTGCTGCCTGGTGGGCAACAGTTCACTTCAATGTTGCCCACGCAACCAGGCATCATTGAAGTTGTCAAATGATTTTTGTTTAAACGATATCTGTTTTGGGGTATAACAAAACAAATAGTGACTGGCGTGTCAATCATCATTGAAAATTTTTCCCCTCAGTTTGTAAAATGCTGCCCTCCATCTTCGATCTCAAGCAACATTTTACTAACTCTGGGTCAAAAATTTTCAATGATGACCTCGACACCAGTCACTATTGTATAACGTTTACTTCATACAAACGATGAAAGAAACACTAACCACCATATTATGAGTGGTAACTTAAGTCAGTAACATCAGAATATTTTCCATAACAATGGAACTTACAGATAAAAGCTGACAAAATCAACATATGCACAAAACTATCAAATGTAATGAAGCAATAACATGCTAATGTCCTGCTCAGATGTTAAGGATATTAAACTGCATTATACTACTGGCAATATTTTGCAACAAACATACACCATAATCAAACAAAAAACATAATAAAAAAAACAAAAAAATAACATTTCAACCGAAATGATTATAATCACATTGTACCATCAATTATTTTATACTGCATTTTCCTACCGGCCAATCCCAAAATGCTGCATAATGTTGACTTAATCTTTAGAAACGTTTCTCTGCTTTTATCTGTACACACAACCATTGCCAACACAACTGTCCAAACAGCCAGTGGCGTCTATCCGTATACCTGGTGGGTGCAGCTTGCATCGAGAGAAAAAAATAGGGAAAGGCAAGTTTGGATAAGGTTGTAAATCAAAACTTTCCCCCTATTTTTCACTGGGCAAACTACACCCTTAAAAAAACTTTCTCCCTAAAGGGAAAGAAGCCCAAAATCGAGAGAAAAACAAACATTGGGGATAACCTCAGCCCAAAACTGTAAGGAAGTTGCACCCGATTTTGATTCCAGATTTGGGGGATAGAAGCCACTGCAAACAGCCAGTGAATAAAAAGCAAAAAACCCGAGCATCCAAACCGATTACAAGCACACACAAACAGCCAGTTCTAACCAAAACTTTTTGGGGTTGCTCATACTAGCTGGTACTCTCTAAAGGTGTCCAAGAAATGCCTCTGGAAGTTTTTGGTGTTGTATGCCGAGCCTGGTTATCACTTGGCCAGTTTGCGAGTAGGTAAACCATCTCGGTATGTAAGTCAACCAACTGCCCAGGTCAACACAGCCTTACATCCATGAAAGATAAGTAAATCGAATACTGGCCTGCCTAATTGGAGTTGAGGTAAAACACAGTCACCTGTGTCAATAACACTGTGCAATCCCATTTGGCAGGTGATGCTCGTTGCTCCTAGATGGGTTCCTTTAATCCTTTAACAAGCCAAATACCATTAACAACAAACAACCAATAGTTTAAAAGCACTAAAGTTCAACCACCAATATGGTACACAGGCACTCAGGAAAATGACAAATAAGCCTAAATTCCATTATGTTGTCTTTGTTAAGTTTTGGTGAAAGTCGCGGACGTGGACCATGAAAATGCAGTTGCAAACCATGAAATGGGGACGTCATGGGAAGTTTCGGACTCCAACCATCTCAAGATGCTGAGATGGTTGTGATGAGGTCCATGACAAATCCGTTTGTAATAAAATTTAGTCCACGACAAAACACAGCAAAAGTTTGCAGGACACTTGTCGCAAAGTCGGCGTAATGGAACTTGGGCTGCAGGATGCACAATTAACAGTACAAGTGAGCAGAAGAAAAGCTGCATACCAAACCTTTCAGTCAGCGTAGGCTGCTTTCAATCAACTATCACATTCAAACAACACAGCCATCAGATGTTAGCGACATTTACCTCATGCACAACAGAATGGGATAATCAAAGACAATAAAGACAACAGTGCTAGGCACATATTTCTTCAAAAACTACTCCACTCAACTGGAAATATGGCACGTCGCTAAGAACGAATATCATTACTCGAAAACCAGCACACACGCGATTTGATGCAGTCGTTTACAATAAAATTACAAAGTACAAAAATAACACTGTACAAGCTACGGCAGATTAGAAAAAATGTGAGAACATACGCTACAATCTGAGAAATAGAACTTCTATCGTTTTGGCCAAAACAACACGAACAGTATTAGCACACTTAACAATACGTCTAAAATACTTCCGATATACAGCAAACATGAAGCCTGTAATAACAACAACTACCACAGTGTGTGAAATATCAGTCTGTAGTCTGTAGCCCGACCATGATTTGATCAACGTATTTGATCACTGTATGGTAAAGTGTGGCCCCAACATGTATCTACTTGAATAGCAGAAACAGAATGTAGCAAGAATGCAGCGAATCACTAATAATCAACATCGTACTTACACAAAATATACATAACATATTGCTGGACATTGACAATGTGAACAAAAGTGGCAAATTGTTCAGCGGGTGTTGGCCCACCATTCCAAATGGCTGCCATTCTGCAGGGCAATGGTTAGGGATATGGTTAGAAATAGCCTGATAAGGTTAAACTTAAGAGGTCAGTGCTGGAGGTTGGTTTAGTTTTTTTAATAAGAACAGTTTCGTCTAAAACAGTTTTTTGGTGGCCCCTCATAATGGCGGCCCTTCAGAATAACAGACCTGAACCATTCCGTGCTAATGGTGATCGCCAGAAGCAGCTGGGAAAAACTTCGAACCAGTGGGCTTCTTCTTCACTGGAGGCGGGGGCTTGGTCTTTGGTCTGTCACTTGGCGACTGTTCCGTCTTTGCCATAGTCTCAGTAGCAGTGGCAGTTGGCGGCTCGTGTTGTTTCTCCGTCAGTAGCTGCAGTGCTGCTGTGTGCGCAGCCAGCGAGGGCGGTGGTCGATGTGGCAGCGGTTCGGGAAAGCCCGACGTCACTGCGGAAAACCCCGACGTCGCCGCGACCGATGCAGCTAGCTGCCGGTGCGTGGACAGTACTAGATGCGAGATGGCAGACTGCGGCGGTAGCATCGGAGATGTAGGGGATGTAGACACGGCTGATTCGGATGCCCTGCGTGCTACCACGGGATGACCCCCATCCTCAGCAAGCTCAAGATGTGGCTGTGGCAACACTGTGACTGACGATGGCACGGTGCACGTCGGAATACTGGACGGCCGAGGAGACATGGAGGCGACTGGACGCAGCTCTGTTGGAGAGGCAGGGGATGTTGTGAACTGCGGATCAGCCTGCATGCTGGAAGAATCTGTGTATGATGTGACAGCAGAAAGATGCGCCATGACATCCGGCGTTTCAGATGGCATAACTGCAGCATCGTCGGCATTGAATGGCAATGCAGCGACTACAGCAACTGGCTGTATCTCGGACGTCTCAACTACTTGGCAATCAACACCTGATGATGACGCAGCACACAAATCAACCGCCGTGACCACTGGAGATGCAGACTGTGATTTCACTTCGGCTGCAGAGGCAGTCACATCAGTGGTACTTTCAGAGCTAACACCCTTGGGAGACAAATCCAAAGATTCTTGCGCCGGAAGCTGTAACTGAACAACGAAATCCACTTCTGCTGCCAACTTGGATGCTGCTTCGACACTGCGTACTTTGGAGACTGAAGGCTCAGACGAGTGACTAACTATGAGATCGGTTGACTTTGACTCCAAAGAACGATCATCATCAGTCGTTACAGAAGATGATTCTTCTGGCACATCAGTGACAGATTCAGTATTTATTACCGAGGACACTTGCGACTGTGACTCAAAAATGGCTGCAGATTTCTCACAAGAAATGTCTCCAGTTGAGGTGATTGGTAGACCAAGAGAGGAAGCAGACGGTCCACCCTGTGATGTAGATTTACACTCTAACGGATAGTCTGGCAGATCATCTAGCTGCGGCAACTCTCCATCGGTAGACTGCATCATGGACGGGAAGGGCACATCGGTCAACGCAGGCGGTGGCGCCGGCAACAGATCAAAGTTAAAGCTGTCGTCGCCACCATCCAGAGCATGAGTAATTTCCACCGGAGTGTGCGGAAACACCTCGTCCACACCTGTACCCTCTTCTCCAGACACCGAGGATCGACCGAGAGTCGCACTCTTCTTGATCGTGCCATGCTCGGCGCTCGCAAACATCTCTGCGGCACTGGTGGTCAGCGTAGGACTCACCGCGTGGGTACCAGTGGTAACTGCGATGGCACTTTCCGACGTCGTCGTCGTCGTCGAAGTGGGAAGATTCAGGACCAGGTCCGGCGTCGGTTCCAGAGAAGCCGTTAACGACGAACTTCTTACCGGCTCTTCTTCGACAGTGACGCTCACACTGGGCACGTTCTCGTGACACGGCGAAGCACTTCGCGTTGACCTCTCGGTGGTCAGGGACAGCGTCTCGTCATTGGTCAATGGCGCACTCAACATATCGTCCTTGCTCGACATCGAACCCAAGCTATCAGCCGACACGTAGCCACCCCGAGACAGGTCGGAGCTGGTCGAAGAACAAGACGCCAGCACAGTGGGACTGGGCGGCACGGTGGCAGGCAGCTTCAGGCCTCCTCCGGCAATGTTTGGTTGAGAGATAGATCTGTCCAAAGGCTCGCTGTCACCGACCGGCGCCAGTACTGCTCCACTGGACATGCTCAGAGCTTTTGACGGCAGTGACTCTGTTGACATCCTCGTGGATCCAACCCACGATGTCTCCCTGCTATCCACTGTGTCCCTACAACTCAACAGCACAAGCACACAATCATTAACCCATTGACGCTTATGATCCCGTATATGGGACACCTAATTTAACAGTAGATGGCAAAATAATTTGGGCACTAATGGGCTATACAACTACGAGTGCATATGCAGCCTTGAGTTCGCTACCTACTGCAATTAATTTGCTTTGTGCAGCGGGTTAATACTGGACAAAATCGTTGCAAACCAGACAATTTGCCCTTTTGTCTTGCCTAGTAGCTATGGCAAGTATTATACAACAAAGCAAAATGAAGCAAAACTGCTCTTTCGTGGCCACTGTCCCTTCCACGCACGTCGGCGCTTCATCGGGGCTCTGGTGCCGTAGGCACCGTTAGACCATTACGGTCTGGGCCTGACCAAGCCCGCCACCTTCCTGAGGCTCTGGTCCCCCGGCTACGAAAGAGCGTGCAGTCGCATAGGCCTACACGAGGCATCCCATGTGCTGTAAGCCACGATTCTATAGCTCAACTTGCTATATATGTACACTGGGTGTCAAGCTATGAAATAATGGTGTTTCATTGATTTGTCAAGCTTAACCCATTAATGCCTATGATCCCATATATGGGACACCTAATTTAACGATAGATAATAAAATAATGTGAGCACTAATGGGTTAAAATTTCATGGTTCTGTTAGCAGCAGAAGTTGAGTTATTGCCTGTCGACAGTTTGAAAAATAATAAAGACGCCAGTTCGCAAACGAAAAACGACTACAACTATGATGACGGCCCCAGTCAAACAGATGTAACTCAAAGAATACTTGGAATATTCAAGTAAAAATTTTGCACAGGGCGTTTGGAAAGAAGATGCAAACGTGCAAACAAAAAATCAATACGAAGACTCCATTCAAACAGCCGTTAACTTGAACAATACTTGAAATATTTAAGTAATATACTGCCAATTATATGACTGCCATATACTTCATACAATTTGGAGATGGTTACCGGGATGGCTGTGGCGCATTTCAAATGGAATGACCATAATGACTTAAGTCATAGATTACACACAAACTTTCCCACCTGGACTGCTAAACCCCCTCTCCTACTTTCATGACAAAGCATTTGCTCCAAGGTTTATATGATGTAGACTAGTGATTGCAATCCCAGGATTGAATTCTCAATCCCAGGATTCGGGATTGAGAAACTTGTAATCCCAGGATCCCGTTTCGGGATCAGGCGTACAGCTTGGTCGTTATTTTGGTATCCCCAAATGAGTTATTTAATGCATAGGATGCGGTATAGGCCCCTATGGAAAATATATTTGAACAGTAGGGAGTGAGAGTGACTGCAAAAATACAAATTACAGTGCACAGCACCGAGTATTACGTGCGCATATGAAATATTTTATTCATGAGATGGCTTTAAAAATTTATTTTTATTATTTAACACATTAAAAAGTACAATTTTAACTCACTTTTGTGATCCCAAAATCCCGGGATTAAGATGCCGCCAATCCCGGGATTCAGGTTTGGCGAAAAAGGCCGAGATCCCGGGATTCGGGATTGCAATCCCTAGCCTAGACGCTGGTATTATTGAAATCACACAAATCCATGTTGATTTACGGTAGTAAGAATATCTAAAACAATATTTTGTCTAAAGAGCTGTAGTATTTTATGCTGTAGTATTCAGGATGGCTAGTCTTGTGAGGGCCAATCTGGTTTTGGGGTTAAATTAGCACGCACTGAATTCCATTTTTGCCATTTTCGGGCATTGACTCATACTCTTACATAGGTTTGTGTTATCTGTGAGGATTTCTTGCTATAATATGGAGCACAGGGACCAGATACTGAGACCAGACCTTGGCTGAATGGCGATGTAGTTGTGAGGAATCAATCCGGTGTGTCCTCCACTGCTTCCTTTCCACCATTCGCTGCTCACACGACTGTGCAAATGTACGGCGTCACCTTTCTTCAGCGACAATTCTTTCTCATTGCGAGCTCGGAAGTCAAACAGCGCGACTGCTTCCTTCTCAGTCACGTCCAAATCTGCACAATTTCAGCACCGTTCAATAACGAATATAATTTCGTGGAGATACTGCAAGCACTGCATGCAAAACATGTACCAGAAGAATATGCATTGTGCTGGTAAAAACTGTTCAACTGATGTGCCAACTTGTGATGAGAAAGCTTTCTGGAACATCAAAGCAATTTTTTTTGGCCTAATATACTTCTTCAAAAAAAAACATAAAAGCAAACATTCTAAGCAGTACAATAAGTTGTCTGTCTGTACCATCTTCACTGCCGATTCCTTCAAGCCCAGCATCTTCCAACAAACTGTCCAGAGAATCTTCTACGTCTCTGCACACAAAGCATGACAGCAAAACATTCAACAAGAGCAAAAACAGCATAATATTACACACCACAGCAGGGCCAGTCTTTAGCATGTTCAAGGTGTTCAGCCAAACAGGGCTGCCGATTTCAGGGGCCCCAGACTCCTTAAATAGATTTTAGGAGTCCTACTTCTAAGGGGAGGAAAAAAGAGAACAAAGAAAGAAGGGGGAAGGAGTGAAGGCAAAAAGAAGAGAAAAATGGAGCAAAAGAAATGGGGAGAAGAAAGGAAAGAAAAAGGGTCAAGCCCCCAATTCACACTTCTGGCTACGCCACTGATGGCTGGGTTTGAGGGAAATGCTTTAGGTAGTAAAGATTGAGAAGAAAAAAGAAGAAAAGGAAAGAAAAAGGGAGAAGAGAGTAAGATGACGCTGATGTGTAGTTAAAATAAGGCCGCCGATTGGCTAAGACCGGCCATCAGTACAGTAACACAAATCACGAAAGCTATGCTACTGACCTACTCCAAAATGCCACAAATGCAACAAAAACTGTTAATTTAACATCCATTTCAGAAGTCAACTTGTATAATTATATCTGCCTATTCTACGCAGAATGTGTTCAACGACAATATCACACCCTTCAACTACAAAACCATAGTTGCCAAATGAACACCACGTCTGACATGGGTAACTACATTACAACCAAAAACGATGAAATAATTGTAGGTCCCAGGAAAGGAATGTCACATTGGTCACTGTTCAAACTTGACAATTACCAGTAAAACTTGAAACACAGCACTAAGCTCTGTATAGTGTGTCTGCTTAAGTTCCGAAATTTTTTTCCCAGAATCTTATCAGCTCATCTTCTTTCCAACGTGCATCAATGGATAACGTTTAGTGAAAAATCATCAAGACATACGATGGATATGGCAATGCACATGTGCATGATTGTATAGATGACTCACAAGAAAACATAGTGGCAAATACACAAATATAAAATATAATATAGCTACAACTGTTTCATCTATGACAAAATTCAGTGATAGACTGGAGAAATAACGAAGAACACAGAACTTGCCCCTCGTCTTCTACCATGCATTTCTCGTAGACAATGCCGGTGTTGGCCGGGAAGATCTTCTCATGGTAAACGATGAGAATTCGAATGAGTTCGTTGACATAATTCTGATTGCGGACTTGGTCGTGATCTGGTGGCATCGGCATTAGAGTCGGGCCAAAACAGACAGACAAGTTGTGAGCATCCATCATGTTTTCATCGCTCGACTCAGACAAACTGCACCAACAGTTCATAATGCAACTAAAGACATAGTTTCATTCATTAAGTCTGTGGCGCCTAGCGACTTTTGCTTTTAAGCACCATATATAAATATGCTTTATTATTATTATTTATTACTATTATCAAGACAAACGACATCAAATGTTACAGCACTGAGGCGCAACATCTGGCCTGAGACAGGAGCCCGATTCACAAACATTGTCGTAAGACATGTTGTAAGACATGTCATAAAATTATCATAACTCATTATTTAAGATGTCATAAGATTATCTTATGACATGTTGTAAATGAATTCACAGAATTTATCTTTAATGATCGTAACTTTTTCTACGAAGGCGTCTTGTTGTCATGGTAACTATGGTCGTCTGCGAGCCGCTGACTAGTCAGTAAGTAAAAGCGGTCGTTTAGAGTTTAATTTGTAATGTTTTAATTTAGAAATTTTTAATATTCTGACTACACAATTTCGAGTACATGTACAAGTACATGGCGTTAGCATAAATGCTGATCTATTTTTCTATTTGTTCAGATATTTTTATT
>Ga0056128_1007850_pt1 | contig 13471 bp, 10 predicted proteins | sample WorMetLIZISLAND2_FD_71113 | JGI IMG/M metagenome (GOLD analysis project Ga0056128, IMG submission 71113) | Marine gutless worms symbiont microbial communities from Max Planck institute for Marine Microbiology, Germany - Olavius geniculatus... ... | reverse complement strand
GGGGCCTCGCGAGAATGTTTCCCCGGGCCCCGCTGTGGCTCTCGACGGGCCTGTACATTTCTATGATCGTATGGTCGACACTTCGTACAGGTTTGTGCTAAGGTAAGTGACTAATCAGTAGCACTTTCAGTCAACTGGCGTAAATTCTTTTAAGATTGTTACGAAATCTGTTACGAAGTTTTAAATGCCGAGGTTCGGCCCTTACGTTCTCTATCGCTGCGACACCGAGAACGAGCAGCACTTCATTGATGTCTTTCAACTCTATGTTGCCATGGGATTATCTCAACCATAGTGTCATCTGTTCGCTATCAATAATTTTAATATTATCGTTAGCAGCAGTCACAGCAAGCAGCTGTCGTCGACAATTGCGCTATAAAACGTCAGACGAGTGAGGGTCCGGCGCGCTGGTTAAGCCCAAATTCCATTACGCCGACTTTGCAACAAAGTCGCGGACTTTGTTGCGGACTTTACCCTTGCATTGTAGTGGACTAAATTCAATTAGAGCGACACAAACGGGTTTGGCGCGGACTTGTCACGGACTCTGTCGTAACCATCTCGACATATTAAGATAGTTTGAGTCCGCGACTCTTATCGAAACTTCCCCCCTAGAAAAAGTTTTCGGTGAAAGTGAACGTAATGGAATTTAAGCTTTATCAGCGATATCGAGAGCAGCAAGCAGCGTCAGCAGCAGCTGGCGGCCGACGTCGACAAATGGTGCTCGGAAAAGACGCGACGTGTTTACAGACAGCGCCAGCAGCGCGCGCGCGTCGGCGATCAAGCGGCCTCCACGCAACAGTCGACCCTGCTCCCGGAAGTTCCGCGTTCAGCGCCGCCGCGGTCGATTCCTGGCGCTCGGCGGAGAACACTTTACGCCGCTTGGCAGGCGCCTCAGTTATGACGAACCGACGAGTGGCTGCGTCATGACTGACTGACCACACACGTGCAGACGTGCCTGAGAGCCGGCGAGCAATATTAATCACCAAGCCGCGCCGACAAACGCGCCCGCTACCGATTTCAGCGCAACGCTGCTGTAACTGCTCGGCCATTACAGACAGCGGCAAACATGATTAACGACACACAACTTACCGCTACCTCTCCCGGTCCAGGGTCCCAAATGGCACTCGCCCCGCTAATGCGTTTTTTTCTTTTAGAATAGTGTTACATCAGCGTCCTTACGCTGTTACTTTGAATATCCTTAGTAGTTAATACAGTAATCTTTCTATAATTCACTGAAGGCGAATGTTAGCTTATTAAAAGCTTTAATTTCTGCTTGGTTTAAAAGATGCGCCGATCCAAAAACTGACGGCAGAACGAGATGCAAAAGCCGCCGTCGCCGAAAATGTAATCACTAATCAACCAAAGAATTGGCAATAAGCAGCTTGGGTCTAATTGTAAAGTTATATATACGTTTATTCACCACTCAGGTAGTACAAATGAAATGACAGACAAATAGACAGGCAGGCAGATATATAGTAATAACACATCTTTTTGATACCATACCGGTTTTCAGTTCCCGACGGTTCTCGGTGGAGATTTTTGAATTACACGTGTTGTTTTTAGGTCTCATGGCGACGGTAGTGAAACTGTGTGCACCTAGAACTGCACATCTGTTTAGTATCGCGATGAGAATAGATAAGGCCGCGAGAAAAAAGCGACACTATCATTGACCTTGGTGGCATTTGTCTATAAGCCACCGAGCGAGTAAGCGGATTCGCTTGTCATCGATAGTGCAGACGTGGACGTGATGCCTACGCGTTTCTGTGCTATAGCTACCTATTAGTGACAGCGCTGACACCTTGCAGACGCTAGTAATGGCAAACGATTATCTGCATCTTATAAAACATGCCATAGCACCAGGAAAAAAGCTAATAAAGTATTAAAACACGTTCTGTGTGGTAGTATACCGTTAAGCGAGCGTCAACTCTGTCTCAGCTGTGCTATAGCGCGATAACAGCTGTGTGAAATCTACCCGTCTGTCACGGATCTCTCTATCTGTCTGCCAGACGCTGGTACTGCATCATCTCAACTAAATTAAGCAGAATAAAGTTCTCAATAATTAATTGAATTCGTCAGTGAGTTAAGTAACTTAAGTGTCAAACATCCGGGACTTCTAGGTACTGTTGCTTGTCGGCGAGCGGGTTAAATTAAAGCGGAATGGGGGGGAGAGTAGTTTACGATTTAAGGCATTTTATGATTTACGCCGCCCTTTGTGTGAAATGGCGCCACAAAATCATAGCTACTAATAAACCTATTTAGATGCCATTTGCCAGGTATACATTGGTGTGTTTAAGTGACACACTGTGTCAAATAGAGTCCCTAACTCACAGGTGAAGGGTAGATCTGGGGTCAAACCCCGAGCCAAAACGTGCAACTGCTTCCGACTGATGAAAAAATATGATTGACCCGGTGGCAGCATTGATCAGCGATTCCGCCTTTATCAAGTTGGTATGGCCATTGTTATTTTACTGTACAATACACATGTACGTCATACACGATCTTAGCTGAGTTTCCGTTCTGTAGAAGTATGGTGGAACCAGCTCATTACCCGGTGTCAAGACTGATCAGTCACTGGTATCTCTTTCCGGCCACCATTAAGTCCGGTACTCAGCAGCATATCGTGCAATCGATTCAATTAGCCTTCACAACGCCACATCACTGCCAGTGATGCGACGTCTGCTGCTGCAGCTGCTGCAGCGGCATGACGTCACATATCACGCGATGCGTCCGCATGTCGTGACGTGACATAAACTGACGCCAGTGCAAAGACGTTCACATATCTGACGGACGTATCTTGGTTGCATTAGTGTCAGTCAGTCAGTCGGTCGGTCGGTCGGTCGCGGTGAGTTTGAGACTGCAGACAGCCAGGGGCCGCGGCAATGCAACAGAGTTACATCATCCCTGCTATATAGTCGACAGGTGCGCATACACGGTACACCAGTCTCTCCCTGCAGATCACCGTCGAATGACGAGTGTCGACTGACTATAGCCAAAACCCGTCGACGTACTGTACAGTATATCCGCGGCGTTGTCGGCGCTGACTTTGTGGCACCGCCGTGGCTAAAGCGTACTTTCCATCCAACGCATGCACCACGAGCAACGAACGCATCGAACGCAAGAAAGCACGCTACAAATGCAACGAACACAGCTGACGCAAAGGCCAATACACAAGGACAGAGCGGTCGTTGCGTTTGTTGCGTTCGTTGCGATGCGTACGTTCACTACGTTTCGTGCGTTGCGTTGCATGAAAACCACGCTTGATGCGCCGTACCGTGGCTTATCGAGGAGCGATGCGGTCGCCTACATACAGTCTCCGCTCAGAGTTGCTGCCGCAGTCGCTGCTGAAGAAGCAGCTATAGCACCAGCAGCAGCAGTAGGTCTATAGTCATTGCGCATCAGCTGCTAGACGTCGACGTCGATCGACAGCTATAACAATCAATCTAAGAGAGGGTGGTGACATTTCAATCACTGCAGTCGCTGGATAACGGATACCGTTCGTGGATAACGGCGAAGTCGTTTCTTGGTGCAGAATGACGAGTGTCGCATTCAATGAAATCCGGACGTGAGTCAATCAAGCGGTGATGCGTTTCGTCGCCGATCTGCTTCAGTCGATTCTGCTCTGGCTCGTCGTCGCATCTCGACCTTTCGTCTCGGCTTCATCGAATCAAACCGGTACCGACAGGCAGCATTGCTTTTTTCATGCATTTTACAACGTTGTAATATGTGCGCTTGTAAGTCATAATCAGCACGGTTGTCTAGCATTAGTCGTCAAAACATTGTCTGCTTGCGTATTTTTGCTGCTTTACCATCCGTCTTCCGCTGTACTGTTTGACAGATGCTAATCGAACTCGCGAGCACAGAGCTGCAAGAAAACTTACGATCACAACTGTTCTAGTAAGTTTACTGCAATTGTACTGCAGTTTTTGTTTAGGGCCTACATCAAACAGATTTCACATCTCAAATTTTGCTTTACATTTCATCTGCCGTATAGACTATACTGTAAGCTTGCCATAAGCCTACATCAAAATGTCCTGTTGTCAAAATTGCGAATCCGATAAGTAAGTTAGGCATATAGTGAAACTGGCGCTTGGATATTAAATATATTCATAGAAAGCATGGATGAGAAGTCGATGCCGTCGAAACACGAAATTTTAGGATATTTTGTGCTGTTGCCCGTTCTGTTAACATTACGTTCTGTTAAACCAATAAGTGTTCTTTTGTTAGAACTTACCTTCGTCTTTTGAGCCTTTTCTGCATGTTTGTTTATCTTTTGCGTTTTTGTACTTACGCAATAAACGATTTAGTTAGCGACCTGTTTGTGTATCGTGCCCGTAGGTGTGCACACTTTATTCTGCAATATTCAGCAGGAGATTGGCAATCATCCAGATTCATATTCAGACAGTGGTTATACTTTACTTACTTACTTACTTGCTTACATTAACGTATGCAGGACGAGCCGTATATGATGATGAAGGAGAACGCTGCATTCCTGACGGGGAACGATCGGTTCGAGGGCTACCTGGCCGACATTCTGCGCCTGATCGCTGCCCGGCTGCGTTTTGACTACGAGATCTGTCTGTCGACTGACGGCAGCTACGGCGAACAGAACGCCCACGGACATTGGAACGGCGTCATCGGCGAACTGGCTCGGGGAGTAAGTGAACATCGAGCAAGGCACCTATATGCCTCCCACTCTGTCAGAAAATCAGGACACAAAAACGCTCGAAATTTGAGACGTTTATGAGGGCATTTTCCAATCCGTTGATTCAGTATTGTACTACAAAAGTGTACAGCAGTGAAGTGTCAAAAACTTACAAATTGCACAAGCGATCGCATTTGGAACAATTTTGTCACTTTTGCGCATTTGCCATGCAGAACGTCATATCAGTATATCAGTCGTTATTATTATTTTTCAAGATTTCGTTACAAATCTGCTTATATCGGGACATACTTCAAATGTCAGGAATTTCGCGAGGAGTGAGGCTACGCTTACTTCATAAGGCATATGATTGAACACCGTAGTAGAGGCGTATCACAAAATGTAGTATAAATTTGCTTGACTTTGAATTAAATTTGTCACTGTTTGTGAAATTTCCCTCGGTTAGTCATCGTGACTGACTAAGGCATAAAAATAAATTTCTGTGCTTCCAGTTGCCGTTCGTTTCTGAAAGTCCGTCATGCTGCAGTAATGTTAGGCCTAGTTCAGTTTTCACGATGTTGAGTGTGTCACTTTGTTTTTAATAGCTGTTGTCACGTTATAATATTGCACAGAATGTCATGAAATAAACATTAAGCATATTTGTAATATTTCTCCGTCCCTACTTTTTGCAAGACTGCCACTGAAAGCAGGGAATTGTTTAGTCTTCGCTGTACGCTGTGCTGTGCGTTGTAGGAGCGAGACATAGCGGCTGGTGCGGTGGCGGCGACAGACGCCAGGAAGCAGGTGGTTGATTTCAGTGACTCGTTCATGACGATGCGTTCTGCCGCAGTGTTGTTGAAACCGACTGCACCAATCGACACGTCGTCGACGTCGTCTCAACACGCGCGACGACGACCTCAACGTACGTTAGGCTGTCTGTTATCAACGGTGGATTAGGCCTAGGCTATGCCCAAGTCGAGGGCAAAAAGGTGCCTACTGCCTATGTGTAAAACTATATGTAAAACTCGCACGGGATCTTGTTTTAGACAGATTTGACGGCGCTTACATCTGCTTAAAGCAAAATTCGCATGCGAATTTTATTTTTGGGGGTTAGTTCTATAATTTTAAGTAGGCCTATCGGCACTCCAAGGCCACAAAAGTAGGCCTTGTCAATATGGTGGGTGGTAGGTTCAAGAATAGTTTAAAAACTTGGTTTTAAGGTCAGCTTTGCAGTTATTATCATAGACAGCATCACTGAAAGCATCGGCGATGCCGGCTATAGCGTCAAATGTTATAGTAGCGTGGTCTGTCCGTCCGTAACCTCGTGCACCTTAATTGTTAAAGGTGTCGGACGTAATGAAATTCCATTTGGCTGAGACACTGACGTGACCCCAACTAACACTGTTTACACAGTGACGCTAGCGAAGCAAAGCAAAATTTGGAGATTGCAAGTGAACGTTAGTCGGTAATGCAAGTTGCGACCAAACCGACATGCGACTTGCAGCGATGTCGCCTAAACTCCAGAGGTTGGTGCCAAAAGGTTTTGCTTTTTGTTCTTATAAATTAATAATTATTGCTATTGTTAACAGGAGGTGCTCTTTGATATGTAGACCGGTCAGAAGTAGACAGCACGACAAACACGTCGCGACGTCATCCGTCCAGTCAACAACACCGACGACGTCTAACGAGCTCTGTGGAGCTGATTCAGTCGGCAGACTATGAGTTCGGTGTACTGCGTGGCGGCGTGGCACATCACCAGCTGTCCACGTCCACCGAGCCGCTCTACCTGACCGCCTGGGCCCGTCTCAACGCGTTCTGGCCGTCGGCACTCATCGACCGTCTGCCGGAAGGACTGGATCGCGTGCGGCGGCATCGGCACTTCGCGCTGGTCGTCGACTCGCCGACCGCTGAGTACGTGACGACGCGCAGGCCGTGCGACCTGTACGCCACGGAACCGTTTCTAGACGCCGTCGCGTACGGCTTTGCCATCGGACGACGCGTCGCCGGGGCCGATGTCTTGCGGGCGGCGATTAACCGTCAGCTGGCCCGGCTGAGACGTGACTCTGTGCTACAGACACTCTACCTGCACTGGTGGCGTAGCCAGTGCAACGACGTCGTCCAGAAGTCACCTTCGACCAGGCGTCGCTCTAACCACAGCAGCTCGGTGACGGTGTTGGACCGCGGCCGACAACGAGTTCGACAGACTGACACAGTACATCATCACACTGCAGGCGTTGGATACCATTGCAGCGCCGCATTCAGCTCACTGATCGTTTTAGTTCTTGCAGCGTACTTTGTTAGTTGCAGCCCAGTATCGTGAATCGAGCGCTGATTTTTTTAAACCTCAAAGTAATTTTTATTTAAATTAGAGCTGATGTGCAAATTAACGATTGATCACATCATTAAAATTGTTTAAACATTAATTTTAAAAATTAGCTTAGAATTTTGATTAGTGACGTCGATAAAAACGTTATAAAGTACGTACATTAAGATGTTTTTTGCAGAAAAGTCAATTATGTTATTCTGTCTACAAAGCGGAGTTAAAATAGTATGCCTGTCTCAGTGCATCTGTGAGAGCTTATAGCTCAATAACTGCAAAAATTTGCTACACAAGAAAATGCATTTCTGTACCAACTGCCACTGTTACTTTTAATCAAAACTGACGGTTAATTAATCGATAATTTTTGTAAAGTTTACTATCAAACATTTATCTAATCGTTATCAGCTCTAGTTTGTACGGTCGTTTGTACCCCCGCCGACGTCGTGCAAAGCAGGATTAAGCAGGTGATACGTTTCAGAGATTGTTAGCTAGCTGGCACGTCCACTGTGTCAGAATTCAGCGTTTCGAAAGTTGATTTGGCGACGAAATAACGTATAACTGAGAAAAGATCAGCCTCAACAAACGAAATGAGTCGTCGCAGTAGTTATCGTGTAAACCAAGCAGTGCGTTTCGGCCAGCTCTTGTATGGAATCTCGCATTATTTGTCACAGATTTACACGAACAGTGCACTGAAAAATTGGCAACTGTCAACCAATAAATCGCCGTATCTCAGAAACTGTGCAAGACAGGGCCCACTACTGATCACTGATCAGTAATAGGAGGTCCTACATGCCCTTTCAATTGGTCTCAAAATCAACGACCTTGAATGACGATGAACAGCCGTACCGCGCGCTGCTGCACAGAATAATGCATCTCTCGGAGCTCACTGTGTAAATCTGAAAGTAGACCCATACTATCAGCGGCAAAAATACAGCCCAGGGACTCTTCTTTCAGATGGTATAAGGTTCATGCAGATATATGTGGGGGTTCTATGGTGAGGGGCCTTGAACAACAGTTGAGTGGTCAAAACCAGCAATTTTTAATAATTTTCGTGGTCACATTTCCCGAACCTTGGGCAGAAGCCAATATTATTTTGCATGGATAGCCTATACACAGAGTGGACCCAAAAAAAACGTGGCACTTCACTTTTATCCATAACTTCGCCAATTATTGGCCGATTTTCAAAATTCTTTCACTGGCACATTTCGCAGACAATTTGAAATAGGCCTAATGTGATTATATCTCACCACACCGTAAACGTGTCTTTACATTACCTTGTGAATAAATAAAATATGAATGCATAACGACAATAACAAACAAACATTTTGGTAAATGAAAAACACTTCAGACCAACATTGCGGTGAATAATCCATATGACACTAGTCTTTTCATTTACCTAAATGTTTGTTATTATCGTTCGATATGGACAAAAGCAAAGTGCCATGGCCCACTGTGTGTATAACATGCAACTGCCCATTAGATGCACGTTTTTATTTGTTTGTATTGTGCTTCAGAATAGGTGTCATATTACACGTGATCAGGTGAAAATTTATTGTAATATTATTCTTAACATTAGAAATTCTGCAGCTCTTCACACAGCACAATAAGTTTGTCTTAACATACAAAGTTACTAATCACCAATCATCGAACAGAACACGATAACACGAAGCAGCAGCCACCAGCAAAGGATTCAGCTGCATACAAATACCACTGCATGCCTAATGTAGCTGAATAGTTCAACTCTATCCTTATCACAGAAACACTCACAACTAAGACTCTGCCAATTAGATTGTGTAACAAAGCAGTAAGTAAGTGTACTTGTAGCTGGCGCAAATTAATAAAAAGTCACAATGCACCACAGCATCAAACAAACAATAAACGTCTTGAATAATCATCTAATTGTTCGAAACCGGTATTCCACCGTTAAGTTCAATAAGCAGATTATTCCACAGCTGCAGTCCAGCTACCATGTACTATGTTGTCCAACTATATCTACACCACGTATCACACTGTCCACATCTAGGTCGACATATTATTGAGCAACAAACAACTACGTTTGTTACTGGCACCAATAGTGAAACCTCTTAGCACTGGCATTTGCTCACACGCTCACCACACAATAACAGTTCATCAGAAACTGCTTCTTGCTGTATTATACACCGTGTCCAGAAAAAACATCCTGGACATTTTCGACTGTAGCTTAAAGAAGAATTACCAGATTTTAATAATTTTTGACAGGCATATTTCTGACGCAACTGACCATCAAATGATTATTTAATTTCCCACCGCACCTAATGGCTTATTCTGCACTACCTGGGGAAAACAGAACCAACAAAATATTGTATTTTTGTCCAAGGGAGCATTATTACTTAATCAAAATAAGACATAGAACACATTTTTCCACATTTCTGTCACTTGGGTTGACAGTTCATCACGCTGTCCGTTTTACAACTGCCTACAGTAAAACAATGTTTAAAGTGTCAGCCCACTACGTGACCACAGGTACAGAGATGGTTTCTCCTTTCCTTGACAGCAGTGTCAATGATGTTCTGCTCCAAACCAATCTAGACTTCACCAGTCACTTTGAATTCATCAACATTCCTGAAGGTCATCTGATTGACACTGTGCTGCATGACAGTCAAACTGTGTAATCGACTAGCTGTTAGGGGCCACAGGTCCGAAGATTTGAAATTTATTGAAGTTTTCTGGTTCATTTCAATGCACACATCGCTTGTTTTGGTTTCCCAGGTAGTGCAGAAGCACACATTAGGTGAGGTGGGAACCAAAACAGTCGTTTGATGGGCAGCTGTGTCAAAAATATTTGCACCAAAAATGATTCAAATATATTAATCCTTCTTCAAGTCACAATCGATAATGCTGGGGATGTTTTTTGACGTATTTCTGTTCATTTTGACGCATATTTCATTAGTTCAGTTTTCTCAGGTAGTGCAGAAGCAGACATTGGGTGGGGTGGTAAAATGGCCGGTCATTTGATGGCCAGTTGTGTCAGAAATATTAGTACCAAAAATTGTTAAAATTGGTGAACCCTTTTTCAAGTGACAGCCGATAACGTTCACGATGTTTTTTCCGGTCACGGTGTACAACAAGACTGCATGAACGCAAAAAAAGAAACAATACTACTTTATTGCAGTGACACAATAAAGTCCACTTTGTCAAGAGTCTGATAGCTTCCACCCAGGTTCAACAGAACAGCATGGCTGAAAAATTTGGTATTCACAATCGGAGCAAGTGGCGGGAAACAATGACACAGTAGAATGTTATAAATTAAGCTGTATTTGTCTGGTGATGCTATGTTAGCAGAACAACAAGTTAAAATACAAAATTCAGTTACTGTCAAGTCATACATCAATGGGTCCAATTCAATTCCTGCAAAACAAAGACTCTAGTCAACGTGAGTGCATTGCTGGATTCAAGCATTACATCAATGGTTCATTGTTAACATATGCAGTTAAATAAATTTACACCGTGAATGACTGACAGTTACTTTGCTCGCAGATTATTTATTTGACTGTAGCACTCTGGTGCTATGACAGCAACATATCATCAGTATTATATCAGCAAGCACTTGATAAACTGCCTCACATATATGTGCCATGTAATGGTCACTGTCTTTTGACGGTGATGAGATAGGTTGCTTATACATGAAGGCAAATCTTCATTGCATCAGCCATGAAAGGCCAGTATGAACTGGTCATACTGCTGTACACTAGCATGTATTTATCTACAACAGTCAGAAATCAAGCAGAAATCAAACACACAAACATTGTCTCAGCTGCAACAACGCAAACTAGTCTCAAATTAACGGCAGAAAATAATTAACTAGAAAACACTCATAAGAGTGCATATCTCCACCAAGTGAACTTTTACAAGGTTTTAATTTAAATGCATTATTTTGATAGTTGAAAAAAATAACTAAACTTCTTTCTTTAATAGCATATAGTATAAGTATAACTACTACCAGCATTGCTGCTGGTGTCATCAAAGTCAACACGTTATCTGCTGGTGACGTAATGACGTCATTGTTATGATGACGTCACGCCAGTGACGCACACACAGAACAAGACACAGAATGACAAACTGAGTGAATACGTAATCTCCTCTGTTCACTACATTCACCTGGCAGATACAATTAATAGTTAATCAAATATAACTAAAACTATATTTGTGTCGAAGACTTAACGTACCGTAGCCAAGTCTGGTGCCAGACATGGAGGCAAACTACGCTCAAGAGAAAGAAGAGCTTAGCAACACCCTTGTAAGAAAGTGAACGTAACAGCATATGCCACTACTGATTTGAAATTACTCAATACTCATATTAGAATTCCAAAAAATAAGCATAATGACATTCAACGGTGTTCCAATGTAGCTCTGCTCAAAGCCAAAGCTATACAGATGCTTGCTTGGTCCAAGAGACCCTGTGTGACTCGCACATTTACTGCACATGTAAATGCAGTGTACTGGTAACGTAACCTTGTAGTTTTTTAACCTTATCATGTAAAGCAAAATGTGTTAATTTTTATTATTATTCAAAATCGGCAGATGGTGTACATTTGCCTAGAGGTAAGTTTATGACTTCTGACTGCAACTGAGTGAGGGCTGGTTTCACATTTTTTAATTAACTGTTTTGTTAGATAACCACCAGTTTACATTCATTCGTTATAAAACAACGCTATCATGCAGGCACAAAATCGCAGAAACATCATGAATATTAATGCACTATTTGGTTTTAATCTCAAGAGTCAGTAACCTCCCCCGAATGATAACAACAGAACAGGTGGCAATTTACAGATACAGCACACAACAGCCAAGTACAGATACTATACAGTTCTACTTGGAACGAGAAAGAAAGTAGCGTGCCAGCTGCACAATGAAATAGCCAAACACGAGTGGGTAAAGCAGCAGTTCACGCTGGCGCCGCCGGCTTGTCTCTTCCTCCAGACGCTCGACGCGACACGTCAACTTGGCAACTTGTCGCTGGATCATCAACCAGTCGTTGCTGACATCACCGACAGACTCTGACCGGCTGCTGTATGTCGACGACTTCAACATGCTGCCTGGCGTCGCTGGGACAACTAAGTCACCAGCTGCAAAGAGATCAGCTTCTCTGTCATACACACAGCATGACACTGAGCTGCAGCAGGTATCAATGAACTGTGTAACGGAATAGCATAAGTTGTCCAATAGATAAATGCTAGCTTTGGTACCATGCCAAAACAGCTACTCATTGATTATATATTTCTGATGTAAAACTGACTTCAAATTCTACAATTAGGCTTTGATATTTTTGTTAGAAAAACCTTTTACCAGTTTCAGATTTTGAGGAAGATGGGCAAATGGCAACAGTTGGTTGTCAAGCAAATGCAAATACTGAACTTGTTAGGTGTTACCGTTAATGAAGCAATTGCCAGAAATTACAGCAGCTTTGCTCCAACCATTACTCATAACTATAACACAGGTACCAAGCAGTGAAAAAAAGCTAGTCATCATGATAAAAAAATTACTAGAAATTTGGGGCAAAGCCCAACGTGAGTCCGCCCAGTGCCCTAAGTCCGATTGGGGGAAATTAGGGAGGGTAAAAAGGGGGGAGAATTTCCCCGGCATCAAAGTCACGTGGTCCGAACTCAAATGCATTGGCATATGCCGAACGCGCATTGTCGACTTAGGGTAGGTCAACGTGAGCGCTTATAACTTTGTTCGTGGTGAACCGAATTTCACCAATTTTTTTTTGTTCAACGCCGAAAAGATCGTTCTCGTCAACGCCGTTTAGATTTTGTCACTATCTTCATCGATTCCAGAGATATTTGCGGGCAAATTTGAGTGTTGTCGTACAATGCACTAAATTTTAGACGTTTTTTGCCTCCCCCCAAATTTTAAGGGGGCGGTGACCCCCAAAAGTTGCACCCGCGTTATCACCCCCATCTAGCAGCACGTCACGTGGCAAAGTCTCATGAAGCTATTCACTTTGGCTCCAAAGATCCTTCGTCTAATACTCTACATTTTAAGGCAATTTTTGACTCCCTTTTGAAAAATGTTGTAAGAAGGGCCCCCATCCCCGGTGGGGGGTGCGCTACTAAAAATTGGTCATTCTCTAGCGCCTGTAAAAATTTGGGGGCGAGCACCGCCTAGGGGCCGAAATATGGCCTTCCGAAAAACTTGATTTTGGTGAGTAAACATTAGCTGCATAATCTCTGATGTTAGTGGACTGAAGTTCACACAATTTTTTTTATTCAACGCGCGCGGAGTTAACTGTATTTGATAATTCCGTTTACTGCTTGTTGATATCGCTATGCAGTTCAGAGATATTTGCGCTCAAATTCGAAAGTTGTCATTAAACGTACTAAATTTTGCGCGTTTTTTGCACTCCCAAATTTTACGGGGGCGGTGCCCCCTAAAAGTTGTACCCACGTTATCACCCCCATCTAGCAGCACGTCACGTGGCAAAGTCTCATGAAGCTACTCCCTTTGGCTCCAAAGATCCTTCGTCTAATACGCTA
>Ga0056128_1007849_pt1 | contig 13471 bp, 10 predicted proteins | sample WorMetLIZISLAND2_FD_71113 | JGI IMG/M metagenome (GOLD analysis project Ga0056128, IMG submission 71113) | Marine gutless worms symbiont microbial communities from Max Planck institute for Marine Microbiology, Germany - Olavius geniculatus... ... | reverse complement strand
CAACTACTCCCTGGGCGTCTGGGGCAAAAAAGACAATCTGCCCGATGACACCACCTTGTCGATCACGACCATGTGCGGCCATCACATGATCCCGCCCAAATTCGTGAATCATGTAATAAAGCGCGTCAAAAAGGGCAAGTTGACCCCGGAAGAGGGAGCCAAAGAGTTGGCTGAATTTTGCTACTGCGGCATATTCAATCACATCCGCTGCGCCGATATCATCGAAGAAAACCTATAGCTGCCGTACCCAAGTCGCATGATCATGCAATGGTATGAGAAAAATGGAATCTTCTTTTAGATGTCACTGATGACAGAGCTTCGAAATCTGTTGTTAGTCATTTTCAATTAACAAATAACACTTTATAGAGGTTTAACCATGCAAGACAATCCCTATGCCAGCATTCCGGAAAATATGGCCGTGACGGCGGCGGCGGCAGCCTTTGTCGAAACGGTGACCTTCGCAGACCTGCCCGCGGATGCCGTCCGCATCGGGACGCGCTGCGTTCTCGACGGATTGGGTCTGGTCGTATCCGGTGCCGATGAGTCCACCGTCCGAATTCTGGCCGAAGATGCCCGCGAACAGGGTGGAAACCCCGAAGTCCGGCTGCTCGGGTGCGGTGCGACGAAGGTCCCGGCCCCCCTGGCAGCGCGCGTCCTCGGGACCTCGGGCCATGCCCATGACTGGGATGACTGCCAGGTCAGCAAAGACCCCGACCATATCTATGGCCTGCTGACCCACCCGACCGTTGCCCCTCTGACAGCGGCTATGGTCGTGGCCCAGAAAATTGGGGGGGTTGCCGGCAGGGAGTTTCTGCTTGCATTTTTGACCGGGTTCGAGGTGGAGTGCAAAACCTCCGAGTGGATGCTCCCGCAACACTACAAAAGCGGCCAGCATTCCAGCGGCACCGTGGGAACCCTGGGCGCCTATGCGGCGGCTGCCAAGCTGCTGGGCCTGACAGGCGCTGCGCTGCGCCATGGATTCGGAATCGCAGCGAGCATGGCGTCCGGCATCCGCACCAATTTCGGGACGATGACCAAGCCGCTGCACATGGGAAGGGCTGCTGAAAACGGGGTGGTCGCCGCAACCCTGGCCTCAAAGGGTTTTACTGCGGACCCGGCCGCTCTCGACGGCCCCTGGGGCTTTTTTGCCGTGCTCGGCGGCGGTGTCAGCCCGCAGAAAATCGAACAGGGTTTCGGCCGGACCTGGTCGATCGTCGATCCCGGGGTGAGCATCAAACCCTATCCCTGCGGCGTGTTGACACACCCTTCCATGGACCTGATGCTAAAGCTTGTCCGCGACCATGACATCAAGCCCGAGCAGATCGAAAGCGTCACCCTTCACGCCGCCAGCAACATTCTGAATCCGATCCGGTATCCTTTGGCCGCCAACCATCTGCAGGCCAAATTCTCCCTGCCGGCGGAGCTTGCCATGATCGCCCTCAACCGCAAGGCCGGCAAGACTGAATTCAGCGACGAATTTGTCGGATCCGACCAGATGCAGGCCATGCAGCGCAAAATTCAAACCCGCCACGACCCCGAAATCGAAAGACGCGGTTTCGATAAAATCCGGTCCCGCATCACGATCCGGACCACCGACGGGCAACGCTATGCGGGTGCGGCGGACGAGCGCTACCGCGGCGGGCCGGAAAATCCGCTGACGGACGCCGAGCTGTAAGAAAAGGTGCGGGCCTGCTGCGAGGGCCTTCTGGATCACGCCGGGCAAGATCGCTTGATCCAAACGGCCTGGGGCATTCAGGAAGCTGCCGACGCCGGTGCGCTGGCAGACGTCATCCAGCCGCCCCGGGACTTGGGCGCCGGTTCGTGAGCAGCGCTGCAATGCCAGTGTCGTTTCCTCTTAGCAATTTCCAAATCTCGAATTGATGATTAAGTCGTTACAGTTCCCGCCGTCAATTGCTTAAATCCCAAATCACAAAACTCAAATAGCAAATCCGCCGGAGACGGATTTGCTATTTGTTATTTGGTGCTTGTATTTTGTTAAATACAAAGACGATGACAGATTTAAACTCCCAGTTCAAATTATTAAAAATAATCATGGTACACATCACCAGGGCCTCCACCCCTCAGACTTCAGGCAGACAAATCCTGCAGATCTCGCGCCAAGTTCACAAAAAAGTCGATGGACTCCGGATTGCTCATGGAATCGGTGTTGACCACCTTTTCGACCGGGATACCGGCCAGGATTTTTTTCACCGGTACTTCCAGCTTTTTAGCGTTGAGGGTGCGGGGAATATCGGCGACGGCATAGATGGCGTCGGGCACATGGCGCGGGGACAAGGTGGTTCGAATTTTAGCGTTGATCTTTTTTTCCAGCGCCTCGTCGAGGACGACACCTTCGCTGGTCACTACAAAAAGGGGCATAAAGTAATTGCCGGACGGCGTTTCCAGGCCGATCACGAGACTGTCGGCAATTTCATCCAGGCCTTCCACGGCGGCATAGATCTCACTGCTGCCCATGCGCACGCCGAACCGGTTGATGGTGGAATCCGAGCGGCCTAAGATGACACCGCTGCCCCGCGGCAAAAATTTGACCCAGTCACCGTGCCGCCAGACACCGGGGTACATCTCAAAATAGCTCGCGTGGTAGCGACTGTTCTGCGGATCGTTCCACAGAAAAAGCGGCATAGAGGGCATGGGATCGGTAATGACCAGTTCGCCGACCTCATCGATGAGGGAACGGCCGGCCTCATCATAGGCCCGGGCGTTGACCCCCAGACAGCGGCACTGCAGCTCGCCGGCACGAACCGGCAGCAGGGGACATGATCCCAGAAAGGCCGTGCAGGGATCAGTGCCGCCGCTGACCGACCCCAGCAGAAGATCTGCTTTGACTTTCGTGTATACCCACTGAAAGCCTTCCGGTGACAGGGGCGAACCGGTGGAGCCCACGGTTCTCAGCGCACTCAAATCAAACCGGCGGCCGGGCGCCAGGTTTTGCGCCATGCAGGTGGTCAAATAGGCGGCGCTGGTGCCGAAAACGCTCATTTTGGATTCGTGCGCCAGCTGCCAGAGCACATCCAGATCCGGATAACCGGGACTGCCGTCGTACAGGATCGGGGTGGCGCCCAACAGCAGGCTTCCCTGGAGCAGGTTCCACATCACCCAGCCGGTGGTGGAAAACCAGAAAAAGCGGTCCCCGGCGCGTACATCCAGATGGAGTCCGGTGAACTTCATAAACTCGAGCAGAATACCCCCATGGCCGTGCACCAGGCCCTTGGGCAGTCCCGTGGTTCCGGACGAGTAGACCACCCAGAGGGGGTGGTCAAATTCTACCTGCTCGAACACCAGTTCGGCGTTGTTTTTTAGAAGGTCTTTGAAATCCGCCGTGTTTGCCGGCTTATCGGACCTGGCTTGCGGGTAAAGATAGGCGACAAGGACCGTATGCTCGAGGGTCGGCAGCGACTGTTGGAGCTCGGCTATAGCCGGCCGGCAGTCAAAGGCTCTGCCGCCGTACTGATAACCGTCCACGACGAACAGCACTTTGGGCTCGATCTGCTTGAAACGGTCCACCACACTGCGGGTGCCGAAGTCCGGCGAGCAGCTCGACCAGATCGCCCCGATGCTGGCACAAGCCAGAAAGGCCACGACCGTCTGGGGGATGTTGGGCATGTAGGCCACGACCCGATCCCCACGTTTGATTCCCATGCGCCGCAGGTAAGCGGCAATGGCCGCAACCTGTTGATAGAGATCATCCCACGAGATTGCCAGCAATGGTTGTATTTCCGACTTAAAGAGCAGTGCCGGGCAATCGGTGCTGCGGTTGCGAAAAACATGCTCAGCGTAATTCAGTTCGGCGCCTTTAAACCATTCAGCACCCGGCATTCTGCGCGCAGTCAGAACCTCGGAAAAGGATCCGGATGCCTGAATGTCGAAAAACTCCCAGAGGGACTGCCAGAAAGCTTCAAGTTCCGTGACCGACCATCGCCACAGGCTCTCGTAGTCTGCGAAGGTTAAGCCTTTTGCGGATGCCAGCCACCGCATGTAGCGGGTCATGTTGGCCCGGGCGATAAGGTCCTCGCCCGGTTCCCATAGTAGTGTGCCTTCGCTGATCGATTGTGAATTCATGCGCTCCTCCTTTGCGGTGTTCTATATAGAAACCTTGAGAAGCAGTGTCAAGGTTTGCTCACCTTGACGCAATTGTTTATTCGTATCATAATAAGAGATTATACTAAGTCTGATCCGTGTCAGCCCTAAAGGTACCTTTTTGATGTCTACGTCTCCCAAACCTTCAAAATCGAGGCAGGTGCGCCATGAAAGATGAATGGATCGAGGCCCTGGGATGCATGACTTACGGGATTTACGTGTTGACCTCATATTATAAGCAAGAGATCAACGGCATGATCGCCTCCTGGATTTCCCAGGTTTCCTACGAGCCCCTGTTGATCATGGCGGCTGTGCACACCAGCCGCTATTCCCATGGACTTATCGACAAAAGCGGGTATTTCGCCCTGCATGTCGTCACCCGCGAACAGGCGGATTTTTTAAACCGCTTCAAGGGATCCGATCCCTCGGCCAAATTTGCATCCCTTCAGTGGGAACGGGGCACAACCGGGTGCCCTGTTCTTGAAAACTGCATCGCCCGATTTGAAGGCCGGGTCGTGGATAAATTTCGTCCCGGCAACCACACCCTTTTCGTGGCCGAGGTCGTGGATGCCGGGGTGATGGCCGGGGGGCGGCCGCTGAGCAGCATGGACTACGAGGGAGTATACCTGGGAAGATCATAATGAATCGCAAATTCGGTCAAATCGTTGAACAGATCGGCCGGGTCGTGCTGGGCAAGGAAGACCAGATCCGTCTGGCGCTGACCTGCCTGCTGGCCAAGGGGCACCTGCTGATTGAGGATATCCCCGGGATCGGCAAGACCACCCTGGCCAAGGTGCTTTCCAAATGTCTGGGTTTAAACTTTCGCCGCATTCAATGCACCAGCGATATGCTGCCGGGCGACATTCTGGGGGTATCCATATTCGAGCGCAAAAGCAGTACCTTTCGTTTTCATCCGGGGCCGATATTCTCCCAGGTGCTGCTGGCAGATGAGATCAACCGGGCGACTCCCAAAACCCAAAGCGCTTTGCTGGAGGCCATGGAAGAGCGTCAGGTGACGGTCGAGGGCAAGACTCGCTCTCTGGACCAGCTGTTCTTCGTCATCGCCACCCAGAATCCCATCGAGCAGTCCGGCACCTTTCCGCTGCCGGAAAGCCAGCTGGACCGGGTTTTGATGCGTATCGATCTGGGTTACCCCAATCGGGCTGCTGAAAAAATGCTGCTGTCACAGGGCGAGACTAGAGGTGCGCTGGCCGAAATGCAGCCCATGCTGACCAGCAAGGAAGTCCTGCTGCTGCAGCAGCAGGTCGGCGACATACACGTTTCCGATGCTTTGCTGGAGTATGTCCAGGATTTGCTTGCATTTACGCGCCAATCGCCTCATTTTCATGTCGGCCTTTCTCCGCGGGCCGGCCTCAATCTGCTCATTGCCGCCAAATCGAGCGCGTTCTTAGCGCAAAGGGATTATGCCCTGCCTGAAGATCTGCAGCTGATCATGCCTTGGGTTGTTGGACACCGCCTGCGTTCGCGCAATGACGGCGTTGAATTCCCCCGAGATAAGCTGATGTCGATTTTGTTAGAGGTTCCGGTGCCGTAAAATCAATGCTGTATGTATGAGAATTTGCGGGGAAGACGGCAGTTAAGACCAGCTATGAATTATTCCGCCGAAGGCGGATTATAGGCAAGTGGTTTCAGAGCAAGGCAATCCCGAAGCCATATCAGAGGCCCATGATAACAAACAACCGCACCCGGACGAGTAATCACCACGCCGTCAATTTCCCAATTGCTATCGGCCGCAAGCAGATCCGGATTCGGCCGACCCGCAACGGGTTGATTTTCATGGTCCTGGTTGCGGCGATGTTTGTGGGATCTTTTAATTACAACAGCAATCTGGGTTTCCTTTTCACATTTTTTCTGGGAAGCATCGCCTTCGTATCGATTACCAGTACCTGTAAAAACGTCCTCGGTATATCGATCGGATCGGTTTTTGCCGAGCCGGTTTTTGCGGGTAAAAAGGCGAATTTTGAACTAACGGTCGCAGGGGGCATTGCCCCGCGAATTCGGATCGGGTTTGCTTTTGCCGATCACCCGGCCGTTTACCACGATCTGGCAGCCAGGGAAGATAACCGCATCCGGGTTTCCGTCCTTGCAAACTCGAGGGGTATGTTCAAACCCGGGTTGGTGTCGATGCATTCAGATTACCCGCTGGGACTGTTTCGGGTGTCCGCCTTAATCGATGCAAACCTGGAGTGTGTCGTCTATCCCCAACCCCTGAAGGGCGATCTGAGGACAATCGATTCCGAATCTTCAACCAGCGAGGATCGACGCATCAGCGGTCCCGGAAGCGATGATTTTCAAGGGCTCAAAAACTACGCACCTGGCGATCCCCTGCAGCGGATTTCATGGCGGGCGTCCGCCCGCGGGCAAGGCCTATTCACCAAAGACTTTACGGGAAAATCCGGTTCAGCCGTTTTTCTGGATTGGCATCGGTTGAATTCATCCGATCCGGAGCGCAGACTGTCGCGGCTGTGCCACATGGTTCTTCAAGCCTACTGCAATGACATGCACTATGGCCTTCGGCTGCCCGGGCACAGTCTGGCACCGGACAAAGGGCGGGACCACAAACTGCGCTGCCTGAAAGCGCTGGCCCTGTATTAAGGTCAGCCTACTGCCGGGTAGGTTTTTTTCCACGGGGGACACAGAGATTTTAGCTCTTAAACGACCATCGGGGAGGTGTCCCATAATAGGGCCGCCGCCGGCCGCAAGGGTTCAGTCTGATCGGAAATGAAACCAATGAACATCGAACATTGAACGTCCAACATCGAACATCGAATAATGTATTCTGTCTATTTTATTATAAAGACTGAGCAAAGCGATTCCGCCCTTCGACATTCTGCGGTTCGGTATTCGATATTCTGCGGTTCGCCTTTAACGTAGTTTCGTATAATATGCCAACGACCCCAAACATAACGCTGCATCTCGGCGCCCTGGCGCTTGCCCTGATGCCGCATATTCCCCGGCTGCCGCTGTGGGTGATTTGCTGGTGCCTGGTCGCCTGGGGATATATTCTGCTGGTTTTAAAATATCGCTTGCCCCTGCCCAGCCAGATCCTGCGCCTGGCTCTGGCCATCGGCGCTGTGGCCGGCGTGTTGCTGACCAACGGCTTCAGTTTGGACCGCTATTCCAGCCTGGCCCTGCTATGGCTCATGGCAAGTATCAAGCCCATGGAGATCAGAACCTACCGCGATGAAATGGTCACAATTTTGCTGATCTATTTTCTGCTCCTGTCCAACTTGTTTTTTTCCAGCAGTTTGGCCGTTGGTCTGTACATGGCCTTTTCGATTTTCGCAGCCACAGCGGTTTTAATCCACATCCACCAACCGAACAGCCGATTCAGCGGTAATCTGGGAATGTCCGCCGCTCTGATGCTAAAAGCCGTCCCCCTGGCGCTGATTTTCTTTGTAATTTTTCCCAGAATACAGGGCAGCGTATGGGGGTTGCGCAGTCCCGCCGCGGCACGGACTGGATTTTCCGATCACCTGGCACCGGGATCCGTCACCGAGTTGGTTCGCAGCAGCGACATCGCCTTCCGGGTGGAGTTCGACGGCCGGATCCCGGTACAGGACCGTCTTTACTGGCGCGGGCTGGTATTCTGGGTTTTTGACGGTCGTACATGGCAGCCCAGAAAGGACAGGCTCCGTTTCGCCGCCCCGCTTAAAGGCAGCGATGCCCTGACGTATACGGTTACCCTGGAACCCCACAACCAGCGCTGGCTGTTTGCCCTGGACCTGCCTTACAGATTTGTTTTCAGGGCCCTGCTGCTGCAGGATTATACATTGACCTCACGCTGGATCGTCAGACAGCGAATTCAATACCGGGCCCGGTCCTACCTCACCTATAACACCGGCCGGCTGCGGCAATGGGAGTCCGAGACCCTGCAGCTGCCCCGAGGGTCAAATCCCCAAGCGGTGACGTTAGCCCGAAACTGGCGCGACGACTCGAACTCCCCATCCGATGTCGTCAACACCCCTCTGCGCTATTTTCAGAGCAACCAGTTCAGCTACACGCTGAATCCGCCGCCGCTCGGCAATGCGCCGGTTGATGAATTTCTCTTCAAAACCCGCAAGGGTTATTGCGAACACTATGCCTCAGCCTTCGCCTTTTTGATGCGAGCGGCCGGTGTGCCGGCCCGGATCGTGGCCGGATACCTGGGAGGTGAGATCAATCCCTATGGCAAATATCTGATCGTGCGGCAATCCGATGCCCATGTCTGGGTGGAAGTTTGGCTGCCGGACCAGGGATGGGTGCGGATTGACCCGACGCTGTCAATTGCCCCCCAAAGAGCCCGGCAGGGGGCAGCAGCAGCCCTGCCGCCCGAGGAGCGATCTACCCTCGAGGCCTTCAGCGGTTCCGGGCTGTTGTCCGAGTACTGGCTCAACCTGGGGCACGGCTGGGACGCGATCAACAATCAGTGGAACAAATGGGTGCTGGGGTACTCCGAATATACCCAGAAAGTGCTCTTAAATAAAATCGGGATGGGCTCAGGTACCTGGATGGGGCTGGCAGGCGCCGTTTTTCTGGGCCTTGGATTGACCGGTGTGTTGGCCGCTGCTTATTTTTTTCGATTTTCCGGCAAACTCATCAGCAAAACCGACGAGGTTCAGCAGGTATATTTAAGATTTTGCGGCAAGCTCGACCGTATCGGACTGGCCCGAAGGCCGTTCCAGGGGCCGCTGGATTTCAGCGAGATGGTGATAGCGGCGCGCCAGGACCTGAAAAAAGGCGTCGGAGACATCATTGCGCTGTATGTTGGTCTTCGTTACGCAAACGGCGGCTCCCGGGATGATCTCAGGCGCCTGAGGGTGCTCGTCAAGCAGTTCAGACCGTGAGACAGAAGACAGAAGACAGAAGACGGATGACGGAGGTCAGAAGACGGATGGCAGAGGACGGATGACAGAAGACAGAGGACAGATGACGGGTGACAGAATACGGATGGCAGATGACAGAGATCAGATGACGGATGACGGAAGACAGAAGACAGATTGACAATGGAGAATGCTGTTCTCTGTCCTCCGTCTTCCGTTCTCTGTCTTCTGTCCTTTGTGAGCTACCACCCGCCTCCCGGGAGAAAGCCGCAATCACGAGAGCCGACTGGGTCAGCCAGCGTTGTCTACGCTTGCGATGCCTGACATCGCAGCAGCTCTTTTTTTTCCCGGGTTCGATCAGCCCCAGGTAGAATTCCTTGACGTCGGTGTCTTTCCTATCAAAAAAATGGAACAATTCCAGAATATTATGAATAAATTGGTTTTGCCTGGATTTTTTCAAAAAAAAAATTGAAAAAAATGCTTGACATGCCACATAGTGGTAGTGTATGTATTAATCACCCCTGTAAGAATGCTTCTTAACATACCTCAATGCCTCTCCCCATAGAGCGGCTCATATCCCCATGAGCCGCTTTTTTTTGGGCCGGATCCAAACAGGTTGATATCTATAGCCAAATACCGGCCGGCATCGCCTCATGTTTCGATCTTTCCGGATATCGGTGTTTTTAGCATTGACAAACAAACACCAGTTTTTTAATGTATCTAAATTTAAAATCTGAATGAATTTTATTTTTGAGAAAGGAGGCCATAATGAAAAAGACATTATGTTCGATCGCAATCCTGTTTGTCCTTATCCTAACCGTCCCCTCCATCGGCAGTGCGGCTGATGTGCGCGGTGTGACGGACACCGAGGTGGTGGTCGGGATTACGACACCGCTTTCGGGGCCGGCAGCGCTGTGGGGTATGACCGGACTGGGGGCCAAAGCCTGGGCCGATCACATCAATGCCCAGGGTGGGATTCACGGCCGCAAAATCAAGGTCATTTTGCAGGACGATGGCTATAATCCCGCCAAAGCCATGGCCAACCTGCGGCAGATGAAGAGCAAAGTGTTTGCGGTCGTCGGCCTGCTCGGTCGGCCATCGTTAACGCTTCCAAAGATTTCTTTGCCCAAAACAACATTCCCTTGATCACGGCCTACGGCGACGTCAGGATTTGGACCCGGGTTTCCCCCGAATCGCTGAAATATGCCTTTATTACCTACCCGGATTACGAAGATGAAGGGCAATACCTGACAACCTGGGCCGTCAAAAACCTGGGCAGCAAAAAAATCGCCGCCTTCTATCAGAATGACGACTACGGCAAGATGGGATTCGAAGGCGTCAAAAAAGGTCTGGCGGCCACCGGCGGCAGGGCCAAACTTGTCGGAAACGTTCCCTATGAAATCACCGAACGCGCCCTGAGTACCCATGCCCTGAAATTAAAAGAATCCGGAGCCGACACCCTGGTCATGTATGCTTCGCCGACCCACGGCGCCATCATCACCAAAACCATGGCCAAGGTCGGTTACGCACCCAAAGTCCTGGCCTCTTTTCCGCTGGCGGACGCCATTATGTATAAAATTGCCGGGCCGACCTGGGAAGGAACCTATGTCGGTATACCCGGCAACGTCGATCTGCCTGGCAGTGACCCGGCGGCCGACCGGGTGGCGGAGATCCTGGTGAAGTACAATCCCAAAGTCAAAGCCAGTACCTTTCTGGCTCTTTTCGGCGCGGCCTCCATGATGCAGCTGGCCGAGGGCCTCGAAAATGCCGGGCCGGATCTGACGCCCGAATCCTTGATTGCAGGTATGGAAAAAATTTCCGGATGGAAGCCCGAAAATCTGGGCGCACGGATCAGCTATGGTCCGGACCGCCGTCAGGGCAACAACGCCGTCCGCCTGGGACAGGCCAAAGACGGCAAAGTTGTCGGCGTTGAACCGTGGACTATTTTTCAGCCTCATTTTTAACACTATGGAACTGCTGAACACTCAGGGGCTGTCGATTAGTTTCGGGGGTATTCATGCCCTGCAGAACGTCAATCTCAAAATCAAACCGGAAGAAATCCTGACGGTGATCGGACCGAACGGATCCGGCAAAACAACGCTCTTTAACTGCATTTCCGGCGTATATCGCCCGGACCATGGTGAGATTTCCTTGGAAGGGGAGAGCCTGTTGGGGCTCTCCCCGGACAGGGTTGCGGAACGGGGGATTGCGCGCACCTTTCAAAACCTGCGTCTTTTTCTCCATATGACGGTCCTCGATAACCTGCTGCTGGGAAGACACATTAAATTCAGGCGTAATTCTTTTAATGCCTATCTGCGCAGGCGCGGCGAAGAACTGCGCCATCGCGAGGTCGTGGAAGAGATCATTGAATTTCTGGGCCTGCAGGCCTATCGGCAGATGCGAATTTCCGACTGTCCTTACGGTGTCCAGAAACGCTGCGAGATCGGCCGCGCCATCGCCATGGAACCGCGACTGCTCCTTTTGGACGAGCCCATTGCCGGTTTGACAGCCGAGGAGAAAGAGGAATCCGCCTATCATATTACTGAAATTCGCGGTCGCTATAAAACCGCCATCCTGCTGGTTGAACACGACCTTAAAATCGCTTCCCGCCTGGCGGACCGCATGATCGCTTTTGATCACGGCGAGTTGATAGCCGAGGGCAGTCCTGAGGAAGTCCAGCGCTCCCCGGCCGTCATTCAGGCCTATCTGGGAGACGAATAAGACGAATGGGGAAGTCGGAATGTGGAATGGGGAATGGGGAATGTGGAAGTGGGAATGTGGAATTCGGAATGGAGGATGGGGAATTGGGAAGGCGGAATGATGAATGTTGACAGTCTCGTAAAAAGCCGAAAAGCGACCTGTTTACGAGAGTGTTTAGTATTTGGTGTTTAGTGTTTAGTGGTTTAACATTTTGATATAAAGAGTGTAGTGTCAAACTAAATACCAAACACGAAACACCAAACACATGATGAACTCAGCTTTTTACGGATTCAACAATGTTTTAGGTTGAATGCGGAAATAAAATTCAGAATGCCTGCTGATCATCTTTCCGCATTCCGCATTCCGCATTCCGAATTAATGACAAAGTCATAAGATTTTAATGGCGATAATCCGCGAACTTGGTTAATCGCCTGAAGGAGATATCGCGTCGTGTCGTCTTTGCTGAAAATCGCCACCATTGAAACCCTTTATTATGACCGCATCTATGCGCTGCACGGGTTGTCTCTGGAAGTCAAGGAGAAGGAGATATTTACCGTCCTCGGGCCCAACGGCGCCGGCAAAACCACTTTGCTGAAAACCATCGCCGGATTGCTGAAGGATCAGCCCAAAAAGGGAACCATCGAGTTTATGGGCAAGCGCATCCATCGCCTGGCCCCGGAGCGGGTCTCCCGCTTGGGAATTGTTTATGTCCCGGAAGACCGGGGACTGTTCCGGGAACTGACGGTGCAGGAAAACCTGGAATTGGGCTGCTGGGGCCGCAAAGATTCACACCTGCAGGATGACTTCGATTTCATCTACGAGCTTTTTCCGATTCTCAGAGAACGCGCCGGACAGGAGTCGGAAACCCTTTCCGGCGGGGAACAGCAGATGCTCGCCATGGCCCGGGCTATGCTGCGCCGGCCCAAACTGCTGATGCTAGATGAACCCTCCCTGGGGCTGGCTCCCAAGGTTGCGCGCCAGGTCTACGACGCCCTGCTGAAGATCAGCCAGGCCGGAACAACCATCCTGCTGGTGGAGCAAAACGCCAAACTGGCCCTGGGTATCGCCACGTTCGGCTATATCATGGAATCCGGCCGCATTGTGCTCGAAGGCACCCCCGCCGAGCTCCAGGAAAATGAAGATGTGCAGGAACTCTATCTGGGAGTCGGCAAGGAGACCACTTCTCCCAAAGGCTGGCGGCTCTATAAAAAAAGGAGGACATGGTAATGGGGACCAAGGCAGCCACACTGCCGCATCTGTTTTTCAATCAGGTCAACGATCGCCGTCACCGAATTGCCCTGCGACGCAAAGAATTCGGTATCTGGAATCGCATAACCTGGGATGAATACGGCAAAATGGTCAAAAAGACCGCTGCCGCCTTGATCCAGGCCGGCTTGCAGCCCGGCGATCCGGTCGCCATTCTTGGCGACAACCGGCCCGAATGGCTTGTCTGTCACGTGGCCGCCATGGCCATCGGTTGCGTGACCTGCGGGGTCTATTCGACCAATGCACCCGAACAGGTCGCCTATGTGGTGGGGCATTCGGAATCCAAGCTGCTTTTCGTCGAAAACGAGGAGCAGGTAGACAAGGTTCTGCAGATTTATGGGGATCTTGAAATACTCAAAAAGGTCGTTGTCTGGGACCCCAAAGGTCTCTGGGGCTTTACCCATGAGGGGATCATTTTTTGGGATGAATTTCTCGAGCAGGGAATGGGATACCTGCAAGATTATCCGGCCTGCGTCAGCGAGCGCCTGGAGGATGTCGATCCCGGGCAGACCGCCATGATGATCTACACGTCAGGCACCACGGGCCGGCCCAAAGGCGCGATGATCAGCCATCATAACATTATC
>Ga0056128_1007846_pt1 | contig 13472 bp, 7 predicted proteins | sample WorMetLIZISLAND2_FD_71113 | JGI IMG/M metagenome (GOLD analysis project Ga0056128, IMG submission 71113) | Marine gutless worms symbiont microbial communities from Max Planck institute for Marine Microbiology, Germany - Olavius geniculatus... ... | reverse complement strand
CTTGCCTCTATATAGACAACAGTTCGGGTGACCACTACAACGTCATTTTGAGTGTTCAGTGACAACTGATGGACTAATGTCGAACACTTTTGTGGCTGTAATAAATCGACGTATTTTTTACCTGAACTTTTTAAATAATTGGTGTCATTATCTTCTTTATCTGTTATTACGAATATTCGACCAATATATATCAGAAAACTCCGTGATACTTTTACATATAAAAGTGGAACAGAGTTAATTCGGAATAGAATTTAATTTCGCATTCTAAAAGCAATCAGTTAGTTTTTTTTCAAGCAAAAATAATGGTAGGCAAGTATCCGATCAATGTGAGACTACGCTGAACGGAGAGATAAACAATGCGGCCTGTTAAGACGAAGTCAATACGAGCGTTTCACAGTCAGTCATTGCGCAACAGCAGCAGCAGCAGCATCAGCAGCGTGTGTGCGGTGTAAGCCGTGTCTCTTGTCGTGTACAGCCCATAGACCGCGGTGACGACAACGGCGCAGCGGTGTATTAGATGTCATGCTGAGAAACAGCGGTGTAATATCTGTGTTGAATGTCGACTTATAGGGCCTAGTCTCTGTCTGAGTTCGTCATCTTAACGCGTTCAGAGTCACGGTCGCAGTTCTGTTGAAGTCATCGAGAGTACCTGCTGCTGCTGCTGCTGTTGCAACAGCTGACGAAACGTGACACCTGAGGTCACATACTGCGTCATAGGCCAGTACACTGATTACACCTATGCACATATGCTTTCAGTAGTGTGTATATACTTTCTGGGTAAGTATTTGTACATGGTGCGGCAAAAAAGTATTCCCTAAAATTTTTTGGCCATTTTCAAACAAGTAGTCTAGTGGTTGAGGGGCTCAACTCAAAAGGGACTCGAAGGGGACTCAAAACTTTCGGGTTGCGGTTCGAATCTCACCGCGGGTCATTTCCAATCAACCTTGATCAACCTTGCTGACCTACAGTATGCTTAGGTTAACTCAGCCTTTTATCCTAAGCGGGATGTAAAAATAGTAGTAACATACTGTCCACGTGGTAGAAGCCTAGTTTGCTGATTGAGACGGTGGTATGTCTGAAGCTTCAAATCGCAGGTTCAAGTATTCTCTGACACAGACAATAAATTGCCGCATAGTGTGCTGTGGTATCATTATCTCATGCCAGTTAGTTGCCACTTCCGAAATTGCATAACGCATTGATTCGTTTTGAAATGATGACGGAGTGATGCTGTCTTTTTTGTTGGCTTGAATTCATTGTCCGGAGTACAGGGCATATGGTAGGCTTATATGCATAGCCGTTGTCATGAGTTATCCTTCACAGTGATCTACTCTGAAAGAGCAGCATGCGTTGAATAGCGGCTCTGCTCTATTCATATAATACGGACATACATGAGACGGGTAGAATGAACGATGGCCCTTAATATCATAATCGTTGACTTTTGACATTGCGAATGAAATCAACGCCGTACAGCAAGATTGCTGCAAAGCTAGCTTATAGCCTACGTAAGTAGAACTATAGGCTTCTATCGAAAACAAACACATTAACAGTAGTTAAAAAGCGCTGTGAAATATAGTTAAGGACAAAAAAAAATAATATGCGAAATGCAAATTGGTTTTGAGTTGCTTGTGAAATTCCTAATTTATATGCCAGCTATGCGTCTAGTCTGTACGCTAGCTACATGTATTCTATCTTGTGTAAGCCTATCATAAATATGTGCAAATTCACCAGACAAATCGACATAATCACGTTAAATCATTCAGTTAATATTCTATAGATCTGTAACGCGTTCTTTAAAAGTTCTGATAGGTGCTGCATAAGCGTTATTGTTTGTACTGCTGCTGGACGTGCGGTCAGAATAAGACATCGATCAATTATTGGAGTCTTTTGTGTCGTTTTTATTGAACGAATGCCGCCGAATGCGCCGTTAGCGACTTGAACTAATTGATCTCCTGAGAATGCAGCAGCACCAAGCACACTGCAGTGTAAAACTCAAACTCCGCTACTTAGATTAGTCGTAAGCGTGTTGGACAACAAGTGGTAAAACAAGCTGTACGACGTATTCGTCAATGGTCCAGGTTTGTTGTAGGACTTGTAGCAGACGATGAACATTTTTATTGGACTTGTTGTATACAACTTGCTGTGGATTTGCCATAGATTTGCAGCAAATTTGTTGTTGTACAACGAATCCACAAGGAGTCGAGTTAATTAGTTAATTAATTAGTCAATCAATCGGCCAATAACCAAAACGGTATATAGCGCCGTGTGTCGTAAACAGATCGGAGGTGCAAAATGGCTGAGACTAGGCTATTTGTTTACAGTGGCGTCATTTCAGTAAATCTTTGTCGGTGTCTCGTTTTTTCCCCATTTTTTTCTTTCTACCCCCTCTTTTCCTCTCCCCTTTTTCCTCTTCTCCTCCATACCCTTGTTTCTTCTACTCTCTTTTTCCCTCCTCACTCCGCCCTCTCCTTTTTACCTCTTATTCTTCCCTTGTCATCAACTTCTCTCCTCTTTCTCCTGTCTTTCAACTCCCCTCCTTACCTTCCATTCCCCTAACATCTCCTTCCTTACCCCTCCCTTTTCTCCCTTTAGAAGTAGGGCTCCTTGAAATCTAGCTAGGGGCTTGGGAAGCGCTGTAAGCTCTTCCAGTGGGGTCTGGGGCGGAGCCCCAGCCGAAATCGAATTTCGTACATTTTTGCCTTAAAATGTGACATCTAGTGGCAACAATTTGAACGATTTTTCTGAGAATCAACTGACCAAATTTCGTGCTGTTTACACAGTAAAGGTCAATTCGGAAACCAAAAGTTTGTCGTCAGTCGTTTACGCAGGACTCACTTAGGGAAAAAAATTGAAATCACAAATCCTTGGGGGTCCGTAGACCCCCTTCCTTTAAATGACACCCCTGTTTGTTTACGTTTACTAAAGGCAATATTAAACATTTAAGCTTTTTAAGCTACGGTAAGCTCAAAAGTGCTGAGAAGTTCGGCAGTTTATATACGACAGTGACAAGTGGAGTTCGGGCTTACTAGTTCTACATTGGTGAACATGACGTAAATAAGCTTGCTGAACTGTTATGTGATATAATGTATTGGCACCTTGTGACTGTGGAGCTGTGCGTGCTGTACATGCTGTTATCGATAGGCTATTGTTATCATCAGCAAAACGTCGCCCGCACTGGGACGCATTCGCAGCTGCTTCGAGTCGGCTGCTGCTGCTGCTGCTGACGCCGTATCTCTGCTGCGTCTTACCATTTGTCATACCGTAGACTTTTTGTTATATCAAATTGTTGTCTCTTTCGATTTGCATGTGTCTTGTATGCATTTACACGTCGTGTAATTGGATGGCTTTGTTTTGTTATGTAGCGCAATATAAAGACGTTGTCGTGTAACACTCGATCGCAAAGACTGAAGCTATAATGAGTTTTATACAGTACAGGTTCATCTACTGACCATTTCACTCGATGTTTATTTTGTATTTTAAATTAAATATATGAGGCTGTTGATTAATAACATGTCAAATATATTGTTGGTTTGTCAAAAACATTAATGCATATATTAACTTATATCTCAAAAAACAATAAACAAATTTTGATAACATTTTAAAGAAGACTGTCAGTCTGCTATAGCTACAGATCGTTTAGCTTTTGATGATAGTTCAATTTTTTTTGTAGATTGTGGACTATTTTTATGCCGCCCAAGTCAACTCAGCCTGGCCATCCCTACATGGGTAGGCGCAGTGAGTATTAGCGAAAGCCGAGACGTAAACAGGCAGTGCGCGACGCATTAACCTGGCATCCGCGGTCTCGCAGTGCTAGCTGGTATCTAGCTGAGGATTAAGAAGATGGAAATCAACTTCGCCTTATGGGCTTTACTGCTTAGAAAAAAAACATTTAAGTTTGCACTACCATGTTGAATATTTTTTATTAATGCATTTCCTGTAGACTGTCGAGAAAATAATGGCAATGTACGGGTCAGGTATGCACCCTACTGAATGTTGTGTAGTTTGTTTCGAAAATGGTTAAATGGTGTAGCTTTCTACAAAAAACTCATTTTAGAGCTACGGGGCGTCATCTCCTATAAGAGATCGCCCGGTGTTACCTGTCACTAGACACGGGTGATCGCTCCCCTCATAACCTCAGCCAGACAGACTGATATTTCATTTATCTACTACGGATGAATCGAAGGCTGAGTGTTGGTTGGTGTTGACGTCTTAACCGTTACACTATACCAAGCTGCAGTTGTCGTAAGTTGTGCGTGACGCGACGTCTGCCTGTCTGTCTGTCTGTCTGTCGTCTGTCGGTAGCATGGTGCAGCGGTCAGGTGCGACCGAGCGTAGTGCGACGTTTAACAACGCCACGCGCTCACAGACCTCACAAGACTCCAGCAGCGAATACCGCCGGTCAGAGCAGATGATGCGGCAGGAATCGATGCAGAACGCCTCATCGCGACTCGACAACTCACGATACTGCCCCAAGGCTTACAGGTTCTACTTACTACCGTACTTCGCAGGGTGGTGCATTAAAAAAGGGAAAAAGATGCATGCTTGTAACAATAAAGATGGTAGTTGGTTAACTTGTGTTTTAATTGTATTTTTGTTTTTATTTTGTGTTTTAACTTTTTGTGAATTGAAACGCAAATCTTTCTGATATCTCATAGTCTGTTTCCATCTTGACCCGTGAGTTCAAAAGTAAAAGGTAAACTAACGGGTCCAAAGACCTCTGAACTACTGAATTAATAACAATAAGGTAAAGTAACAACAAACACTGTGGAATATAATTTGCATCATTCTATTGTTCAACAGAATTAAAACATCACTGGGCGACGTAGGTTTTTTTAGTTTTCTGCTGTTCGAAAATGCAGATTAATTTTATGGTGAATATAGAAAACGAAATGCAGTTATACCTTGTTTAAACATTTCCTTACTAGTCATCTTGTTTACTATATATTAAGTTAGCCTGCACCAAAACGAAGATAACAGTTAAAAAGCGTTGTCACTGGATTGTGTTATACTGTTGTTTGATCTCTATCACGTGTGCAGAAATCTTGGAAAATCTGGTCTCAGAATGTCGAACATCGCATTAGGTACTTTTCATTTAATTGATATTTTATAATAAAAATAATAGTTTTTATAAATTTATTTCAATTGTTTAATGTAACAACTTTTTAAGTTCAAATACATTTTAAAATAAAACAGAATTATCGTTTAATATAAAAAGGTGTTGCTGTGGTACTTTTTTTAGCCGACTTGTCAGTAAGTTTTGATCTAGGCCTAATATATGACAAGTATTTTGAGATTGTTGTTATAAAAATGTCACGCTTACGGTTCTTTCGTCAACACAAATGTACCGTACTTGTAGGAACGTGGGTGACATTTGGATCGCAAATCACTGACGAGGTACGCCTTAAACCTACAATAAATTATTTGTTGGGCCTATAGGCTTGGCTGATAATTTCTCTGTGTCCCAAAAAACATCCCCGACATTTTCGACTGTGACTTAAAAAAAACTACCAGATTTCGATAATTTTAAGCACGAATATTTCTGACACAACTTGCCATCAAAATATTATTTAGTGTTCCACCTGACTTAACGTTTGTTTTTGCATTACCTGGGGAAAACACAGCCAGCGAAATATTGCTTTTTTATTCAACGCGATATGACTGCTTAATTAACATAATGCGTAAAACACATTTTGTTCACATTTCTGACACTGTGAATGACATTTCATCCAGTTGTCCATTATTCAACTGTTTGCAGTAAAACTGCTCTAAGTGTTGGTCCACTATGCAAACACAGGCAAGGAGACGCTTTTTCCATTCATTGACAGCAGTATCGATAATGTTCTGCTCCAGACCAATCCAGGCTGTACGAGTTGCTTCTTGACTTTACAAACATTCCTAAACTTTATCTGGTAGACACACTGCTGCATGACAGTCAAACCTTGTAATGAACCTGCTGTTGGGGCCCACAGATTAGAATAGATGGAATTTACTCGTATTGGCGTTTTTTCGATCATTTTAACACGTGCTGGTCTGCTTTCCTCAGGTAGTGCAAACGCAGACGTTGGGTGAGGTAGGAACTAAACACTAATTTAATAGCCAGTTGTGTCGGAAATATTTCTGTTAAAAATTATTCAAATTTGTTAATTTTTCTTCAAGTTACGATCGAAAATGTCAGAGATGTTTTTTCAGGTTTTCTGCTTATTTCAACACATATTTTGCTTGATCTGCTTTCCCTAGGTAGTGCAGAAACACACATTTCGTGAGGTGGGAAACTAACATTTGATGGCAAGTTGTGTTAGGAATGTTCGTACAAAAAATTATCAAAATCTGTTAATCGGTTTTCAAGCTACAATCGAAAATGTTGGGGATGTTTTTGGGACACAGTGTACTAACACGTCATAAGGCGGGGCGCGTACGCCTGTCAGTGTCGGGTGGCAGGTAACACTGCGTAATCCCATACGGCAGGTGACGCTCCGTAGCTTGCTCTGAAATGGGCTTCTCATAAAGAGCTATATCGCCACCTTTAACCGTTTTTATTTGTGGCAGTTAAGAACAAATGCGCTATTTACACTTTGGACGCAGTAAGTAAGTAAAACATAGATTTGTATAGCGCATATCGTTATTGTTGTCCTGTCAATTTCTGAAAACGGTCGCATATCATGGCAGACCTACTACTGATAACTGATGATGTTGGCGTGACAGGTAGCTGAGGATCTGGTGACGCTGGCTTACGAAAACGGCGTCAACGTCTTTGATACCGCAGAGGTCTACGCCGGAGGAAAGTATGCAAATACGTGCTTGTTAGATCATCACCTTCGACGTAATTGGCAATAAAATAGGCTAATGGATGTGTAGAATACAACAACAATTACGAAAATAAAGCACAATCAGTGACGACAATAAATATAACTATAAAACAGAAAATCTTTTTATCTTTTTTGACTTCATTTTGCTGTATAAAAAGCAGGAATGTTAACAAGGCCACAGGGTACAAGGCCAGGCCGAGGTCGAGGCCGAGGCCGAGACTAAATGTATGGCATACGAGTCGTCAGGAAATAATACCGAAATACTATCTAAACTTTTATTTTTTAGTTGTCGCTCACTAGTGTTTAATGAATTTTGAATCTCTGCTTTCAGTTCTGTTGCAATAAAGCACAAATTATATTTGCATCAACATTCAACACAAATAACATATCATATTCGCATGTCTCGGAGCAAAAGCATCAAAATGGCACACAGACAGCTAAGATTTCAAAATACTACACAAACATCACAATTTAAATTCAAAATACCTTTATCAAGCTATTGTTTTTAAATTTCAAAATATCATAAAACAACATTCTAAATTTTAATTCAAAATGCATTCATGAAGCACAACTATAAGTTCGGTTCAGTGAAATAACATTCAACACGAGCAGCATACTATATTTAAACGTTACTGAGCAAAAGTGTCAAACATGTCTTGTAAAAACATCAAAAACTTTAACTCAAAAAATATTCATCAAGCCGTTCTTTTAAAATGTAAAAAAAACTCTATAAAAACATCAAAGTTTAAATTCAAAATACATTTTAAAGCTGTTCTGTTAAGGTTTTAGATTTTAAAATATCGGCGAAAAACATCAAAAATTTTAAATCAAAATGCATTCGTCAAGCAAATATAAAATTGGTTCAGTAAAATAATATTCAACATGAGCACCATATCATATAGCACGTTACTGAGCAGTTTTGTAAGCGGCGATCATACAAATACATATACAGTTTGTACTTCAAAAAAAACTTCAAACAAGCTGCCAGTTTTATCTATGCACTGATACAGGTTAGAATATGCCAAAAAGTTCTAACTTGTTTTTGTCACAACTTCGTCAAATCTCCCCCAAATTTGATAATTTTGGCGTATGGATGGCTAAGACAATAGAATTATGTAAGGTACACTCATTGTCTACTTCACTTAATTGTTTCAATGCATTACCGTGCAAAAGCTGATGCTCCAAAGTGTTGCATAATGCTGAGTTGTTGTCTCCGTAGAAGTTCTAATGACCTTATTAAGCACACAATAAACTAAAATGTGATTCATTCAGCAGAATTATAAGTTTGTGTAACAACTTGTTTCCAAATTATCAGGATTTATGCCTAAAGTGTACACAATGGCTTAGACGTGAAGCCACAGCTGACAGCGCCATTAACGATCAACTGATCAAAATGCACAGCGCTTATTCATGGATTAGACGTGTTTTCAGCTCATCAGTCAGTTATTTTGTTGCCTCCTATTTTTGGCGTAAAATATTTAATATCACAAAATTATTACATCAGTACGTTACATGGCACTCTCTGTCAAATTGATAATTAAAAAGTGAGCAATCTGATACTGATAATCACCACGTAATGTAACAATTTGGAGCACTTGCGTTTTACACGGCAGTGCGTTGACATAAATTACGTAAGGTAAACTGTGAATGTACCTAACATAATTTTATCATCTTGGCTATCTGTATGCCAAAAACTATCAAATTTGGTAAAGATTTGACAAAGTGCTGACCAAAACAAGTTAGGACATTTTTTGGCACATTCTGTGATTAAGCAGATGAAAGTGCAATTAACAGCACGCGTGGGTGATTAATTTTTAAAATTACTGTTCAATACTAGCAGAAACAGTAATGTACAAATCAAAAAATATTGACGACGATATTTTTTCTTTGATGAAAATTTTTTGTTTCGTTACTGTGTTGTTAATTTTAGAGCTGAAACTGTCCTTGGAAAAATTCTTCAAAAGAAAAAATGGAGGTAAATTTGTGACGTGTTTATGTTCTGTTTTGTGTCAGTGTTTTTTGGCTACAATCATTGTTAGTTTTTCTCCGTCTATTTTTGCAATCCTGAGATTGTTTGTGAGCAATATTGCTGAAAAAGTTATGGATAAATTTTAACGGTTCGTTTTCTTAGTCTTATTACCATTTCACTGTTTTATTTTGCTTATTTTTATATTGTGCGTGCTATATTATGGCAACTGGCAAATAAATTGCAATTAATAACATTGTTTCGTTGATGTTGCAGGCGATCGAGTTACATTGTCACAACAAAGATTTACTGGGGTGGCAAGTAAGCTTTCGGATATTCTACTTCTTTCTTCGTCTTTGAACATTCTTAACGCTGAAAAATCGGTAAGCGGTCATGTTAAAAAGTCTATAATTTTGTCGTTTTTCAACAGAATGGCATGCTACTCGGCAGTTAGATGTAGAAGGTTTTAGTCAATAAAATAGTAAAATTTCAATTTAAAACTCCAAACGGTTGCTGAGAAAACAGCGAAAAACTAAGGGTCCACTTTTTGCCGCACCCTGTAGTTAGAGACTGTTAACTATAGGCCCACGTATTTGTTATCATTATGGCGAGCATATCAGAATTACATCGTATTACATTATATTACATTTGTGTTATAAATTGACTTGTAACGGCATGCGTATCTACGTTCTTAAATTTTGCTGTCCGTTGTTTCACTATAAAATGCCAATAATATGCTATTCAGCCCAGCCCGGGTCGGGTCGCCACAAGTGGTTATTTTAATTATTTATTGCTGCATATTTCAGGGCAGAAACAGATCGAGGATTATCACGCAAGCATATTATTGAAGGTATAGTATTTACCTGTGCAGATTTACTCGTACGTTGGCATTCGACTGCGTTTTGTGTAGGCCTGCTTTCACGCCGTTCATCGCACTCTGTCGTGGCAATGGAATTATACGATTATGCGTTGCACGCAATTGCATCCATGCGATCTATTGCACAGTCAGGCAAACGGCGCACGATCCAACGAGTTATGCATTACTTGTATTTTGTTTGACAAAATGTGGCTTAGAGTGATAGTGCAGCAGTTCAGAATCACCAAAAGCGTCATTTAAGGGAGGGGTGGAGAAGTCTATGGATCCCAAGGATTTATGACTTTAATTTTCCCCCTGTAAATCGTACCTTTGAAACAATGTTACTGCTGCAAGAACAATACGTTACGTAGACTGAACCCTCAATGATTACTGAGACCCCCAACGATTTACTAAAATGACGCCACTGATAATCACGAATTTGCACGAGTTTAAATAAACGCCAGACTCCAAATTGGCGAAATACAAAGTAGGCTTACGACACAAAGAGATAGACAGAGTAAGCAAACGAAAGAGTGGGCCCTTAATTGATTGATTATTGATCAACATAGAATTTCAATCGATTAAATTGCTGGATCAACTAACTGATTGTGTTAAGGTCTGAAGGGAAGTCTGGAGCGTCTGCAGTTAGATTACGTCGACATCGTCTTTGCTAATAAATCCGACCCAAGAACGCCGATGGAAGGTAACTTATTCGTGTATTTTAATTAAGAATAAGTTAAGTTTCACAGGGTGAAAAATATAGGCCAACAAGGGTGTGTCGATGTTTTGGTTCTTGTATTTAAACAAGAAAATACAGAACAAATGATTTAAACAACAAAAACTACCGACTCCCAAAAATGTGCAGGTAAAATGTGTGATGTTTACAATTATTATTGTTGTGATCATTGTTGTAGAAATAGTGCGCGCGTTCACGTACGTCATCAACCAAGGCTGGGCGTTGTATTGGGCAACATCGCGTTGGTCGCCTGTCGAAATTATGGTCAGTTACGTCGTGCTACCGTTTTCGTCTCATATAGCTTAATTAATTTTGCTGGCTGAGCTAATAATAAAGCTGTTGTAAACTGGTTTACATCTGATTACAAATGAATTGCAAAATTACAGAATTAGATAATTACAGAATTACCCCCAACACCCCACCAAACTTGTGTTAACTTACACCCCAGTTCCAGCCAGAATTGCACTGAACCACAGGGCGTTATGTTAATGCTGCATCGCGCATGATGCATGTTTCTCATGTGTGTGTTTTCGTCAGTTGACTCTCAGGAAAATCATTTAAATTGTTACCGCCAAATGTCAGATGTTAAGGCTAAATGCATTCAGTTTTGCCCCAGGCTTCGCTGGGGGAGCTTACAGCGCTCCCCAGACTCACTAGCTGGATTTCAGTGGTCCTACTTTTAAAGGGAAAAAGAGGAAGGAAAAATAAAAAGATCTGAACGAAGGGAAAGAAGGTGGAAAAAGGGAGTGGAGAAAGAAAAGAATTGAAGGAGAAAAAAGGCCTGTCAGTAATTTTTCTCATACCCCTACTGTCGGTTTTCTAGAGATACGCGTGCGCGTTTGGCTGAAACAGGAAGCGTACTCGGTGGCGCGTCAGTTTAACTTGATTCCTCCGATTGCTGAACAGTGCGAGTACAGCTTGCTGCAGCGAGAAAAGGTCGAACTGCAGATGCCGGAGATGTACCACAAGATCGGTGAATAACCGTCTCAGTATGGACGCAAATTTGTAAGCGTTGTATAAACAACGTGTGACGCTCTTTTTACTCAAACGTGCTGACTTTGCTGCAGGGTCGAGATTTTCATGTTCAGCAATTTGGTTTTTATTGTGCATAAGTGAGTTAATACTCAGTTCGTTATTACTTTATCAGCAGATGATTATTCACGTAAGTTGTTTTTGTATCACTGCCATTTGTACTGACCGTTTAACGGTTCTTAAAAGTTAGAACAAATTGGGAGAAAAAATATTAAACACCGTAAAATCGAGTTTTTCTTATAAAAAATTTACAAAAAGTGAGTGAAATAGCTGGGCGTGTTTTCGGTGTGCACTGCAGGGCTTGGTGTAATGACTTGGTCACCTCTGGCAGGAGGATTTCTCACTGGCAAGTATGAAGACGGAGTTCCACTTTACTCACGCGCTTCTATGAAGGTGCGATTCATTGACGTTCTGCAGTTTGTTTTTCTGTTATTTTTTTGTATTTTGCTGTCAAACAGTTTAAATGAAACAAAACAGGCAGATTTTTATTCTCTCATACAGACGTTGTTGCTTTTAATTCTAAAACAGTTTGTATAATTTTTTGCTCTCCAAACAGTCAAATTTCTGAATGTAGGCCTGAAATTTTGTAATGAAATGGTTTTTTGGACATTCTCTGTCCGTGCAGTGTTTATTAATTTTGTAGTAACAACTAAAGTCTTTTATCAAAATGTTCGTGTTATAGTACAGAACACATGAAAAGTAGACCCATAGGCTAATAATAATCGCACATTCAGGGCTTGGAATGGCGTGACTAGGGCAACAAGCAACAACGACGCTTTGTCGCCTATGTGGTTTGTTCCTAAAACTGTTCTCGTCTGCAGTGTTTTTGGCGGAATCATTCAAGCGCAATCGATTCCGTCTGTAGCTACACATTTGTCCGTAACGTGGCCTGTCTCACTGTCTGTCGTCTGTCACACTCGTGCGCCCTGCTTAAACCGTTTGGCAGATTTAAATTTCAAATGCTATTTGGCAGATACGTTAGTAAGGACTAATGCTACGTTGTGTTACATGGGGGTCTTAACTCCAAGGGAAGTGTAGATTTACGGGGTCATAGTCCCCGGCCAAAGCATAATTGCAAATTGCTTCTGCGACCCCCACCCCGGGCGAATAGAAACGAGGAGCGATTCTGCGTTCTGCCTTGTCCCAAATTACTCTGGACTTTTAAAATTAAGCGAGTGTTGGATGAACGTGTGCGCATGCAGGGTTACGGTTGGCTGAAGGATAGAATCCTAGGTGAGGACGGTCGTCGTCAGCAGATGCAGCTGAGAGAACTCGGTCTAATTGCTGAGCAACTCGGCTCCAGCCTCGCTCAGCTTGCTATAGGTATAAGCGTAGGCCATACTCACTCTCTGTCTGATCATGTAGTCATACATTTATCATTCCATTTGCTATGGCGCCCCTCATCCGTAACACAGGGACGCCGCAATATACACTGTGTCCCAAAAAACATCCCCGACATTTTCAACTGTATCTTGAAAACCAATTACCAAATTTTAATAATTTCTGGCACAAATATTCCTGACACAACTTGCCATCAAATGACCATTCAGTTTCCCACCCCACCCATTGTACGCTTCTGCACTACCTAGGGAAAGCAGATCAAGCGAAATATGCATTAAAATAAACAGAAAACCTGAAAAAACATCCCCAACATTATCGATCGCAACTTGAATAAAGATTAGCAGATTTTAATAATAATTGGCAGACATATTTATGACACAACTGGCTGTGAAATAAGTGTTTTAGTTTTTACCTCACCAATGTCTGCTTTTGCACTACCTGGGGAAAGCAGACCAGGTATAATACGTGTTAAAATGAATGGAAAAACGTCAACAAATTCCATCTGTCCTAATTTGTGGGCCCCAACAGCAGGTCTATTACAAGGTTTGACTGTCTTGCAACAATGTGTCTACCAGAAGTTTAAGAATGTTTGTAACGTCAAGAAGTGACTGGTAGAGTCTGTATTGGTCAGGAGCAGAACATTATCGATACTGCAGCTGTCAAGTGGGCCAGTGTACAAGTGTCATAGTGGGCCAACACTTCAAGCAGTTTTACTGTAGGCAGTTGAAAAATGGACAA
>Ga0056128_1007845_pt1 | contig 13473 bp, 11 predicted proteins | sample WorMetLIZISLAND2_FD_71113 | JGI IMG/M metagenome (GOLD analysis project Ga0056128, IMG submission 71113) | Marine gutless worms symbiont microbial communities from Max Planck institute for Marine Microbiology, Germany - Olavius geniculatus... ... | reverse complement strand
ACGTGCTTGCATATGTCTAAGTAAAACAGCGAAAACTTCATACAACAACAAGACGGTCAAGTAAACAACTGTTCAATATGCTTTCCGTAAACTTTAACTAAAGTTTTCAATCTCGGTCGTCACTGATCGATGGCTTTGTTGATCAGTTGTTGATCGAGACTGGCCCAGCAGATACGCACCTTGTCTTTGAGATCCTCCAAACCCACGATCAGAACTCTGTACACATCTTGTTGCAGAGCACCCCAGACAGCATAATCGACTGGGTTTATGTCCGGACTGTTCAGCGGCCAGACAGAAGGCTCGATGAAGTTGGATACGTTCTGCTGCAGAAACTCGACCATTAACTTCGCCCGTTACACTGTTTTCTCCATTGTGTTTCCTGTAGAATTGAGTTGCTTTCATTTATTTTATCTCATTACAAATTATTGAAAATATTTCCACGAAATTTGCACATGTTACTCAGAATTGATTATATTTTAACATGTTTTATTCACTTTAAATGTACATTACTCTTGGAAGACGAAATTAGCTGACGTAGGCCCTTGTAGGGGGACGGTTTTTTATGGCCAACTCTGTATAAATTTTGTGTCATGACAAAAATTTGCATTGTCACTACACTTCAAAATATTTTGCTGTCATGTTTTCTTTTTATCATTGTGCACTGTTATTACATGAGCCATACAATAACTAAGTGGGAACATTTGTTGACTATCCACTTTCAGTTATTATCTAACTAACACATTTCTTAATTGCATTTGTTGTTGATATTTTGGTTGCTAATTTCAAGCTTGTAATTTTATGCAATATTGTTCAGGTTTTTATTATTTTGCTGGTCAGGATTTTTTTATCTTGTACCATATTATGTAACGTTTTGGTAATTGGAATCTTTGATTTAGTTGGAATTGAGACTTGAGTGTCAAATGCATTCCGTTTTTACTTTTTGCTTAATTCTTACATTACCGATATTCAAACTATTTTATACATGTGACGTAATGACATTGTAGTTGATTATTGTTTTGTCAGTCCCATTGTAATGTCTCTGCCTGTTGCCCAAATTAGCAGTGACAACATTATGCAACTGGAACATCGCATTTTGTGTGTTGTTAGTTTAATTTAATTGAATCTTACTGGTTAGTCAGTGACAGTTTCCTTTTAGTTTCAGTTTCTTTTTAGCTGTTGCTTAAATTTGCTGTGTCAAACAGTGTAATTAATTTGGAAATTTGTAACCAAACTTTATTTTAAAAAGTTACCAACATCACATTAGACAGTGCTTGTCGTAACAGCGGTAAAGTGAACGACACTATACACCGTGTTTCAAATAAAAACAGTCCAAATTGTTTTTCATAACTTTGTTAAATTTTCACCAACTGTGATAATTTTTGGCACAAAGATGGCCCAGATGATAGAATAATGTAAGGTGGACTTACTTTCCACCTCACCTAATTTATGTCAACACACTACCATGTGAAACACAGATGCGCCAAATTGTTACATTTCACAGTGATTATTTGTATCCGATTGCTCACTTTTGCATTATCAATTCGACAGAAGGTGCCACACGATTTATTAATTTTGTGGTAGGCTTATTAAATATTTTAAGGTGAAAGTAACAGACAACAAAATAGCTGACTGATAAGCTTAAAACACGTCTAATCGATGAGTGAATGCAGTTTGATCAGTCAACCGTTGTCAGCCAGTGGCACGTTGCAAGCCATTGTGTCCGTGTTTGCTGGGCACACTTTGGGCATAAACACCGTGTCCGGAAAAAAGAGTACGGTTTTTTCAACATATCTTTGTCAAATCTTAACCTATTTTCATAATTTTGGGCATGAGTCGTCCTGAATATGTTGAGATATTTTCTCTTTACACTGCCATGTCACTACATAGAGCTGACGTAATTATGACGTCATCGAAAAAGCCGTTTTTATTGTATCCGAGGTGAAAAAAGCTAACAGTGTTTCAGTTAGTAACCTTATCGGAATTAAAAACATGTTCATTATTTTTTGTAGGCAACATTAAAAACAGCGTGCAACTAACAGTGTACTGATAGTCCACTTCGCCCAAATACTGACGCCACTTTACCGTGTAAAATAGAACATTCTTCGTATTCTTAGTTTACTCCACCCCAAAATAATCAGCGCATTATAGGCTTTTGGCGTTGATTCGCTATATAAATTTACGTTTTACTTACTTACTTGCGTTACAGGCAGAGAGAGACGACACGTAGTAGTTTACCTAAGTCTCGACCTAAAACTACACTGTAGAACGGGATTCAGATCCGCTACAATTTTACACCTGCGTTGGCACAAAAATGCCGCAAAGTTCGAGATTCTGGGTCTCGAGTCTCGACCATGGTCTCGAGTCGACTCTCGATGTAGCTAAAACCGTATACATCGGCACGTCACCTTACGGCACAATAACGTACATATGACACAGCGCACATTACAACTACAACGTCCGGTTTGTTTGTTGTTGTTATGTTTTTGGTAATAGTTGTAAAGTCTTTCAGAGTTCGGTGTGTGGTGAATTATAGTAATACTGTTAGTTTATTTAAAGCGTGGCAGTGTGTATTGACAGTAGAATTAATCAATTAAGAGCCAGCAACGTCTTTAGACGCCGTCCTACTATCGATGTTGGTACGCTTCAGAGGCTGCCCAGCAGGTGTTGGGAATCGAACTTGACCTAATTGTAAATAAAGAAAGACAGGAGGAGATTTCATTGAGGTCTTAAAGATTGTAAACAAAATGAAGATGTTTTACACAGAAACAATTAAATGAAAATTGAGTTTTAGTAAATAAATGGGTGAAACTGCCAGTGATTTTCTTTCATGTTTCAGTTTTATCTCTATTATTATTATTCTGTTTTATGTTGTCAATGTTATAAGCATTTATGTCCTTGAAGATATTTACAAAGAAGTTATGGTTATGGTTGGTGTTGGGGTTAGGGTTAGGTTTTGATTTAGGGTTAGGGTTGCGGATGGAAAATAGCAATTCAGCGGCCTTATCTGAGCATACGATAGATACGAAAATTGGGTGTGGGTAAAATGTGTCTTGTGTGCCTAGGTACGTCTAGTCCAGCTAAGGTTGGGATAAACGTTAAAGACAGGATCAGCGATAGGGTAACGGTCAAGATCAGCATCAGGGCTAAGGTTTGGGTTGATGAGGGTTAAGGTCAGTAAGGCTATTATGCGTAAAAACAACAGACTCATCGAGCTATGTCTGTTGCATTTAGGGCAGGTATTGTTTGGTTTGGGGTAAGGAAAGGATGATATGCATATTGTTAGTGGTAGGGATAGGGTTTGGAACTTTGGACTGATGTTAAGGGTTTGATTTGGTAAGAGTTACATCCATTACTAGATGCAGATGCACCAGATGCATTATACCTACAGTTTCTACACCCTTGAAAATGATATATCGAGTCATCACTGTCTTGCACATTACCATAATTTTTCTGCTGCCTGTAATGACATATTGTAGTCTGTAGCCAAAAAACTTTGCTGCTTAGGGAAGTATGGCAGCATTAAGAAAATACTCCATAATGTGTACAATTCTGGCGTTGATGTAACTGGCATTTTGATAATATTTTTAAGCTGAATTCTAATGAATTCTAGTGAAGTTTGTAATTTGTTTGTTTTAGGTTTAGCATGTCATTGGATATCCATGAATGATTTTGAATTCATTGTCTGCTGGTTAGTGGATTCCCAAGTTTTTGTGCAAGATTTTCTAAACATTCTGAATGCTGTGATGAAACTGGCACCATGAGAATGTCGACTGCACAAGGAATGATGTGTAAGCCTACGTGACGGTGGAATACACGGAATGAAGGTTACTGTTTGCTTTGGAAGTGTGCGAGTTGTCGTTCCATGTGGAAATGATGGATCTCTTCCCGTCGCCACGCTCATTACGGAAGCTGTTTGTCGCTACAAGAAAGCCACTAACAAGGTGAGCTCTGCTGGCTTTTTTGTGTCATTGCTCTGCGAGAGGCTGACTGGTACACTGAGAATTGTAATGCTGTTACTTAATGAATAGTGATAAGGATGCTGAGTTGACTACTCAAGTTAAAGATTACTTTGTACTCAGAACTGCCATGAACAGTCACATTGTCACAAATATTGTCTTTTGACAAACAAAACTGCATTTTGTTTTTCTGTTATATTTTGATGCTGTTTGACCTTTGCTGTTTTTATGACTACTGTTTGATGTTTGGCTTGAAAAAGTGCTAGTGCTACTGCAGTAAGTAAGTAAGTAAGTAATTTATATAGCGCGTTAGCTATAGCAACCTTGAACACGCTTGATGAAGTAACTACCATACTGAATAAGTAAATAAAATCTTGATCAGTTTGTGCAGTGTGTCAATGTCAGAACATACCTTAATGCTATGTGCAAAATTAGCGAGCTTTACAAAAATTAGAAGTAGTTACAACCATCTTATATGCTTGATTATGATGCAGAATTTGCAACATATTAGATGCTTAACTCAGGCTAGCTATTAAATTATCTTCCAGGCTACCTAATGCACAATGCAGTAGAAGTCTGTCAAGAATAGACTTGGCTTGTGCCGGTGTGCCTGGCTGCCTGCTGTTGGCGCCAGTGTGACGCCCATGGTTGATTAAATCTGACCGTTATATAGCATCCTAGCAGGCACTGAAGTGTTCCATTAGATCTGGTTTGGTCACCCCCTACTGTGCTACCTGCCCCGCCAGCCCAGCGCTGGTTATCTGGTCATCTTGGGCTTCTGGCTTCCTAGGCTACAGGCATATGACTGACAGCTGGCCAAACTGCTTATCACTCAAGCCTCTCTTCCCATGCTGTGTAGCCGTTGAACCATAAACTCATTCTATACATATAGTATAGGAGTCTGTAAGTGATTCTCACGCCCTGGCTTATAAGCACTTGGTGATCCTGCTTGCCTGTAATGATGTGTCCTGGTAGATAGGTGGATGACTAGTGACTACTGACTAATATCGAACTGTTACTGTCCTTGACCATCATGGAGATAATGAAAACAACAGTCTAAGGTCGTGATTACTGTAAAATCAAGCACATACTGGAGCATTTTAGAGTCCAAAACAATTTCATTTTGCAGATGTTTTACAGTTAGATGTGGCTGAGTTCAAAATACGATGCCTAAGTTTATACTGAAGTTACAGAGAAGGCTTCATAGCTCTATACTCTTATGTTTTTTGCGTTTGAGCATCAGTAAATATGAGATTATGGATGGTATCAATATAAAGAACATAATTAGCTTGAAACAGCTTTACATAGGCACACACGTGAAGTTGCAGCTGCATTTTTTCTCACAGATTATAATGTTTTGCATTCCCACTGTAGTCATTTCTGAGAGTACATTGGTGTGTTACTTTTTTTGCTAGGTTGGTTTTTACGTGCGAGGCGCATCTTAGCCATCGTCTAGGCATCTGTCTGTCCGTCCGTCTGCCACACCTTGGCACTGTATCAAAATGGTGACATCAAGAATAATGAAATCTTCACTGTTGTATGCCCCAAGGACTCTAGTTTATCTGACAAAATTTTGTGCCCCCTGGGTGAGGGGATACCCCTTGAATGAGGGCGTCAGAGAGGTACTATCCCTAAAAAACGTTATTTAGCCACTTTTGGCTCGTTTAGTGTGAAAACTGTTGCAGATAGGTAGACATAACAGTGATGCTGCACATAATTACAAGCACGGGTGACGGGCTTTTTAGATTTATCGACATCGATGATCTTCAATGACCTTGAACCCCCAAAAGAGTTTTCATGAATTTTTCGCAATTTTGGCCTGCAACACACATTTTAAGAGTGAACTGCACCGAAATGGCTGGAGGTAGACCTGGACAACATGCGAAGAGGAACTGCTAAGGCTGTCGCGCGTCTCATGAGCTTTGCTCTAATTACTTGTTAGCACCTGTTTGCGTGCATATTGCTTTGGTAAGTGGGTATTGCCCGGTGATGTTTATGTATTTATTTCCTGGCAGCTCTGTGGAGCAGTGCGATATATTGTTCAGTTATGGGGTGTTTACATGATCAAGAAAACGTCCAGCAAACTTCCAGCAAATGTATTCAAAATACTCATGCTAATGCTGGACGTTTGCTGGATCGTGTAAACACCTATTACTGAAAGTGTCATTTGGCGGCTGCCATACCTATGACGTATGCCTAGCATGTTGAGAGGTGCAGACACCTCAGTCATTGTTTTACAGCCTTGGTATGGTCGAGCCAGAGCGCCTTGCCGTGGTGGTAGGCGTGAACGCCACCATGGCGTCCGTCCGCCGGTCTGTCCCCCCCCCCCGGTTGGTGGGTAGACAAGGAAACCTGCCCCTATGTCCTGTGATTGAGCTGGACATCTGCTTTTGTGATCAGTTCACGGACGCGAGATGTGGTGGTAGTTCTCTTTGATTCCTGTAGTCAGCAGTCAGGTGCGTGCATGGGCCAGGTAACCTGTGGGTAAGACTCAGATGGTTCAGTCAAATGGGCCGAGTCAAAGGGATTTCATTTTAAAGCTAAGTTGAAGTTCTGAGTTCTGACTTCAGAATTTTCACACAGACTTCACCAAAAGGGCTCACGGCTATCTAACCATTTTCGTATGCTATTAGTTTGTTCCATAAGCTGACGGCCAGGCCTGGTGCTGTGATTTTGAAAGATTTAAGAACGCAGCGTGAAATCACCGAATCAGAACAGACTGAAGTTTTGTCTTAGCTGACTAAAAAATAAAATAAAAAAATAGAATAGTTGATTTACGTCTCGGTCACTGTGTTTTGAAATTGTCGGCCTTGGTTTTTGTATGGTGGCCGGATATTGGACTTGTGTCACTGGACAATCGTTTCTTAATGCGTCAGTCGAGTTTTTAGCCGTTGTGTGTCAGCACTGGTGTTTTGGTGGCTTATAAGCAGTTGGGACGTTGGGTTTAAGACCAACAGGCCGTGAGTTCCACTACCGGTCGGGTCGCTATCGCTAACCACTTGGATAGCTGACTGTCTATGTACAGGTAAACCATCTCAGAGTCAGCTCAGCCTTCCATCCCTTCGGGGTAGGTATTAGTGAATCCAATATTAGCCTGTCTAGCTTTGGTCAAGATGGGGCACGTTGAAGCATTCACCTGTGTCTGGTGGCAGGTAGTGATTTCATATGGCAGGTAACGCTTCGTAGCTCCGTGATGGGTTTTCCACAAAGAGCTATACATCCGTTTAAGACTTTGACCGTTTTTATCCTGTAACACAGTCGCAGCCACAACGTCGTGTGCTGAGTATATCAGCATATTGCCGTGGCGTTGTATTGGCCACCAACTGAGGATGGCTTTGCTTCACTCTTGGTTCCACTGGCGATATTCGCTGCTTCGCGGGCGTGTTCAGGCTTGCAACTACTTGTCAGTCCTCGCTCCGGGCAATTGGCTGCGGCTCATTTGCGTCATGGACACTTTGAAGTCTGGCTTTCAGGCCCCGCCGTGCGGTGCTGCCGCGATTGCTTGTAGCTCTTGCTTATGACAGACGTTAATTCTGATCTGTCTGCCGCTGTCGGTGAAAGCTGTAGCTATTGCACGCCGCATTTGTAACTCGTTTAACTCTGTACTGGACAGAGTGGTAAATTATTTTATCATGGCCGGATTAATGAGTGGGTCTTTCTGGGGCCTCTGGGCTGATCTTGGCGCCGCGTTTAGCAGTGTTTCTGCACTTGCGGCTACAGTGAATATTCATTTCAGAACAGCAGCAACTCAATACATGTACTTACTTTTACTTCCTCATTTATTTTCGCCGGCTTGGTGACGTTTAACCTTTATCGAGTTTGAAGTTTTTGTGTGCAGATTATCTAAGTGTTCAGTGCTAGTTAATGAATTTCATTTGGCTTTTACAAAAACCTCGTGTAAACAGTTCTCTGATGTTGAGCATTTAGTCTAGCCAGCAGTACGGCAGTTCCAGATTATGAGGTCATTTAAACAAAAACGAAAAGTATTGGTACTGGTACTGGTATAGTAAATTGAGCTGTGGCATTTCCAGTCTGTGTGCTGGGTTCAGTCCTGTTGTAATGTGCTCTGTCCTACTCCACTTTATGAGCTCGGCATAAGTGATGCCTGTAAAAACCCATTCAAGAGTCAAGACTAGTAATACAGTGATGCATTAGATATATTGCTGACAGCTGCCAAGATACCTATGCAGTACTGATCTGTCGCGCCGTCTGCCTTCAGTCATTGCCGCCAGCATTCTTTACATTGTATCTTTCTTCACCCTGTGTCACTCAGTGGGTTTTCTGTGTTTTTGGTTCTTTGAAGTTTTTTTACTGCAGGTGTGTTTTTTTTTGCTTTGACTAACTGTCACCGATATGATCTGCTTGTTATTAGGTCTTCTCTGCTGTGTGTTATTTTCATGAACAAGAACGGAAGCGAAAATGAAGAAAACTAAAATAAAACTGAAATCGGTTCTTTTTTTGTGTAGCCGCTGGTACGATTTGTAGCTATCCTCATTCCTCAGACAAAACTCAGCGTACGGTACTGTGGCTTGGTGACTTAAAGTTAATGATATGGCATCAGATTTACCATCAACTGGTCGAGTGTTCAACTCGTGGGCGGGTCGCTATTAAATGCTTACTACTTAGATGGGTGCTGACAGTTACTGTCTACACTCTCTCGGCAAAGAGTTTGATATAAAACTCTTAAAGGTTCAGTGCCTTGGTATATATTTGGAACCTTTTTGGGGTTCTATATGGAACCTTTTAGCGCAGCCAATAATGGAACCTTTTGAAGAACCTTGCTTAATTAATGTAGGGACATTAAATGGGTCGCTAAATGCCGGCACATTTTTTTTTATCGTGTGCAATATGTAATATATTATGAACTCTGAGTATAAGAACACTGAAATAATTAATCTTAAATGAATTCAGTACTATTTTAGCATTTTGTCGAGTTTCCTGCATTGAGCAAAAGGTTCCATATCCCTGATCCAAGCCGGTTACGCTGAAGAACCTTTTCCTGAAAATGGGATGAGATTGAACCTTTGCGTTTCACATGGAACCTTTGGGTTCTATATGGAACCTCATAAGAACCATTTGTCGTTAGAGTGTAGGTGAACTCAGCCTTCTATCCCCTCGGGGTAGTTAAATTAAGTACCGGCCTTCCTAGATGAGTTTGAGGTGGGGCTTGTTTATCTGGGTTTAGTGGTGGGTAACACTGTGATCCCATATGGCAGGTGACTCACCTGATGTGATGGTTTCCATTAAGAGCTTTAGGTTAGACACCTGTAACTTTTTCTTTTTTATATTTCTTCTCAGTCGAGTGTTACATCTTTACTTTCTTCAGTGTCAGCTGTGCGGTGATGCATTGCAATGTAGTTAGCTCCACTATGGTATGCTGTGATGCGCTAGTTTGTCAAGGGCATCTGTGTAGCCAGGTTTAAACCAGGTATAGCGTTCAGAGTAATAAGGTCCTGTCTGACAGACTGATTCAGTAGGCACTGGATTGAAGGATAAATCCGGCTGCCTGCTGAGCCAACCGCAGGCACTGTTTGTGGCGTTCAGAGCGCGAACAGAAGAAGATTTGCCCGTAGATCAAAGTTCTGGTGTGTGAGAGAACAGAGCCAGTTTTAGGAGAGTCCAGAATTTTGCGTTGCAAGCAAACATAAGCACCAGCGCAGCAATTAGTCATGGACCATTCAACATGCATCACGTGAAGCACGCAGTTCTCACAGTCATGGAGTGCTTTTGAGTTGTCAGCAAGCAAATACGTTATCATACACACCGACCACTAAGTGTGCTTACGCATTGGCGCATTGGCTCGGCCCATATACTATCAAGTGACTTATCTATCTTTTGGCCTATGTAGGTCACAGAAAATGATATTTTGATAACGCGAAAACTGAAACTGAAATGCTGACACCTCTAGCCGTAATTTGTGATATTATGCTGCTAGTGAGATAATTGTATTAATATTGATAATAATATTGTCACCGAACCGAAAGTAAAATTGGTTATTTTTTGTAAAACTATTCAGAGGTCATGTTGATTTTATGGTCGATGATTGATGAGTGTATTGCTAATTAGATTTACATATTACCGGACTAGGGTACGTATGGTACATGTGCAAAATAATTGAGAGGCTGGGTGTATGTGGGTGAAGAAATCAGAATTCAGTATGGGTAGCTATTAGCTCTAATTCCTGTCATTGCTAGCTCACTTTTTCAGTGCATTATAGTGACCCGACTAGATGTTGTTGGGTAATGACCCCTGCCTTCTTTAGCTCCGCTTGATTAAGGATTGTAGAGAAGTACATTTACCAATGCGTGTTTGATTGCCAGCAAGAGAGTGCAGTTAAGCCTAAATTCCACTGCGCCGACTTTGTCGTGACTTGTCACGACGACTTTGTCGCAACCTTCTCGACATGTCAAGGTGGCTTGTGTCCGTAATGGAATTTGGGCTTAACTGTCAATTGTTAGACTGCACGTTTTTTGCCCCTACGCCATTGTTTCTGCTATTCGGTGCATGTAATTTGGCTTGGCTTCGCAATGCCACCTTATCCACTCTTTGGTCTTGCAGTCTTGTCTGGCGTTTGGCTGAAGCCTGCAAACAGTTGTCGTGACCAGAGACCCCACATTCGTAGAAACATAAACCAAATCTGTTTTTTTTCTCTCTAAAACTACGATAGCACAGCGGTCGACCTTCAGTGCCAGGCATCATATTATGCCGCTGCAGTAGAGATTAGCCGCCTGCTTCTTCGTAGCTATAGCTTTGCAACGTCGTCAAGTATATGACTTAGTAGTAGAGCGGCAAGTAAGAGGCCCCTTATGAGTTTTTATGACAGCTATATGCATTTACGGCCAGTGCCATTGTGTGGGTTTCTGCTCTGTTGGCTGGCTCACACTTGATCCCGTTTGTATACCACTATGTTTATATGTGTACAATTTCCACAACGTGTGGGCGTATTGTAGTGCGCTGTATGCTGGTGTTTAGTGCGCTGATTTATTGTAGTGTTGGTGGTGTCATGGTTTTGCTGTAAACTTACGAGTGTAGGTAATTGTAATGTATTGAGCTTTTTCACCGTTATGGTATCAGATACTGAGTTTGTAGAACTTTATTTAATGCAGCATAGATGTTGTAAGTGAACTGAACTGATGGAGCAGTAATGTATTACAGTTCTGTGGCGTCTAACTCCCCTTGGTCACACTACCCAAGTCCCCCCAACTCCTGCTTCCAATGTTTATCTCCCCTCCCCCTTCTCAAAGTCAGCTGGAACCCTTCCCCCGTCATTGCCACCTACTGACAGATGACGGCACACTTACTCATGGATGGCCGTTGAAAATTTTCCAAGAGGGACCAGGGTGAAAGGTCGAATGGCGTGGGGAATGGAAAGGGGTATTTAAAACACTTCTGGTTAAGTTCTGATAAAACAATGACTGCCCCTCCCCCTGAAGTCTTAAAAGTTGCCCCCCTTGAGAAAAGTAATTCGCTTTGAGCGTAGTTCTCAAGTTAGGGCTCATTCGTTGATCAGTTCAGTGCCATTCAATTGTGTAGGCGCCTTTAGGTTGCCCTTCCTTGATGCACCTTCCAACACGTTCGGCACCCAAATTTATTAAATTATTCAGTTAATCGACAGGGGTTAGTTTGGTCTGTCCTAAATGAGGCCATAGGCTTATTTGCCACGTGAACTGTTATCGCAATTATTGCCGGATATTGTCGTTTAAACTGCAGGAAATCGGTGCCCCTGGCGTTGACCGGTCCGTCCGTCCAGCCAGCAGTCCAGCGTGTGTCATAATATAAACCAGCAGCCATGCAGCCAGTAAACTGTTGACAGCTGCTTGGCATTGCCATGCATATTATTGCCTAAGATAGCGCAACAGGCTGGCCGCCATTCCATCAGCGTTTTAATGCGCTTGCACACGCATACATCACCCATACTCCACTACTTGGATTCCTCCTGGACTTGTTGCACAGCATGTCATAACAACAAATTGAAGCAAGTGGAGTTCGGACTTATAGCCACGTCTCAGCGCTGTAGTCAGTGGGTTGGCAAGGCAACACGTAACGGGGAACATTTGCTGTCTGCTTTTTGTCAGCAGAGGGGTGACATATTTCGTAGTAGTGGATATCTATGTGCTGTCCATTTGGGTAAAAGCAATGATGTAACGAACCTCTAGGCTAGTATGCATCTGAGTTGCGTAGCCCGTTGGCCCCAAACTTAGTGATTTACGAGCCGCAGAATCCAGAACTTCTCGTTACATGGGCAGTCGTGAGTGCTGTAATATGTGTGAGATTTTAGGACATTTTCTGCATACCGCTGAGTACGGCTTAGTTAAGTAACATACACTAGTTAGCACTAGTCAGTTTGTTTTGCAGAAGCTGCCAGTCTGCCCTCTGCAGGACGTGCAGTCACTGTCTGTTTTTTTTCCTGGTATTGACTGGTTAAGAGTTCAGTTCAGTCAGTTGGTGAGCTCGTGGGATCATATTAGTGAAACCAGGCTTGCTTAATTCCTTACTTACTTATAATGTGTTCTAGTACTAGTAAGACTGTCAGTCAATCAATGTTGCTTTAGTAGCAGCTGTTTGCAAGTGGATTTCTTGATCAAAGTTCTCAAAGTTCAGGCCACTGTTCTACCCTGACTGCCCTCCTCGTTCGTGGGGTCTTTCTGCAATTGAACTGCGGCTGCAACAGTTCGTTCACAGTTCATTTTGCGCTGGCCTCACTGGCCTGTGACTAATCTAGAGGGCTGTGCCTGTGCCCGCATTTTCCAACCCGGTTCTGGTGACGTCCGTGTTGTTGCAAGTAAGTCGTTGTGCCTACGGCAGAGACGTTGACGTTGTGTTTCTGAAATGCATTACAGCTAATTCACTTTTGGCTTATATGTACCACAGGATGCGTGTAGTTGTGGTATCCGTTTTTTAGCCGTATGTCGTCGGTGCATTTCTCTGTGTCGTGTTGCTGGCGGGCATTTTACGATGTTATCCGGATAGCAACGAGCGACTTGGATTACTACATTATGCCAGAATGGTTTTTACGCGCGTGAGCTAGCATAGCTATAGCGCGTATTAGCTATGGTAATTTTGTCTTGGTGTCTGTCTGTCACAACCCGGTACCGATCGGAGCCCAGGTGAGATAGAGACTTCTGGTTTTGACCATATAGAGCTCAGAGTCTCTAGTATTTTGTGACAAAGTTTCATGCCATTGGGTGAATGGGGTCCCCACGAACGAGGGGGAGAAATAGGGGCGCCCCCTTAAAAAGGCGTTATTCTACCGTTATTGGCTCGTGTAACGTGAAAATGGTTGCACATGTGCGATTTACGACAACTTTCGAGTTTGAGCGCAAATATCTCTGGAACCGATGAAGATAGCGACAATATGTAAACGGCGTTGACGAAAACGATCTTTTGGGCGTTGAACAAAAAAATTTTGTGAAATTCGGTCCACTACGAACAAAGTTATAAGCGCTCATGTTGACCTACCCTAAGTCGACAATGCGCGTTCGGCGTATGCCAATGCATTTGAGTTCGGGCCACGTGA
>Ga0056128_1007844_pt1 | contig 13474 bp, 11 predicted proteins | sample WorMetLIZISLAND2_FD_71113 | JGI IMG/M metagenome (GOLD analysis project Ga0056128, IMG submission 71113) | Marine gutless worms symbiont microbial communities from Max Planck institute for Marine Microbiology, Germany - Olavius geniculatus... ... | reverse complement strand
CGAAGAGACAACAACCGCCCACCTGCTGATCAATGGAAGCTGGCTATCAGGCGTGGTCACGGTGGAAGAGCGACGCTACGGTCCAACGACTACGCGACTACCTGACCTGACCTGACCTGACCTGACCTGAGTTGACGGATTGATCTGTGCATGTGCCTAGGGGATGGTGGAGCGCTGGTTGCTGCAAGTGGAAGAGATGATGATGGCAAGCATACGCAAGGTGCTCGGTGAATCGTACGCAGCCTACGGCGACACGGCTCGCAACATGTGGGTGCTCGAATGGCCGGGACAGACAGTCGTCTGTACCAGCTCTATCTATTGGACTGCCGAGGTCTCTGATGCTCTTAAGACGGCGTCTGGTGTTGAAGTGAATATTAGTTGTTGTTATCATTGTAGTTGTCGTAGTTGTTGTAGTAGTACCAGTATCTATAGCTGTTAAAGTCGATTTTGCTTATGGTGAAAAAGATGAGCTTTGACTAAAATAAACTTAACAGGTTTTGGAGGTAAGCCCTTCATATGTTGAGGTATTTCGATGTCAAATTTCTAGTATTCATAGTTGCGTCATGGTCCTCTAGTGAAAAGAGTATTAGACGGTTGATTGCCAAGGAAGAAGGAAAAAGGGAGACTGAAGAAAGTGTTGTCTAGTTGGTCACTGGAGACAAGGGAAGGGAACATCGATTGTCCGCGACCCCACGAACTGATACATGAAGAAGCAGGATGAAGCCGATGAAAACGAAAAGCTGTCCACAAGGGTAGAATACAACAGAAGAAGCAGTTTCTTTTCTGTCGTTGGGTGCAGTGCTATGCGTAGCGTCCTTTGCGTCTGTTGCGTGCGTTGAGTAGATCATGTATTGCGTGTGTTGTTGCTGACTCTACTGTAGAAATACCTGGAGAAATGCAACGGTCAGATTGATGAGATTGTTGAGTTGGTTCGAGGCAGGCTGGACGGAGGAGCTCGCATCACTCTCGGAGCACTCATTGTCATCGACGTACATGGTCTGTTAAAATTAAATGGTATAGCTCTTCATGGGAAACTCATCTCAGAGCTGCGGAGCATTACCTGCCATATGGGATCACACAGTGTTATCTGTCACCCGACACAGGCGAATGGGCATTGCCATAAGCCCAACCAAATTTACTTACCCAGAGGGGTTGGTTTACCTGTCTGCAGGCACCCATCTTGGTAGTAACCACTCTAGTGTCTAGATTGTTATAAATGTCTCACTCTACTGAAGCGTGACGAGTGACGACTAATAGCGTTTCCCATTTATATATCACACGTACATCCAGGCAGAACACACCGTCGATCACGGTCGTGAAATAAGTTCGTTTTAACACGGTCTACTGTGCATTATGTACGCTCGCATGTACACTGTGGACTGTTTTGAAACCTGTACCTATTATTACGGTATGTTTCAGCGCGGGACGTGGTGGCAAATCTGGTGTCAAAGAAAGTGACAAGTCCCAATGACTTTGAATGGTTGAGCCAACTGCGCTATTACTGGACAGGTCGGGATGTGATTGTACGAATGATAACAACTGAGCTGACGTATGGCTATGAATACCTGGGCAATACGCCGAGACTGGTCATCACACCACTCACGGACCGATGCTACCGGTACTGTGTACCATCGATGCACATTATGATCTGAGCCGAGGACATTTGTAGCAATTAATCGTGTGATTAATCGTTACAAATTTTTAACGACTAATAAAATTTCAATCATCGTTAAATCTTTGATTAAAGTTACCTTAATAAAAACATTATAATCTATGCAAATGACATTCTGACAAACATCTGAAATGATTTCAGTGATCTTTTTGGCCAGAAAAATATCAACAGTTAACACTTCAGTTTGTCTGTACAACAAACAGTAAGTTGTTTGTCCTCAGTGTATCAGAGACGATTACGAAATGATCTCATCGAAACATACAAGATATTAACACAGTACGTATATTATATGCCAAAATATATATGTACTGTGTTATTATCTGAAAAAGAACATATTGATTCATTAGCCTTCTTTTAGGTTTCACCCACAATCAGCCCTCTTGGAGGACATAACATGAAACTATTTTAGTCAAAGTCTAAACATCTGCTGCGAAAAAAAACTTTTTTACTGAAAAATTTGTCATTTTTTCAGCCAAGGGTTGTGACGCAGTGGAATGGTCTGCCGTACCACGTTGTACAGCTCGATCCGTAAACTGCTTCATCTCGTTTCGACCGCCACTGGAGAGATATGAGCGTTCAAAGCCAAGAGTTTCGAAGTTCATTATGAACTAAGTTCCAAGTTTAAGTTCCGGTTGTTTCCTGGTCTACTGTGCGCTAGATCCGGTACGTGTTGCGTTTTAGGACGTTGATGGGAGCGCTGAAGCTGAATCTCGGAGGAGCTCCTGAAGGTCCAGCAGGCACCGGCAAAACTGAGACATGCAAAGATCTTGCCAAAGCCGTCGCCAAACAGGTCAGCTCAGTTTGCAGTTTACTATTCAACCCCAGTTTTCATTTAACACAACGTAAGCAACGCAAGGATAGAGTCACGTTTTTCTATTCTTGCGTTTGGTCGTTGTATCGTTTGCATCAACTTCGTCAAATTCTGCAGGCTGAAATACATTAGCAACCTCCGCCGCATACTGTGAGGTTGCAACCCTGTCAAAACTTGCTAACACTCTGGGAGGTACGTCTCTGTTGGCCTATACTCGAAACTTTTCTAAGAATTTTCCTACATTATATTGTCTTCCTAAGATCTTTCACGGCGTTTTGAAAATGCACATCTTTTCTTAAGTATTTCTTAGGATGAGAAATCTTCCTTATATTCTCTCAGAAAGTTTTGATAACATAGCCACTGTTGATTTACTGTGCGTGAGTGCTGTGGTTTACTGCAGTGCGTGGTATTCAACTGTTCGGACGGGCTGGATTACAAGGCGATGGGTAAGTTCTTCAAGGGTTTGGCACAGTCTGGCGCCTGGTCGTGCTTCGACGAGTTCAACCGCATTGAGCTGGAAGTGCTCTCGGTCATTGCCCAGCAGATCCAGTGCATACAGATCGCCATCAACCAGGGCGTGACGCGTTTCTACTTCGAAGGAACGGAGCTGATGATCAACCCGACTTGTACAATATTCATCACGATGAATCCGGGATACGCCGGCAGACAGGAGCTGCCGGACAACCTCAAGGTGTGCCATTTTGTCCATCGTTTTTTTGTACAATGCCTGTGATGTTTTCTCATTACAGAAGCAGCGAGGACGAGGCCAGTCAGGCGCCTGTGCCAGCAGCGACGACGTCAGTGGCGTCGGAATTAGCAACGGAAGTAGATGCGTCAATCTCGTGACGACTGCTGTGAAGTGTGTCTCACGTGAGCGTTTCACATTGGTACCGTGTCAGTACGCACGATCTGTGAATAATACACACATATGAAGAAAGCAACATAAAAGTCGTTTAATTGAACCAAAATAAAGTAACTCAATACAAGCTGCAGAGAGAAAAACTTCCAAGAACGTTGATCGTAGCTAAAACTTCCTATAAGCATTTACTCAAATATCTGAACAAATTTTGCGGTGTCTACCTTTTCAGTGTGATGCTATGTTGTCAGGTCTTGCGATGACAAGTTCTGCATTGTCGATAGTCTCTCGATTTTAGTTGTCGCATTTTTAGTCATTCACAAAACTTTCCGATTGCTTGACCTATGCGAAACATATACACTGATTGTACGCGCTGCTGTATACATCTGTCTGCATGTGTGTGCGAAGGTGTTGTTTCGTACAGTTGCAATGATGGTCCCTGACTATGCTCTCATCGGTGAAATCTCGCTGTATTCGATGGGCTTCGTCGACGCCAGAAGGTCAGTGATAACCACAAGTACTTACCGTACTACAAAACGGTCATCACGGGCTGATGATTCCTGTCCAGTGGTTAAAATTTGATTTCCATCACCTCTCATTGAAGCAAACGCATGATTGAGGTGCAATTCAGCTTACATGTAGTTGCTTACGTTTGCGAGACAACCCCGTGTGCTGGAAGATCGCCGTTAATGCCACTGTCGAGATTGAAAAGCGCTTTTGGTCACGAGTCTGACACATGCAAGCAGCGTTGTGTTTGATAGCTGACTTTTTATCTTTACTTTTTATTTTGTTTCGTTGTGTTCAGTCTATCTCTAAAGAGCTTGGCGATCTACAAGTTATGCTCGGAACAGTGATTATTTTGGGTAGTAGTATTAATAGTAGTAGTATTTGCAGTAGTAGTTTGTACTTGTAGCAATTTTGTCGTTGTTGTTGTCTTAGTTTGTCGCTGAAGATCGTTGCCACGTACAAGCTCTGTTCGGAGCAGCTATCGTCCCAACACCACTACGACTACGGCATGAGAGCGGTCAAGTCTGTACTGACAGCGGCTGGCAATCTTAAGCTCAAGTTTCCCAATCAGAATGAAGCGATTCTGCTTCTCAAAGCCATCATGGACGTCAATCTGCCGAAGTTTCTCTCACAGGTTTAGTGCTAGTTCTATATATTTTTTACTCCTCGCGCGCTACGTTCCTAACGTAGCGAAGAGGAGTATATAAGATCAGTGTAATATTCAGGACCGACTGACCGACCGACCAACGACTGACCTCTGTTCCTAGAACAGCCTTCCTGGAAGAAATTCAAACGGCCATATCTCCATAACGGTGCTAGATAGACGTATGGTCACTATGGACCACCGATAGGAAGTCAACCCTTGGGAGTCGAATGGTCACGTGACCGATGACGTCACGTGACCCCAAAAGGTCAAACTCGTGACCCCATTATCTTTGAGGCGCCATATCTCGGTAACTGTGCCAGACAAGACCATGTGTCTATCTAGCACCGTTATGGAGGTATGGCGCCTCAAAGATAATGGTGTCATGAGTTTGACCTTTTGGGTTCACGTGACGTGATGACGTCAGTTGCACGGTTGATGCCGTCGGCGAGGTGATGCTCTCGGCACCGCTATTTGCGGTGTGAAAAGAAAGGAACTAAAAGCAGTTAAAAGAATACAGGAAAAAATAATCTGCACAAGGAGTACATTAGATTGGTCACAATCTAAAATATTTCTTGTGATTATATACCATGAGTTTTGTAGCATTGTGAATTTACTACATATTGACAGTTTTTACCGCGCAATACAGGTATGCATCATAAAGTGCGCTGTTGCTATCTTAAGTCACGCTTGTCTGTTCCTCTGTCTGTCTGTCTTTATTTATTTTGGCTGTACAAGTTGGCTATTTGGGAAGTAATAACGAATAATTAGGATGAAAAGCTGGGACGTAATCAGGCACACCACATGATGATGCACTAGTCCCGTATCCATGGTTTTGCAGTGTAAACTGGTGTCTGGCTGAGGGCTAAAGAAACGGTGATCAGCGCCCCTATAGGTTTTATGGCTCAGGAAGGATTTTACGTTTTTTACGTACGGAGAATGACTGCACAATTTTGTAATTTTTACTTAATGTCGAGAGCGACTGTAGATAACTGTCATGCAGAGGCATGCAAGGCAAAGAAGAAGAAGAAGAAGAAGATTCCGCATAGACCTAGGTCCGTTGCGTGGGAGCTCATCCCCTTTACAGCGGCAAGGCAAAGGATAAAAAATAATAGAAGTGTCTATATAAGAGTGAGTTTTGTAATTTAAGGGTCTACAACAACCTTCACGGGGCCCGAAGTTAACATTAAAATGTTACCATCTGTTTATTTTGGTTTTTACTTTAACCACATCGTGCGGTGTTTGTTCAGCTTTGCTGCGACAGCAGGACACTTTGTTGATTATACTGGGTCGTCCGGCGACAGGTGCTTTATTTAACGTCGTAGGCCTAACTTTTTTCATTTTTAATGTCGTAACTTTTTTTATTGTTTCACAGTGTCATTCAGTCATAACGCAGACCACTGTTTGTATGTCCGTTGTTCAGGACGTGCCTCTGTTTGAAGGCATCATCTCAGATCTGTTTCCTGGAGTTGAGTCTCCTCAGCCGGACTTCGGAGTTTTCCTTGAGTCACTCAAGGACAACATTGCCAAGCAGAAGCTCCAGCCCGTGCCGTGGTTCATCGACAAAATCATTCAGGTTTACACAACTGTTACACTTTTTTTAGACTTTTATAGAGGGTGCTGCATGCAAAATATAGTGGAAAATTTCATTTTCATTTTTCATACTGTATACATTGTACATCACACGTGTGTTTTTGTCGTTATGTTTAGGTGTATGAGATGATCTTGGTGCGCCATGGTTTGATGATCGTTGGTGAGCCCTTGGGTGGCAAGACCTCGTCATACCAAGTGCTCGCAGACACACTGGGCGACTTGTCTTCAGCGGAACAGATGATTGAGTACAAGGTCAACTACCGAGTCATCAACCCCAAAGCGATCACAATGGGACAGCTGTATGGGCAGTTTGACCCCGTCTCACACGAGTGGACCGACGGTACGTCGTTCTGTACTGCTTAGTATTAGTTTTAGCACTGCGTTTGCATTGGTATAACGGCCAGTCAGCCAGTTCAGAGCCGGATTTAAACCTGATTAGGCTTTGTCTGGTAAAAATATGGTGGCCCTCACTCGTAACAAGCCCCACAGAGCAAGCAGAAAATGTTACACTGCTGTCAGAAGTTTTTGTCTCGTGGAGCCCTTTTTTGTGCGGCCCCTGTTTGGTGGAATATGCTGACCAGTGACCATGCATAAATTCGTTTCTGCGAACAGTTAGACGCCAATTTACACCAGTGGTAGATCATTTCACGTAAGCGTTTTGTTCGATCTAGTCGTTAGTTTATGTCAATTGAGTTTCTTTTTGCTCTCTGTTTATCAGTCCGTCTTCTACCTTTAAGTAACAGCCAGAGATGTCAGCCCAGTGCTGACATGGTATGCGGCTGTCCGGCGTCCGCCTAGCTATACCTACGTACTCGCCCACTGCACTGCGCAACCTTAACCCTAACCTTTGTCTTTTCATATTAACAGTTGGCGCACCAAGTGCCCTGTGTAACGTTTGCACCAATTTGGAGTTTTCTGTATCACTTTTGTTTACCAGTTAGGAACCCGTCCAGGACAGACGAAACAGGCAAACAGTAAGACGGCTGCTAACGTGGCCGCATAAAGATATTTCTAGTAAATCCTGTAACTTTTTGGTAAAAATAATCTCCAAAAGTTGTCAAGAAATAGGATTTGGTTCAGTGAGACGTCTATACGTCGTGTCTCTCTGCTTGCTTGAAGGTGTGTTGGCGAATACGTTCCGTGAGTACGCGTCCAACTTGACCGACACCCGCAAGTGGATTCTGTTTGATGGACCGGTCGACGCCGTCTGGATTGAAAACATGAACACTGTACTCGACGACAATAAGAAGGTCTCTCAGACTAATCTATAGACATGAAGTAACTTCATTCTTCCAGAGCCAGTCATTTTACCTTCATTCTCCGTTTCCTTAGCCACAGCTAGACACCAGCTTGCACTGCAGGGCCAAAGATACAGAGTTAGTGCATTGCGCGGTGTGCTTGTTTCTCCAGCAGCGTTAACTAGTACTCACCACACCTACCCACGGAGGGATGGCCAGACTGAGTTGACCTGGGAGGTTGGCTATATAGTCCTACAGGGATGGTTTACCTGTCTGCAGACAGTCTTCCATCTGACTAAATACTAACTCGTCCTGGCAAAGGCATATGCAGTGATCATACACAATGTTTTAATCACTCTACAACACTATAGTCACTAATAATCTGAATTTACCAAAATACAAGCTGTATTTACTAACTTGTTGAGTATTTGCTGCTGCCTTCCTTGTAACGATTTTTGCAACAGATTGCTGAAACGTTGGCAAATTAGTAAATAATGACGGTTTTGCAGTTTGTCGTTGTCGCTGTAGTTGTGTCTGATGAGCGGCGAGATCATTCAAATGTCCAATAACATGAATCTGATGTTTGAGCCGGCTGATCTCGAGCAAGCGTCTCCGGCCACTGTCAGTAGATGTGGAATGATCTACCTGGAACCACATCAGCTTGGGTGGATCCCGTTCCGTGACTCCTACCTCCAGCACCAGGTACCAGCATAGTTCAGTTCAGTTCACTTCAGTTCAGTACAATATTTTGTGTTCGTCCAGTTCTAATAGCAGATAGCTATTTTACGCCAGGCTATGTAGAATAGTTCAGTATTCAGCTGGCGACAGAAAGAAGATATCAAAGACAAGTCACGAACAGATGTTGATGATGGTGATCATTGCTGATGATGATGGACGAATGTACTTTAACGTGGCTTATGTCCGAAGACTGCAAGAACATGTAACATGTAACAGCTGTAAAACTAAGCAAAAAGTTCGGTCTTCCGTTTACTGCAGAAAACTGGCAGTGACGGCGATGCCCGAACTGATTCTGGCAAACTGTTCCAGACGTTGGTAATGAGTTCCATGCTGTGGGACCGGACACGGAGAAGCTACATGGTCCATACCGTGTCAGTCGAAAACTCGGGACTCTGAGGTCACGGCGTGAACACGACCATAGTAGACACGAGCGATCAGACACTGTTGACACCGGGACGCACATGTCTGTGATGTACGACGGCGCAGTGCGACGAAGGCACTTTCTGACCAACATACACAGCTTGAACTGGATGCGTTGTCGAACCAGAAGCCAATGGAGATCGTCGCGCATGGTGCTGGCGATGTGGTAGTAGTAGTAGTAGTTGCAGCAGCAGCAGCAGCAGTCTGCTGCTGCATCAGTGCAACTCTACTGTATTCTGTGCATTTGTAATTTGATTTTTCCACTATTCTAGTGATATTGTGATTTTTTATATTGTTGTAAACGAAAATTGTTATTATACTGATATCGCAGTGATATACTGTAGACTTTTAATTCAAATTCATCAACATACTTAGGCATGCGGCTGCATTATATGTCGGCACCGGGTATTGCAAACGTTGTGTTGCGTGCTCAGTTACCGTCTAGTCTGTTGGAAGAGCACCATGCGCTGGTGTTGGAACTGTTCGACTGGCTGGTTCAGCCGTGCCTGGACTACGTGCGTTTACACTGCAAGACGCTACTCAGCTCTTCACCCAGTCACTTGGTGGTCATGTTGATACGACTCTACCATTGCCTGCTGCAGAGAATTATGACCTCAACGCATAACACGGAGACTGGTGAAACCATGACCAACTCTCAGGTAGGCTACTTGTGGGCCTTATGTCATAGACTGCACTAGTGATGCGATGCCTTGAGGCAGTGCCTCGCCTCGAGGCTGCCTCGAGGCAGATTTTTACTGCCTTGGCTTTGGCCTTGGTCTTGGAGGTTAGTGTCTTGGTCTTGTGACAAGACCGAGACCAAGACACTAACCTACAGGGCAAGACAGTAATTTAGCTACTGGAAGAATAAAATTTACTTACTAGTTTACTTACTTAGTTAATTGTACGTCGCTTCGTTAGGTAGTTCAGAACGGAATGAGCACGCCGTGATTCTGTACCATAAGCTGTACTTTGTCTGTGCTGTTTGTACTGCCTGTACTGTTGGCAGATAACGCTGTGCCTACAAGGCTCGTTTCAGTTCGCAATCGTCTGGTCCATCGGCAGCTCTGTCACTGGCTCCAGTCGCAAAGGTTTTGACGAGTTCTTTCGCTCGCTTGTCAACGGCTTGAACTCGGATTACCCGAAACCGAAGACTTGCAAGATCACCAAGGTAACAACAACCATACAAGACTTAGCTTATCCGTGCTAATTATTACGTGCGCCAAAGCGAAGCGACGGAGGTTGTGTATTTGGGTCGATGTCTTTCTCAGCGTTCGTTTGCTTATTTTACCGAATATTTTATGCTGACTAGAAATGACAGCGCAATAGAAATTTCAGGTTTCAGTGTACGCATGATAAAATATGATCATATGCATATCATACGGTCATGTGATTTAAAAATAACGGTGTATGTATGTAGGCGAACACGTTTCCGGAGCGTGGAACGGTATATGATTTCTGCTTTGAGAAGAAGTCCGGCGGTCAGTGGGTCGAATGGATGGATACTGTTGACAAGCATTATCATAACCTTGCTCCGACGTCAAAGGTACTTTAGTTACAGTTTGTCTTATGCGCAGTTTCTTCTGTATACATTTCACGTAATGATGATTTCTTGTTGCAGTGATAATCAGTGATGCACGCCACTTTGTTAGGTCGTTTGGAACTGTTTATTTTCAGCGTTTGTACTTTGTCAACTATTCTTGCCATGATCTTAATAACTACGGGATATTACAGAAATGAAAGAGAAAAGACTATTTTTTTCATTTCTGATAAATATTGGCTCACCGCTAGGCCCTTGGAAAATTTGATCGTCGCATATTTATGCCTTTGTTTCTGATTGGTGTCGGCAGAGTCGTTGTCCATTCGTTCACATGTGTGTGTCACCCTCCCATAAATTTCACAAGTGCGATATCTCAGAACTCAGTGAAAGAATTTCACTAGACTGGTTAATGATTTGGTTCAGGCAACAGATATACTGGTTAGACTTGAAGGTCTAGGATCAAGGTCAAGGTTACTAAAAGCTCAGATGTAAGATAAATTCGCGGTGTGAGAAGGCGTCCACATTGTGGCTTCCACGCCAATGAATCTCCAGTAGTGTTATTAAGTGCAGTTGATAATTTTACAGCTTAAGTTTTTTTTTTAATACGATCGATGACTGCATATTTTGCTGCCTACTTTTAATAGATATTTCAAAACTGTCACAAAGTAAGTAGCCTGTATGCTTTTCATGTTGCTCGCTCTTGTGCAAATCTTGCTGTTGGTTTCTTTGATCTTTTTACTGCTTATAGCGTGTTTGCCAGCAGGGATGTCTTTGCATCTTTGAGCCATTGGAGCAAGTTTGTGCCATCTTTCTTTTTTTCTTTTTTTTAATTTTTTTTGTTTTAGATTTTTCCTACTTTTTGCGTTTTGTTCCCACTAAATCTAGCTAAGGGGCTAAAAAGCGCTGTGAGTTCTCTTTATCAGGTTTCTTGCGAGGCCAATTTTTGTACATTCTGAGCTCGAAAAACGCATTGGGTTCCGAACTGATACATTTAGGTCTCGAATTAGGTCTATACCAACATTCGTCTCGAAGGCCTGGAAAGCCGTCCCTGTTGCTTTTATGATGGAACATTGGCTCAAAGAATTGTACGGCTAGATGCTCCTGGCAGTCGGCATGCGATATTTTTCATCCGTTTCAGCTGCTTTCTTTCCTATGCCTGGTACGCCAGTGTTAAACCTGCTTGTTTACTGTCATTAGCGAAGTTGTTTAGCGCCCGTTGCTGAGTTTGCACGTTTACTCATGCAAATGCGATGATTGGTGGCAATACGAGTAGTGCAGCTCGAGCTAGTCATGTTTTTTTTTGAAGAATGCATACTTTAGACATATTGTACTTTGACATAAATTAGACGTAAGATTTCTTCGCAGTCTGCCAGCATTATTCATCGTGCATTGTAGGCTACTTGGATTTTAAAAAATTTTACCTTGGCATATTTCATGTATTTGCTGGAAAATGAAAACCACCGATTACGTCGCAAGGCCTAAGCGTCACGTCTCTCTTGTAGGTCTGCTGCTATACGCGTATTCTATTTTTTAAAAAAAGCACACAATATTCTGTGATTTCTATCGCATTTTATTTTGGCATAGGCCTACGTGTACGCCGAAGCTTCTAAAGAGATCAATGCTTGCTTGTAGGACCCGCCATGCTGAGATTATGAGCATAATAGGTTTATACTAATATATAAATACAGTATACTAACAATTTAATCAGACAATCTGCATGATATCTTTTGCACTAACACCTGCCTTGTATGGAAAGATGTGTGCAAAGTAATTGATAGCTTTAAGATCCTGTGTCTTCTGACGGAGTCTTGTTATGTATGTATGTGGGTATGGTGTGCACGTTTAGTGGGTAGCGATGTCTCTTTGCAGCTGAACTTTTTTTTACAGTTACCGCTGTTCTTAAAGCTTTAGAGAAATAGCTTGCACTCTTCAGGTTGATGGCGTCAAAAAGATTATTCAACCTGTGCGAAGTTTTGTTCTAGCTATAATGATAATAATAAGAAGAATGCGCCGATCAACGAACATCTATATCGAACATGAATATTTAGGCCTACAGGAAAGGACATAAAACAGCTTACCTGTTTCAGCGGCTGTCAGAAGCTGTACAAATGCGGCTTTCTTCCACTGCACTTTCACTACTACTGAGTAAACGTCGCCGTGGTCTACTTGCTTTGAGTACAATATTTCTGCTTTTGTGCTGGTTGACTAAAAATATAAAAATAATTTTAATGATGATGATGATAATTACTGCACATGTCTGTTATGGCTGTTGCCTGCGTGTCTGCTGTATCAAGGACCAGACAGACGGTATGCAGTATAAGATTGCTAGCGTAACGGATGACGAAATCCGCGTCAAACGCGTAAGATGTGAATGATGATGTATCTCGATGTTCAGCTTAACTGTGCCGTGTTCCTGTCTGCTTTGCGCTGCGTAATTGTTGTAATCGTTCCACGTTGGATGTTGTGCTCTCCGTGTTGCTTCGTCCTGATCATTGTTGTGAAAGACTGCTCTCTGTAGTGTTCAACTATAAAGAATCGAAACAAAATGCAAAATGATATGCTGCTCTCGAAATTGTTCAGACGCTGGTTATTTGCTGACCCCGGCTGGTCTATATTTAAGGAGTTGTAGTTTTTAAAAAAACTAGTGACTTTTGTAACAGTTTTGTGTCGACGTTCAACAAAGTGTAATTTTGAGATACATTTTGTTGCACAATGCACATAAAGTACTAAGCATTAAAACGAAACCGTCACGGGTTTAACGCTGCTGGTTGGTCCAGGGATAGCCTGTAAACGTCCTGTAACAATTAAGTTCACTTTTGGCAGTTTTGGGCTTAGGCCTAAACCAGAATAACTTTGGAAAAAAATTATACAAAACTCGAACATAGTATGCCTAATTAGTAACATTAACGTATGCCAGGGAGGAGGCACTCAAGAAGGTGTATATGAAGAAAGATATGACGCCTTTGGAATGGGAGAAAGATGCAGAGCTTCGGAAACAGCTGTTGGAAAAGAGGAAACAAGCAGAGGAAGCACAGGATCAGTCGAAGTGGATAATACGAAGGGGCAGGATTGTCCGGCAGAGAATCGTACAGAGTGCCGCACAGTAGCTGATCTCACATGTATGTATGCTAATATTGATAGTATTACCAATAAAATGGATGAACTTAATGCTATAATCACTGAGCAAAACCCAGATATTATTGGCATAACTGAAGTTAAACCCAAGTATACCAACTGCCAGTTATCAGCCCAAGAATTAAACATTGACGGTTACACTGCTTTTGTGAATCTATCTGGTAGAGGCGTAGCTCTGTATGTGAAAAACTGCTTTGGAGCAGTCGATTTAAAGCCCAAGCAGGAGGCTGATGCAGCAGCAAGGTGTACTCTTAAAATAACTAGGACTGAGACTATGGCTATCGGCGTTGTTTACAGGTCACCAAACTCAACAGAGCAGCAAAA
>Ga0056128_1007841_pt1 | contig 13477 bp, 11 predicted proteins | sample WorMetLIZISLAND2_FD_71113 | JGI IMG/M metagenome (GOLD analysis project Ga0056128, IMG submission 71113) | Marine gutless worms symbiont microbial communities from Max Planck institute for Marine Microbiology, Germany - Olavius geniculatus... ... | reverse complement strand
GTCACTGGCGCTGGAATCGAACTGGAAAGCGTCAGAACTTTTCAGTAGGCCTAACTATGTTGCACATTTTCTACAGCGACGGCTTTCCATAACTTTGAGGTTCCCCCGTTTTCCGGTCCCACGTTTTCCACCCCTGTGATTTGGTGCCGGGTTTTCCAGTTCCGCGTTTTCCAGTCTCGCGTTTTCAGCGCCCCCGCCGGGCGGACTCACGTTGGGCTTTGCCCCAAATTTCTAGTTGTAGTATAAAATTTGTCCTAAAATAATTTTGTTTCGAACTGACTTGTCTTTGGTGGTTTTGAGTCTGTCCTCGTCCATACAGAGGTTGAGAGCGAGTGATCCTATCTCTAGGTTCAATTTCATCAGATACTCTGCCTCGTGAAGCATCTCGCGGATACGAGGATCATAGTTGACACGAAAGCGCTTTGACTTGGCATCTCGCACGAGCAGAGAGGCCGTCAAACCGGACAGAGTCGTCGGTACTGTCGACATCCATGCGCGGAAGTAGATCAGCTGCAATCAAACGGTTAAAAACCATCTCAGAGCTACGGAGCGTCACCTGCCATATGGGGTCATACAGTGTGACCTGCTACTAGACACAGGTGAACGCGTCCGGCTTTAATTCGTCGACATCCACGCTCGGAAGTAGATCAGCTGCAATCAAACGATCAGGGTTAATGCTTCAATGATATAGCGGTTTTCATACAGGAAACCTATCTCAGAGCTACGGAACGTCACTTGCCATATGCACAGGTTTTCAGCACGGTCTACGGTGCATTGTGCGAGTGTAACGAAACACAATACACTGTAGTCCGTGCTGAAACGTAGGCCTACTTTGTTCATGACTGTGATATGTAGTCACTAAACATAAGTAATTTCTGTGATTTCTGCGGTTGATCTGTGATGATCTGCGGGGTTCAAACAAATTAGATTGTGTGAAATCTGCAAAAACAGTTCGAATAATTACATATAAAGAAAGTAACGTAAATCAAATAATCACTGAATCGGCAAATTACACGGTGTTTCATAAAAAGGCACCCTTTTTGTTTCCTTTATAACTCATTCAAATGATAATCTATTTACACGAAATTTTTACCAGATGTAGCTGAAAAACCTACTAATTTAAAATATTTGAACAAAATATGGCTGTTAGTTAAATATTCTTTGCACCGCTTGAGCGATGGTTGATTTTTCGGATCGCGACACGCTTGATTTTATTCCCCCATGTTGCTTAGTAATGATACGATAAACACTTTTCATCAGTGAACAAGATAAAGTTCACTATCGAAGCAGGGTAGCAACTGACAGAACCAGTTGAGACAAGCCAGTTTGTACTCACGACACATTATGACGTCAGCATTACATCACAACTAGCAAAGAATATTTAACTAACGGCCACATTTTGTCAAAATATTTTGAATTTGTATTTCTTCAGTTCCATCTGGTAAAAATTTCATGCAAATTGATCACCATTCGGGAGAGTTATAAAAGAAACAAAAAGGGTCCTTTTTATGAAACACCGTGTAGGGCTTACAGCATCTGCCGCAGAACGGTCAGTTAAACTAGGCCCTATAAAGGAAAAAAAAACAATTAGCCCACGGGTACAGAAAACAATTCGTAATTACAATGCAGCGTACCTCATACTCAACTAGGGTTGCAGCAACCTTGTTGTAGTTTCGCACAACTTGTTTTCCAGTTTCCGACTAAAACAGATCAAACAAACATTGGCGAGTGGAGATGACAAGTACTCCTACAGGTGTACATGTATGCGAATTGAATAGCAAACACTTCTGCTATCTTGTTCTGTTCGGTTTAGTTCAGTAACAGCGTTTTTATTCACTCGAGTCTTAGATAATAACAAGAAAGTTATGGTGGCTGCGCTGATTTGTAGAAGCCAGGTCCGGTCGAAAAACTAGCATACAGCGTTCCAACAGACCACCTAGCTAGGCTAGGAGTGTGGGGGCCCCGGAAAGAAAAAGGAAAGGACAAAATGGAAAGGGGAGAAAAAAGGGGAGAAAAAATATAGCAACAAAAACGAAAATAAAAAAAAACGGAAAGTGAAGAGAAAAAAGCGGGAAAAAGGAAAAAGACGGGAAAGTAGAGGGGACATTTAAGCCTAATTTCGCTTCCAGATTTGAAGAGAATAAAAGCACTTATTCAGTGATTCAACTGACCTTGAGAATGTCTGCCATCTTGCTAAAAGCCATCATCGGTGTTTCAATGCGCCTGTACAGCTGTCTGGCCCAACCAATGCGCCCGGCCACCGGCGAAATGTTTCGCAATATCTCCGGATCTTGCTTGTTTTTCTCGTAGATGGCGGCGACCGTCTGAATCTCGGTTTGAAAAGCCTTCAGAATCTGCTTGTACTTGACCGAGAGGTCGATGTTGAGACCAGGCATTGAGTCAAACTTGGCCAGCAGCTCCAGCGACTGTGCGATCTACAGCACATCACTATCAGCTGCATCGTATCCAAGAGATGAGGGGGAGGGCGCCCTTCCACCGAATTTTGAAATATCAAAAAAATTGTGGAAGAAATTTTTGTTCGAAAATTTTTTCTCCGCAAAAAATGAATAACGTGGAGCTAAAATCAGCTCAGTTTTGGTAACGTTGAGGAAAACATTAAAATTCTGAGTATACCCGTAATCTCTGGAACTATTAAAAATAAAAGTAGTTTGTTTTTGGAGCCACGGTGTAAAAGTCATCTGCTCATGAAAAGATTTTAGCTTGCAACAAAACATTTATATTGTATCAGATCCCGTTCAGAAATGGACGTACCATAAGATGGTAAAATGTAGCTATCGTTATCGGTAAAATTAATGCAGCTACATCCAAAACATGCAGTGAACGCCAAAAGGCGTACAGAACTGGGATGATAAAAATACAAAAAGTCGCTAAATGATCTGGACAGACTTTACGAAAACTCATGACTTACGGTTAGATTTCGGCGAAATCGCGACGTCACGAATTGCTGCTTCATCATCTGCAGAAGTTCGCATTGCTCGATAAATTCATCGTAGTCTGCGTCGAACTGAAAAAAAACACGCAAACAGGGCCCAAATTCCATTACGCCGACTTTCGCCAAAACTTCGGTGAAAGTTGCAGACGCGGACCATAAAAGCCACCCAGGTCAACTCAGCCTGGCCATCCCTCCGTGGGTAGGCCCAATGAGTACCAGCAAAAGCTGGACGTAAAAAGGCACAGCGTGTTATGCACTAACACAGTATCCCTGGTCTTGCAGTGTAAACTGGTGTCTGGTTGAAAGCTAAAGAAACGGAGATCAGCGCCGCCCTATTGGCCTTACGACTCTGGAACAACTTAGCGTTTACGATTAGGTTACGATAGTACCTCGTGACGACGAAAGTCGAGCAGGTCGTAGTTCTTCTTCTTCAGTCCGTCGACGATCTCCTTGTACTGCTCGGCTATCTCTTCGATGCCTTCTATACGCAGGTTCTCGACGCCCTGCGATTTGTCGATGATTTCAACCAGTTTTTTGATCTTCTCCAGACGCTTCGTGAACGTGTCGAACTTGCCGAATATGTAATTCTCGCTGTAATATGGAATTACAGATCATCCGATGTGCACAGAACACACATATAAACACAATTCCAATGTCTATATGCTTAGAAAAATCGGCAATTTGCTAGATGCATGCCTTTAGATAAGTTACCATCATCTGAAAAATTATTTTAGATAACACATTAACAGAACAAGAAATCTGAGATAATGCTCATGAGACGCGCGACGCAGGTTGTCTCGATTTATCTGCAGTAATTTCGACCAAACATTCATCTTTAAATGTGAATCGAGGCAAAAAATAGCGTAGTAGGCCCAGTAGGTAGTAAGTCTATAAGCGTAAAGTACAGTGTACTACCTGAACTCGAACTGTCGTTCCTCGGGTGTCTCTTTGAGTCGGTCCTTGGCGATACGGAACTGCTTCTGATACTCGACGTTGAGTTGGATGCATTGCTGCAGCCTATCAACGAGTTCGGCGTGAGGCAGTTCCCATAGACGCTGTACCGTGCCACGAGCAATGAACGCCCTACACGCAGCCATGGGCACAAATTAACTAAAAGCTTGTTAACTTAGGCCTACTCTCCGCGATAGCGACAACAGTAGGCCTACTGTTTTTAGCTTCTTTCTTTGCAAACACGTTAACTCACAAACAGCTGCACTTAGGTCGATGAAATTTTGCACGAACATGATTTTACCTTGACAAATCCGAGCATTCTATGAAATTTCAAGGTCATAGATCAAACGTCAAGGTCACAGATACGGATTTTCAGATACTCCACCATTGCTACGTAGCGCTTTATTGTCAGTTTAGCTAACAATATTGCCAAAGTAGTTGCTAACTGATAGTTCAGTTATTTCAGGTAAAAATTTACTTATAGTTAATTATTATTTTATTTCAGTTAGTATAGCCATGCATCAGTGCTTGCCTGCAGGTCGTGATGAGTTGATTGGTGATCTTGACAAATAGAGACGTGAGTCGCTCGGACGTGTTGTAGTAGGTCGAAATGCTGTAGATGACTCGCACCGAACTGATCAGACGAGGTAGCACATCCATCAGCGTTTTCTGTAAATATAAGAGACTAGATGTTTGATAAATGCTGTATTAGTGTTTGATACATGACCCACTTCTGTCGCCTATCTCTCTCACTACAGTGTCTGAGGTGTTATAACTGCTTGCCCATAATCTCACTTCACTCAAGCGTGACGACCGAAACGTGGCTTCGGTCTGTGTACAAGAAACCATTCCCAGGCAGAACTCACCGTAGATCACGGTCATAAAATAAGTACGTTTCAACACTGTCTACAGCCTCGTTACATTCGCACAATACACTGTAAATCGTGTTGAAACGTATATTAGGCAGTCTCCTTTATTAGTATTTGACCTCTATATGAGGTCCAGCAAGTCAACTCATTTTCGTATCTGGGCAGTCTTATTATGAGTGATGGCAAAAGCGAACACGACATAAAACATAGAATTGAAAAACAAAGACAGTCTTTGGCAACATGAAAAATGTGCTTCTCAGTCACAGAGTCAATTTAGCTACAAGACTACGAGTTCTGCAGTGTTATGTCTAGTCGGTTCTGTTGTATGGGTGTGAAACGTGGACAATTTTGAAAGTGATGAAGGACAGGTTGATGGCCGTGGAAGTCTGGTTCTTGCGGAGAATGCTAAAAATATTGTGGAGAGAAAAGAAAAGTAATGAGGAAACTGTATTTAAAGAGGCAAAGGTGCACCGCACACTAATGAAAAGAATACGTCAATGACAACTAGCTTTCCTGGGGCATGAGTTGAAAAAGCATGGTCTGGAAAACTTGGTTGTGTTAGGAAAGATAGATGAGAGGAAAGCGAGGGGGCGTCAGAGACTAAAGTATGTGGACAGCTTAGGAGAATCAAGGATGGACAAAATCAGCCCAACAGAGCTCATCAGGGCTTCAGAGAACCGATTGCTCTGGCAGCGCATGGTTGCCAACGTCGTCGACGACGGCACGGCAACAGTGGATTCAGGTGGCGGCGAAGGTATCGGCCACTTTTTTTTATTGATTATTGATTTTTTATTGATTAAATGCATCTTGAAACAAATGAAAATTTTGCAGAAAATGCATTATTTCTGCAACCGCTCCAAACCACACCTTTAACCCTTCAGCCCCCTCAATCCATAAATTTTGGATCCGCCACTGAGTACAGATACTATAGCGTAGTCCGGTCGACGATGTCAACAATTTAGCATTTATTATGTCAGTTAACGCTAGAAATTACCGGGTCGCTCCTGCCGAGTGGACTGAAGAACTTGTCCAGAGTGCTGAGATATTTCAGGTTATCTTTGGCCTCGTTCGCAGCGTCAGTGATACGCGAATCCTTTCGTACAAAATTATGTCATCAAACTAGACAGTCAGCGTCAAACAGCAACACACAAATGCTGTATTTTTGCTAGTTGCCTGCTTTAGTAACGTGCTAGCTTGATGTATCTATCAAATAAAATAATGGTCTTAACGGTTTATTCAACAGATCGACAGGCAGTAGTAGATGACTTTCTAATACCCCGTTTACACGATCGAGCAGACATCGAGCAAACGTCGAGCAAACATCGAGCTGGCTCGTCCAGCTAACATGCAGCAGCTCGTCGAGCCAGCTCGTCGAGCCAGCTCGTCGAGCCAGTTTGATGGTGTAAACGGGGTATAAGTTTCTATCAGCGGGATGGGAGATGTGTAGTATAGCTTACGGGCTACAGAGTGAAGGTTTAGTGTGCCTGATTGGGGCAGTGGTATGTCTGCTAGCTGCTTTGCAGGTCCGGCTGTTCAATGACCCGGGCAACGAATGGCTGCATAGTGCGCTGCGGTATCATTAGCTCATGCCAATCAGATGCCACTTCCGAAATTGTAAAGCGCTTCTGGTCGCAAGTCTGACTTATGTAAAAAGCGATATAGCAACCACAGGACATTTACTTTCACGTAATATTCAGTTGTGTCGCGTCAGCGTTGTAGGTGTAAATTAACCACAACGAGTAGACTTGTACTGAAGACAGAGAACTGTTTACCAGTTTGCGCCATCTGTGAATGGACGTCGATTTGGCTGCACTAAGAGTGCCAATCATAGCTCGACATTTCACGCTTTTCACCTTGTCTATAAGTCTACACAAACGGTACACACCAACGATATTTTGGCTGCTACGTTATTCTGTTATTAACAGACTGGCTTAAGATTCTGCCTGTTTAAAAACAGTTTCTCGAAAGTGGAACCATAAGTTTTCACAGTTTATCTTCCGCACAACTCGAATTTTTGGTGATTATTTCAATGACGTCACTCACGTCATAAAGTGGTCTTTAAAAGAACGAAATAACAATTTGCTACTGCGTTTAAAAAGTGTTGACTGCAATTTGCAATGTCTTGCCAACGCATGTTTACACGGTCACGTTTACAGCGAAGTATTTAAGGAGTCAACCTGCCTACCCCTCGACGCTGACAAATTTGCACCCTTTTTGCTTGCTGAAACGTCAAAATTTATGTATCTGTTTGCAAGAAGACCTCAGTTTCTGGGCACTTCCCGTATTTTTCTTTAAATTTCCAATACGCCGTTGTTTGTAAACTACCTGAACAGTTTTTGCCACTGACTTCTTAGGAAGGTCGTTCCTGATTTGTTGTTTGATTCTGCTAGATCTTAAGCACGTAATAGTAGATATGGTTTTTGCTTTTAGCTGTGTGTTTGCTATAGTTAACGGTTGCTTTGTGTGTTAGTGTGTTTTGTATAGTGCATTCTTGCTGCTTTGTACGAAATAAAGTATACAAATGTGTGACAACAGTGATCGTAAGGTGGTAGGTTATTCAAATCGAGAAATATAACATAAACTAAACTAAAATAAAATGATATAGTTTTGCTGTTGAAGTGTGCTTTGTTTTTTTTTCATTTTAGTAAACTAACCCAGTTCAGTTTAGTTTTTATTACATCTCTGTCGTTTTAAACACACCTTAATCCAGCATCCAAACAGTGGATTATTACTACCCATAAAGGCACGTTCAAAGCGACGTAACTGGACGGAACTAAACAGAAACGGTTTAGTTTTTGACGAACTGATTAATGGGCAAGTAGGGCGAGCCCGTTGGTCATTGGTTGACGCGTACGTGAGCGTAGTCACTAGTCAGCGACGCCGTTAAATGGTGCCTACTGTAATGCATCACTGCTTGCTTATTGGTCAGTTCGTCAAAAACGAAACCATGTCAGTTCAGTTCAGTCCAGTTTCGTCGCTCTGTACGCGACTTAATACATGTATAATCATCGCATCAAGCGTGACGTACATGTGGAACTTGTCCATGCGATTCTTCCAGTACTGCAGCTCGACATCAGGACCAATGTTGTCGGCTTCACGGCGTATCTGTTCATGTTCAGTCAACACCTGCTCAATCTGACCATGCCACACGTTGAATAACGACTCCATCTTCTCCAGCAATTCCATGTTCTTACCTGCAACCAATCGGTTAATCAGTTAAAGTAAAAGTACTTGTTAAGATTTAACTGAAATGTTAAATATGAGTTGTATCAAATGTCAAAAAAGTTTTCATAGGTTTATAGCTACAGAGTAAGTTTTCATCTTTTAGCAGTTAACAGAGCAAGATTGCAGCCACCAACTAGCATTAATGTAGCCTATATTGAAAACTAACGAACGGTAAAATCGTTTAAATTATTATTTTTTAAAATGTTTGACGTGTCCTTCACTGTTCGTGACATTTACTAGGCCTATAACTTATATAAAACATCTTTTCAAATAATTTAAACGATATTAGTTTGAACTAATTTCCAACGTACATTAATGCTGGTTCTAGGCTGCAATCTTGCTCAGCAAACTGCATGAGCGTTGTATTTCGACTGTGTAGCCCTACAAGCTGTAAACTGTTTTGCTGAGTGAAAGATGAAAATGTGCTCTGTGGCTATATGTAAACGCACCGTCAATCATGGTCATGAAATAAGTCTGTTTCAGTTTGGTAATACCCCGTTTACACAAGGAGGTTACATGAAGCATACACGAAGTACACATATTCAATATACACCGTCATCAAGCCAGCTCGAAGAATGCACGACGTGTGCTCTAAGTTTGCTTCATGTGTGCTTCATGTACGCTTCTTCGTGTAAACGCGGTATTACGAACTGGCTGCGATGTAGTGTGAGGGCGTGGTCATAGCTTCCAGCTGTGGATCTAACTCGTCGTCCGGATGGAGTGCGAACTGGTTCGCCATGTTGTCCTCCGCCCCTCTCATCGTCTGACACATCTGATCCATCGTCTCCAGAAACCCCGAGATGTCCAGCCGGTTCTGCTCCGTCCCGTCACCCCAGCTCTGACAACAAAAACACCCAACACTCATATTTACACCATAATGTATAATGTTTGTAAGGGGCAGCGCTCGATTATCCCAAGGTTTGGTAGTCCGAAGGTTCGATAGTAGGAAAGTTTTAGAGTTTTTTCATACGCACTTTTATAAAGTTAGATTTAGAATTTGGATTAAGATTAAAGCTACGGTTTAGGGTAAAGGTTGAAGTTACTAAAACTGCATGTTGCAGTATACACCCTCGAACTATGGAACCTTCAAATTATCTAATCTTCAAATTATAGACACACAGTCGTTTTAGGCTGTCCGTACGTATTATCGAGAGGCCATCTAAAACCAAAAAGCGAAACAAAACCAAAATTAAAGAAAAAACAATCCCGAAATTGAGGCCAAATTTCAGCGCGATGCGTTGAGAGGTTTCAAAGAAAAGAGCATTTTACCACTTTTGTAATCGACGGCTTGGCGAATAAACAGCCGTGGACTAAAACTCCTTAATGAAACTTATGGCGCCTGGCGGCCTCATACTGAACCCTCCCCCAAATTTCTATTTCGTTTTACTGTGAATTCTCGTGGCTTGCGATTGCTGTCCTGCGGACAGACCGACAAACAAAGACACGGTGTCTGACAATAAAAGTTGCTTATATCATTTCACAAGGTAGTGTAGCGACAGAATACCTCCTGGGCCCTGATGACCGGTGAAAAGATGCGGTCAAGCATCACATCCAGCGTGTGCAGCAATCCCCCGCTGCAGTCCATAAACATGAAGTTGATTTCGTGAGTGATGTTTTCCGTGGTTATCGCTCTCTCAGCATTCGGACGTAGGAAATACAGACACATCCCGGTCAACGGCTAAACATGCAAAATCAGACACTCCTTCATTCCACACTCTTCCCTAATTATCCCCAGTTTACGCAAAAGCTAAAGATGAAGTTCAGTATTTGCTATAGCGCTTCTTACATGAGACGAACTCTAAAACAGAAGCGTTTTTTACAAACTCGGAAGTGGTAGCTGATTCCCATCAGAGAACAACTGGACCCGCGGTTTGCAGCAAGCAGACATACCATTGCCCCAATCAGCCACACTAGGCTTTCATCCCGTAGCTTGTAAGCTACTATTCATTTCCTAGCCCAAAAAGGGTACGACGCTGAGTTGATCTAAGCAAACATGTCTGGTTTTGCATCATTGTTTGAAAATTACATTGGATATTCTCTTGCCATAAAGCTCTTTATTTCATCTTCAGTTTAAAGTGTGTTCTAAAAGCATTAAACAGAAAAGCAACGACAAAACACTCGAGAATGCACGACAGTCACTGGTATATTGATTTCATTGTTAAGGCGCGTATAGAGCGACGTAGCTGAACTGAACTGACACGGTTTAGTTTTTGACGAGTTGACCAATGGGCAAGCATGGCAAGGCCATTGGTCATTGATTGACGCGTACGTGAGCGTAGTCAAGTAAGCCACCGATGCCGTTAGATAGTGCCTACTGTAATGCATTACTGTTTGCTCATTGTTCAGTTCGTCAAAAAATAAACCATGTCAGTTCAGTTCAGTTACGTCGCTCGGTACGCGCCTTGACGCTTCATCGGAAAATGTGATCAGTTATCTATCCAGCGCTAGTCATGACCGCGTTAGGCTACTGCTTTGTGCTATTTAAACTGATAAAAATAAGTAAGTTTTTATCAGTCAGACGGACCTCCACAGCGCCGGTGGTGATGAAGAGTTTCTTTGGTGAAGGGTTAGCGGCGGCTGCGGCGCCTGACGACTGCTGGGCTGTGCCGTGTTGACCTGGCACTTCAAGCTTCGGCAGCTGGGATTCACGAGTCTGCATACAGCAGCAGCAGCAGCATCGTCGTCTAAGTAGTGGCATCCTGGTAGCAGAACGGGTAAAGGGGACAAATGCGCAAATTGTCTCCCCTTTTCTCCTAATTTTGCGGTTGTTGAAAAATCGTTTGAAGTACTTTTTCTGTGGAAACAATGCGTCCAAATAAACATAATTTGGGGCTAACAACTCCGATTTTGCTAAAACTTAGAGGCAAAATTCACATTTTGAACATCCATGATTTCTGGCAACAGTTTGCATCTTTCTGTCAGAATGCTGTCGGAAGTTTGCAGTGACTGTCAAAAAATGCAATTCTTTGCCAACCTACTTTTTAGCCTACGACGCTGCTCACGACAAAGAGTTTAGCAAAATACTGTATGTTTGCGGCTGCTTCTTGCAATCATAGGCCTAATGCGTGTCTTTCGTCTTGCCCACAAAGTTTTTATTCGTCAAAGAAACAAAACAGTATTAATGCATTAGCAACACATGGGAAATTATATACAAATACGCATCCTGCTGCAGTGATGCACATTTTTAAATTGACTGTTGATACGTAACTAAATATCTTACAAAATATGTAAATAATATAGCAGTCAGTTGAACGTTACATTAGCTAGTCAGTTTGTTTAATTAGACGATGGCATATATTGTGCTAACAATAGGTGGAAATTTTTTTAAACGAAATTATGTTAGAACGATATACTTACTGGAACTTCTTGGTAGTAGAACAGCAGCCTTCGGCTTCCGCCGGCCTTGAGAAATTCGCCGATTAGATCGAACTACATGGGCAAAAATAAATATAATAAATATTTAAGCCGCTAAGTTGTTTATTCGACAAGCAAACTGTATACTGTAATACTATTTTTGTCATATAGTTAGTTCAAACAAGAAATTTGAGCTAATGCTCACGGGATGCGCAAAAGCCTATAGCAGTTCCGGTTCAGTAGTTAAGCTAAAAATTGGGGTGCTCACGCTAAGTTAATATACAAACACCAAATTCTCTATCTGGATCGCATAAAGATAGTTCCATGGCGCCACCTTGTGAATGATACAGACGTGTGTCGCAGCCCAAAATCACCAAAAAATCCATAAAAACCCCCTATTTGGCGTTCAAGGTCATTCAAGGTCATTGAATTTGGCGCCAATCGAGAACTAGTGCACGACTTCCTATTAGGGATAATTAGTAACCTAGGCCCTATCTCGCACCGTTACTGAGGTACAGCGACTTATTGGCCAAAAATCGCAAATTTTCCCTACCCCCTTTCATTTAGCGCCCTCATTCGAGGTGACCCCCTTCGAATTTATGGAAAAGCTGTACGGTTTCCGAAACTAGAGTCTTCCAAGCAGCCGACGGTGAAGATGTGCTGATCTTAGCTTGCACCGCTTTTGGCTAATCCACCCATGTGACAGACAGATAGACGGACAGACGGACGAACAGACGGACGGACAGAAATGCGATGGCTAAGACGCGCTAAAAGCAGTAGCTGCTTTTGGGCGTAAAAACTACCATAGTTACTTAATCAATATTAATAAGTTAAAGTGTAAAAAAATGACATTATTATGAAATGCACAGCTTACATTACGGTTAATTAATTAACTGACGAGTCGACATTTTACTCAACTGCATGTGGCTAGATCGGAAAGAGTAAAACCTAAAAACCAGACATGACATTTTTCAAAATAAAGATCCGAGTGTACGTAGAAATTGCCAAGTGAGCACCATCCATGAAACTATGGCATAAACTCTAATTGTTTAGTGACACAATTAGAGTTATTATTAATGTGGTTAACGATTTTTTAATTGGTTAATATTTGATACATTCATGAATGTATGCAAGTTTGGAGCATGGAAAACAACGTAGATCTACATCGTGTCTCGAAAAATGTGTCAGTATTATTTATTGGATAACTCCGTGAAACATCGGCCGATTGTAGGGGCCTGATATTTTGTTCTCATGTAACATCATAAAGAAACTTAACGTAAACGACTGTAGTTTTGCGCTCCTCATTTCAATCCAGTATTTTTTAAGACTCGGTTTATATTCGCTTACGCGGTCGTCGCCGAGTAACTGTTCTTCTACTGACTGCACGTCAAAGTCAAGTGCCGTCGCCAACTGCCAACAACAACGTCACCGCTGTATATTTTAACAAATAAATGAATAATAAATAACATGTTTCTCAATCAGCATCATCATCTTATTTATCTTATTAGTCCGCCCGTAAGCGATAGCTTGCGGAAGCGGACTTAAGTTTTGCTGTGGTTTATTTCTTTCCCCCCTCGCGTAATCTCCGAGCTCCGTGGGCTGATCGCCGCGAAATTTTGCACGATGCTCCTAAGTATGTTCAATTTTATAATCCCGGGCCGAAATTTTGGGGGAGCCTTCCCGAAAAATTTTTAGCGGCCAAAAACGTGCAAAATTTGGCCCGATTTCGGTCGACTTCGAAGTTCGGCGGCCAATTTCTTCGGAACGGATGAAGATATTCAAAATCGGTGAGTTCGACATCGATTCCTCCCGCGTTAGGCGAAACAAGTCCGGTGAAGTTTGGTCCAGTAACCTTGGAGATCTCGATGTTGAATTAAGCCCACCGAAAGTGCATTTTTTGGAAGATCATATTTTGGCCCCTAAGGGGTGCTGCGCCCCCAAATTTTTACACGCGCTAGAGAATGACCAAGTCTTACTAGCGCACCCCCAACGGGGACGGGGGCTCCCGTTGGAAGTAATCTGGATTAGTTAATTATAGCAATGTTAGAAAATGTAGAAATGTTTTTTGTTGCTAGATAATAACGATTTTTCGTATACTTAACGTATGATTTTTGCGGGGGTGCAT
>Ga0056128_1007839_pt1 | contig 13478 bp, 7 predicted proteins | sample WorMetLIZISLAND2_FD_71113 | JGI IMG/M metagenome (GOLD analysis project Ga0056128, IMG submission 71113) | Marine gutless worms symbiont microbial communities from Max Planck institute for Marine Microbiology, Germany - Olavius geniculatus... ... | reverse complement strand
GATGGGCCATAGAATGCTGCCAATTGCATTTTCCCCCGACCGACCCCCGTTGCCATGGCAACGGGGGTCGGTCGGGGGAAAATGCAATTGGCAGCATTCTATGGCCCATCCCCGAAAACCCCCTATAGGTGCAAAAATCTTGCAAAAATCTCTTACGCAAGCCGAGTTATAGCCCATTTTGTCCCAAATTTCATTGCCATGGCAACCAGGGAGGGTCCGGAGTAAAATTAAATGACACCGTTAGATTCGCCATCCCCGAAAACCATACCTAGAACCAAAAATTACGACTATCTTATACACAGCCATAGTTATGACCGTTTAAAGAATTGCTTAATTTTCCCCATAGGCGCCATTGTAATTTTTTTCGATTTTTGCGAATAAATACGTTAAATATTAATTTCATATTTTTCAACCCCCAAAAGGCACATCCTTGCGCGAGACAGCGTCGTTTGAGCCATCGCACGCAAAAAACCGCCAAAGGGTCTGACCTGTAGGTGAGTTGACTAAAAAAAGGTATTATGGATAGCTATAAAAATTTTTGCGTATATTTCACCCATTTGCCGGGAAGCCCCCCTTTTTAGGGATTTACATGAAATTTTGCATGAGGGGTCATCTCGCTGACGTAATCAACCGTGCGAAATTTTATCTCAATGAGATCAGGGGTTTTGATTCTGTGGGGGGTCGAATTTTTGGCTTTCCCATAAGAAAGAGAAGTTGTCGTTAACACAGGGCTTGAACTACCGTTCAGCCTGTGATGACATTTTTGTTGCTATGGCACAGCAGAAGTCAAGCCACAATGATGTGCTGAATCGGTTAGCTGACATGGGCAATGAACTAGATCGTCGGAAGATGCTGGAGCGACTGTTTGCTTTCATGGAGGAAAGAGCAACGCCGATAGTTGCTGTGCCAACCATTAGCAAGATTGCTGTCGATCTATTCCGCCTCTATCACATTGTGAAGGATTATGGAGGGATGGTTGAGGTAACAGTTTCATCAGTTCTCTATGCATCTGTCCTCATCATCGTCATAATACAGTTTATGTAGCACCCTGTTACATGTGCCATTATAGAGTAATAAACAGATCAGTTTGTGAAAATATGCGATATACGCTTCTGGGCAATATCTTCATACATAATGATGTCCTTGCTACAAGAATGAGTAAACAGAAATTACATGTCTGAGAAATTTCAAATAATTTCGGTATAGTTTGCAAATGCAGGGTGGCATGCCCAGTTCATGGTTTTAATGTACTGATGTGAGGTGAACTAAACTTTGCCATAGGAATGATAACAACTGACTCACATCAACTATAGGCACAGCTGAATTATACTTAGTGCATAGGCTGTGCAAGCATTAGCGTAAAGAGGAAATGATATTTAGATTACAGCATTGGCGTAACACTGTAGGATTGCCTTACATTGCCTCAGATGAAAATTGTCATTTAAAAAGCAAATCCTTAGATGTGTGGCCATGTTATCAGTCATTATAGGGCAAGAAATTTGAGCTCATGCTCACAAGATGCACAAAACCTTATAGCAGTTTTTCTTTGCAAATTGTCTTGGTCTATCTCCAGCCATTTTGTCGCGATTCACTCCTGAAGTTTGCACTTCAGCCGACGATCACAAAAATCAGTAAATCCTTTTATTTTGAGAGTTCGGGGTCTTTCAAAGTCATCGATGTTGATACGACTAAAAAGCTCATCACCAGTGCTTGTTGTGATATGCAGCATGCACAAGCCTATCTGCAACCGTTTTCCCTAAAGACACTAAAGCCATCAGCGGTAAAGTAACGACTTTTACAGGGGTACTGCTTTTCGATGCTCTCATGTGCAGGTTTCCTTGAACCTAGAAAATCGAGACCTGGACCGTCAAAATCTATGTTTAATGCTGAAAATTTTTTACGCAGGTTGTCGTAATGTATCTCTGCTTTTTCGGCTCAATTCACTCTTGAAATGTGTCTCACAACCAAAAATTACCCTAAAATCCATAAAACCCTCTATTTTAGTGTTCAAGGTCATCCAAGGTCATTGCTCTCGGTGCCAATCAGAAGCCCGTGTACGACTTTCTACTAGTGATTAATAGAAACCTAGGCCATTGGCTCCAAATGTCAAATTTTACCCACCCCCCTTTCATTCAGTGCTCTCACTTATCAATGAATTTATCAAAAAGTTTTACTAATGCTGACACTAGTCTTCCAGGAAGCCGATGTGATTCTAGCTTGCACCATTTTTGACTGATCCACTCGTGTGACAGACAGACAGAGAGACTTGCGATGGCTAAGACGCGCTACAGCAGTACCTGCTTTCACACGTAAAAATAAAGTTTCACTGAAAAAAAGGTGTATTTTCGTAAATAAATGTGTATATTTTACTGTGTTTTTACATTTTCTTCCTATAGCAGGAAGACCATTTTGGTGATGTCTTGGTCTGTTAAGTGAACTAGAACGTGTTGATGTGCGGCGTGTAGGTGACAAAGAACAAGAAATGGCGGGATGTAAGTAGCACGCTAGGCCTTGGCCCATCCAGCAGTGCTGGCTTTACGCTGAAGAAGAACTACGGCAAGCACTTGTTTCCATTTGAGTGTCGATATGATCGTGGCAACATTGATCCTGCACCGTTGTTAGTGTTCCTTGAACAGCCGTCAAAGAAAGAAAGCAAAAAAGCTGCGGCGGAGCGGGCAGCAGCTGCAGCAGGTGATGGACTTGACTGTCGTGTATAACTCATTTTCATATAACTCGATTGCGTTTTTTCTTATGGTCAGTATTCTCGCAGTTGCGGTTGCTAATTTTTTGTGCACAGGATATGTTGCAAAGTGGACCCTTAAAGTTTTTCGCTGTTTTCTCAGCAACAGTTTCGAATTTTAATTCGAAATTTTACAGATTTATATAGTAAAACTTTCTACATTTAACATTTAACTGCCAAGTAAAATTTGATTCTGTTAAAAAACGATGAAGTTACAGACTTTTTAACATGACCGCCTACCGATTTTTCAGCATTTAAAAATGTTCTGGCTACAACACCAATTTAATAACGTTGTTGAAACAACACAGTTAAATAATGATCAGATGCCAGAATTCCATTGTCGTTGCATATGTTCGAAGTGTTCACCATTAGCTCCAAGCAACAACACCAGCCTTTAGTTGCCTTATTTGAGAAATCTTTTACAGCCTTGTCAATCGGTCCCTGTGGCAGGTTGCCCAGATAACCTAAAGCACTTCCTCGAGTTTGGCGCTTTCTATCAGCTTTGCTTTAAGCTTGCAGTAAGCTTCCATCATTGCACCCCTTCCGTGATAGTCCATTGGGTTTATATTCGACGAATTTGGAGGTCATTGGTCTTTTGTGATGACATCTGGACAGCTGGCCCGCAGCCAGTTCTGTGCACTGCGCGGCGTTGCGCGCTGTGTGTGCTGACAAGTGGGTGGATGGCAGTTTTGGGAATAATCAGCCTAGATCATTGCATTGGTGGGTGGTCATGTTGAACACTTGAACATGATCATTCTGCATGACTGCCCTTTGCTGCAATGGTAGTGGTTGTTTGTTTTCAAAACTGTCCAATTGCTCGATCTAAGTAAAGCATGAATGTTCCACTTTTTTATGCACTACCGGGTAGATGTAGAATCAAAGTCTAGATCATGTTCATTCAGTGGCAGTACCGTTGCAGACTCCAGCAGTCCCAAAAATGTAAAACCAGTCGGTTCATTTACGAAAACACCGCTATACAGCAAGTGCGTCAGAAGCACAGACAAACACCAGATTTTCTTGCATTTAGTCTAATCTGTAACTGATTGGGGTTAATTTCTGATAAAACAGAAAGCCAGTGGCTCTTTTTTGTTTATGGAAAAAGTTACCGATTTTCTGATAAGGTGTAACATATACTGACTGCTGTTGTTTTGTTGCGGTGTGTGCAGCGGCCAGTGGGCATGAGGGATATCGCGGTCAGTTCCCAAACACTCCGGGTTACCAACACGGCAGTGGCCCAGGTCCATCTGCAGACCCAATGATGATGCAGTCTCCATACGGTGGAGGCATGGGACCTAACGGCACTCCAATGATGCGTCATGGTATGCCACCGCCGACCTCTGGCGACGGATCAGTCAACATCCAGAATCCATTTTCCGAGGGTCAGGGGACAGGTGGCTATCCACGGCCCGGCTACGGCGTCCCTCCTGGTGCTTATGAAAGCCGGTCAGGACAGTATGGTAGACCACCACCGGAAGGATTTGATGGTCCATATGCTGGACAGGATGCTGGTCCATATCCTGGCCGGCCACACCCTGATGTTCCTGGCTCCAGGTTAGTTGTCTTCAGTGTATCGTGTGATGAATGAATATATTTTATTTTGAACTTTTGGTTACAATTTGCTGAGAATCTGTAGCATGTGACAGCATCTTGAAGAAAGATATCTTGTAGGTGAAAATGTTGGTCAAGTGGTGGAGTGTTAGATGTATGACTTTCAGGTTGCTGATTGAATCTCGCTCAGATGATTTCAAAGCAAACTTGAGCGATTTACTAACCTACTGTGTGCTCAGGCCCTCTCACTCTTCTATGACTGCTAACAGGAGTTACGTTTAGTGACTTACGGGTAGTGGCCATGGGTATAGTGTAGCTCATGCCAGTAAGTTGCCACTTCTGAGATTTTATCCAGCCTTTAAAAGACATTGCTCTAAATATTCTGTATATTTGCTTTTTGGGACTGAGCTCGACTTTGGGAATTTAGAAACATTAGTCTGTTGTACAGAAATTTCAACTGCTAGTAGTGGTACTGGTAGTCATAGTGGTAGCAGCAGACAGAGCAGAAAGTTTACGCGCGCATCTGTTGTAGATATGAGCCTGGTGTGCCTGGAAGTTACAGCTATCCACCTGCTTCGTCACGCCTGGATAAGTTTCCTCCTGGGCCTTACGGTCCTGGACAAGGTCCACCGAAACCAGGCATGCGACCCTACTTCAGCGACCACTCTGAAGGTTACGGCACTCCGTATAGTGGTATATAGTAGTTTTTTTCTTTTTTGAGATTTACATTTACCTGGTCAGAATTGGCATTCTTAAGTGTAGATTGACATGTTTTTAGTATTAATTTGCTTTGGTGTTGGCAGAAAAAATGTCGATGATTAATCTGCAATTTAGGCTTAGTTTGAAGTGGATTCTGAGCAAAACAAATGAAGTGAAATTTGGACCTTATTTAACAGTAGTCTTGTCGGCTTTTACTGTATCGAGATGTACTTGCCTTACTTTGGAACATGCATTGAATATTTTGATGCAGTGCACAGTGTTCTTTCTGTTTTTAAGCTTCTGCGTTTATTTTTCATAACCATTTGCACAGCGGCTAAATGTATGTGTTGTGGACTTCACATTTTGTATGTGATTGTTGTCGATGTGGCCAGGCCTGCATCAAAGAGGTCATTCATGGGCTCCGCCTGGTTCCTGTCCTCCCAACTACCCACCACACTACAGTAGCCAGGTCATGAGTGACCAGTATCGGTTAGGTACTGGCATGCCAGCGTACGGTTCGTCGATGGGCCCATGTATATCACCGCATTCAAGACCTGACCACTGCGGAATACCAGTACGGGTCTGAGCATCTTGTTTAGTCAGTGCATGCTGATACTTAATTCTGTTATCAGTATGGATGGTTTTTCTTATTCCTACATCTTGCTTGTCTGTTGGTCACAATGTCTTTGCTATTATAACGATAGATGTTATATTTGAACTTCATTTTTATTTCATATACAGCATACAGACACATGCTGTGGGTCTGATCTGTTCTGATATGCATTGCTGTGATGCATTAAAGTCCAAGTCGCGTCAGTTTACGTAACTGTTATGAAGCGCTAATTGGCTTAATCAAATGTTAATTTGTCAATATTTATTTATCTTTCTGTTGCCAGTGTTATCTTCATACTGTAAAAATAAAGTTTAACGTGGATAAATGTAACGAAACTGATATCTTAAACAACTATTAGCATTAAAGTAGTGTTCAACAGAATTTGAATGCTGGCAGTGTCGATGGAGCACAGTACCAGGTGAAAAGACTGCTTGCATTTCGAGAAGTCATTGTCATACACGAAGTAGGCCGATTGTATGCCCTTTCCGTTGCACCAATAGCTGACAGATTCCAACTTTCGCTTCCAGAAAGCAAGCGAGTTCCCCTCTGAACGCATGCTGCATCAACGCTACAGCCAGCTCGTGGCATGAAACTTCCTCGCACGCTGAAATACACGCTATAAACAAAACGTTGTTCGTGACGTCATTATTCTTTCGCACAACATTATTTTTATTGAAATTAATGTAAAGTGATGTTTTTATTTCAACTTATCGGCTTATTATTAATTATCATTACATTCTGCACATATTTAGCTAATATCGTTTTTTGTGTGACTTGGACTTAAGTACAAAATCATATCTGACCATGTTATGTAGCTGTGCAGATTACAGAAGGGTTTAGTCTGTTTTTGTCTCTGGTTGACAAAATGATTATTTTTTTATAAGAGTTAGTACCGAATTGCTTTGGTCAGTTTGAGTAGATGAGACAGAGAGTTCATACAGGAAATAACAACAGTAAACCTAATATGTGTTTGTGATAGTTTACAATACTGTTGTAACAAAGTACACATTGTCAGTCATACAGAAGTTATGCAGCAGAGCTGGTCATGAAGTCACTTTCGTTGTTGGGGTTGGTGGACTTGTGGTTTGTGAAGATTGTTGGATTATGCTGTTTCATTGCAGCATCGAATTCCTTCGCTGTATGCACCGAGGAGAGAGCTTATCTTCCCGCCAGACAGTGTTGAAGCTACTCGCCCCAACCTCACCAAGCTAAAGAGACTGACACATAAGCATACTGGTAAGGCTGCATTCTGCCGCTGCAGACTAAAGTTTTTACTGAGCAGAGGATGCTAAAATCTGTAGACCTACATAGATCTGTCTGTTTGTGAACTGTGAACGTATGGTTGAGCAAATCTCACTGGTATCAAGCAGATTGATATTAACATTTTAGTTATTGTTTTTGATTATGTCAGATGAAATTCATGCACTAATTTTTTTCTGGCCAAGTTGGAATAAATATGCCACTTAGGTGCTAATAACTGAACATCTGTAATTAACTTGAGAGTATTAAAAATATGAACAACTTTTGAATGTCTTTCGTTTTATCAGCATTTGTTTATCAGTGTTATGTGAAAACGTGGAAGTTGTGCAACAAAGGCCAGATTCTGTGGCTCCGTACAGAATTCCGTGGGCCACAGAAACATTTGGCCTTAGTGCTTATGGCACCCTCAACACAAACCCATTTTATGCCCAAGTGCTAGAGTTTTTCTCAGTTTGTATTGTTCTTGTTGTATGTGTTCGAATTTGATGATGGTTTTATTCATGTTGATTATATAAAGCTGTTTGTCTGAAAAGTATTTTGTTATTCTGCTTAACTTTACGGTGCATTTTCTCTAAACGGCATCACATACACAGAGATGCAGTTTGACTGCATTAGAATGTGGTATGTCATTGTTGCTGTGTGTTATAGGGCCGGTGGACGCATGGCGTCTAATGATGGCGCTGAAGTCGGGTCTGGTCGGTGAGAGTTCGTGGGCACTAGATGTTTTGTCAATACTGCTACGTGACGAGTCGGCTGTTCTCTGGTTCAGCCTGCAGACGCTGCCGGGACTCGTCGATGTCTTGCTGGAACATTTCCGACGCTGCCTTATCGAGATATTCCCCGGCGACTTTGACGAGCTTGAGATCACCCTAGAGTCCGGTGCATTGGACGACAAAACTGCTCACACTTCCTGCATCGAAGATAAGTCTGTTCCGCCAAAGATTCACCTTTTGGACACAGAGTCCAGTGTGAAGACCGAGCTTCTAGACAATCAGGCTGCTAAAACGTTGTTTGAAAGGTCGGCTCTAGTCGACGACAAGTCGTGGGACGTGTACGGGGAGATTGACAGTTCGCTGCTTGACTGGCAGATGGGCCGTGGTGACACGTCAACACATGTGCAGTCCCACTTCCACGAGAACGCATCCGTTTCTTTCTCACAGCGACGGTACTTCGGTCGTCACTCAGAACATGCCGTCCTGTCGACTGTTGCACAGCAGAAGCCATTGGATCATTTTGAAGCACAGCCGAACGTTATTCCAACAAAGTGCGACGTTGTTAGTTGTGCCGACGACAAACTGCCGGTGTTATGTGCTGCGGTACAAGATGTGAAAACAGAACCAGTGGATGACACCAGTCCAGTGGATTCCAGCGATGACAAGACAGACACGGACCTTGAAGAAAGTAATACAAAATCTGAACCACCAGACATTGTTCGTGATGTACTCGCACAGTGCTCGAAGGTTGAACCAAAAATGGAAAGTGCACGCTGTGGTAAGTTGTCGGAAGATAGAGTGATGCCGGCAGCCTGCGATGATCGCGGCTTGGAATCATTGAAGCGCAAGTGGACAGAACAATTAGAAGAAGACTCGGAGGCTTATGAGCGCGATCTTCAGTCACTGTTTGTAGTGTCAGAAGCGTGCACGGAGATATCACGTCGCTGTCTGGCAGTTTCCAATGTGCTTCGTGGTCTTTCGTTTGTTCCATACAATGACTGTGAGCTAGCCAGGCATCCCGGTCTGCTAGCTGCTCTTGGTCGCCTCTTGCTGCTTGGCCATCGGCATCCAAGAGAAGCACGGAGGCGATTGCTTCGTGGTTCTGATGATGAAGAGGTGCCGCTGCCTGATGATGAAACATCAGTCAAGTCAGCGGTGTTTGATGGTTGGCGATGGGACACGGTCGGCGTACTGCGCGAGGATACGCTTGTTATGTTTGCCAATATTGCTGGTCAGCTCGACCTAGCTGCGTTCCCCGAGGAGATCTGCATACCAGTATTGGACGGCTTGCTGCACTGGGCTTCCTGCAGTGCAGCCTGTGCTCTCGACCCAATGCCGTCAACGCCAAACGCCTCTGGTCCTTCACCACGCCGACTGGCACTCGAAGCGCTGTGTAAACTTTGCGTCACCGATGCCAACGTTGATCTACTACTTGCAACGCCGCCATTCAAACGTATTGTCTGCTTGCTGGACGACTTAGTCAATATACTGTCGGATACTACGATGTCGGACCAGGTTGCACGCGAGTTCGCTGTCGTCTTAGCTTCAAGTCTGGCGGCAGCGGATGCAAGTGCGGCACGAGCCATCGCACTGCGACGATCATCCATCAGCGCGTTCCTTGGGTTCATAGAAGTAGCTGACCGGCAGGCGCAGCAGCTGGTACAGGCACAGGGGGTGGCAATGCTTCGAGATAACCCGGAGATGATGGGTACAAGTGTTGATATGCTGCGACGAGCTGCTAATGTCGTGCGGGCGGTTGCTGAGACCGCTGACTGTCGATCGTCACTGTTTGCCGACCACCAGCAGAGATTGCTTCAACTCTCGATGTCACCAACGCTGGATTCAGCTGTTGCCACAACCATCTCCGATGTACTGTTTCTGTGTTCACAGACGTGATGATCTCTGCCTGGTTTGATGCCGTCCCTGCTTGCGTCAACAGCTTCATCGAACAAAGGACCAATATCTGCGTTCAGCATACATCAGGCCAGCACTATCGAGGCCTGGCAGAGTTCTGCTGTGTGCGGTGTGAACACAGTACTGTTGTAATCATTTTAGTCTGTACAGGTCTTCTCCATGTAAATGCTTGACGTGCTGTCTCAAGGCTTCAGCACCGATCGAGCATCTTGTAATTATTTGACTGTCAGTTGAATTAGTTAATGACGATTGCATTTGGAACTGGCATGGCATGTGTACTGTACATGGAACAGTTGGCCACTGGCCCATGATGCATACTCCTATGTTCATAGATAGTGTGAAGTATGGATCATTATAGTGTCGTACGTTGGCGTGTCTGTCGTGCTGTGCGTTTGCTGCGTCGTTTGCATGATTGCATGTCTTAAGTCAGCGTGACTTGGTTTTACTGTTCGTCAGATTCTGACAATGTTTTAGTCTTGCTGTCACGTCACGTGCACGGACAGGGTCACCATCAGTTCAACATTTAGCTTAATCTTTGGGCTGCATAAGGATGTTAATGGATTACCCAGTTTATAATCCAATTTTTCACAGATTATTATTTACACTGAGTCTACTGCAGTAACCGCAATTGATCCTGTCTTAAGTGGAACAGAATACTATCTATTGGATAAACTGCACCACAGAGCTATTTTGGTGATTAACCTTCTTAATATATTGTTCATAATCGTATTTATTTACATATTTTGCCGTGTTTTGTTAGCTAAATGCAGCTGTCCCTATTAAGCAGAACCAGTCTATGGTAGGCCTACTCTGTATTTTGCATGATATTGTGAATACACCAGCCATTAGTAGTCAGCATTGGGTGTCTCGTAATGTCAGTTGTCTGTTTTGCATCACTGCTTTAGAGCTGCTGTGATTTATTCTAGGTCCTCCTGGTAAACATTTTCCGCCTGAATTGTGTGGAGATCATTCATAGTTATGTTGTTCTTATTGAGGCTATAGTTCCTGCTTGAGTACTGGTTGGAGGTCTAGATGTAGTTGATCAAATGGCGCGGTGCATATTAGCGCTACTGACAAATTGCGGGTTTTCTGGCGGAGTTTAGGTCTGTACCTTTTATATGCAATCAGTGCTGTCAGTCACTCGTTTGGCTGTACTTCAGATTTATTTTTTGCACTTTCTCTCTCTCCCTCTCTTGTGCAGACAGAAGTTTACTTGTGCACTTGCTTGTCATGTTTGACATTCCTGTTGGCTGTAGACTAATGTTGACTGACTGACGTATACCGGGTGCACATAGAATACATGTAGTAATATATGAGACTGCAGCTCGTGATCTCCAACTTGTGCATCACATACTGTCCAACGGCGCCGATTGTATTGTGTGACATAGCATTATTTACTCTTGTTACTATTAGTAATATTATTATTATTATTACTATTAACATTTCGGATTTAGTATTGCCATTGTGAGGATCAACTTGAAACGCTTTCAGCATTTAGCTGCAGACTGGAAGACTGTGTGAGACACAAGTTCTGAGACAACATGTATATACTGTAGCGTCCGACGCCGTCGTGTAGATTACCGCCGTCTTTACCATACATCGTGTATGCTCTCTTATTTACACAGCACGCGCTATTTTTAGTTTGATATAAAATCAGAATAAATCGTGACTTAAAACATTCGTTCATCTTCGTTGTGGTGTGTATGATGAAGTTTATTCGCCATGACAGGCAGTAAAAACAAACAAAAAAGCCATGTAAGACAACGTAACAATAGACAAATCAGTGAGTCCAGATACGACAGTAAAAACAAAAAAAACTAACTACTAGGCCTACTTAAAAACTAATTACTCTTACTGCACAGCTAAAATGTTCAAATATTTTGTGACTGATGTCCTGTTCAGTACAAATGTCGATCATAACGTCGAAGTCATGACACATTGATACAAATTCTACAGTTGTCAACAACAACTTGGCATCTACAGTGTAAATTGTTATTGATTCTGCTTTAGTATATTTATGGAATTAAGTGTTAAGTAGATTGAACTTCGTCTAATGGAGTTAGGGCTATTTAAATCTCTTCAGCCAATTTGTCATTGCAGGTTAACTAGCGTTTTAATTAAGGGGGCGTCATTAGGCATACCGTTTGATGTATTAGAACACTGCATTTAGGTTTACATGTAGATCATATCAGTCTGCGAGCGTCAGATGTAGCCTACTGTATTTTATTTCTGCAGGCGTTTAAGTCGATAGATTCATCGTTTGTGGTAAAAACCAAGCGAATATTTAAAGCATAGTTATTTTGTAATCATGATTTAAAGTAGGCCTATGCTGCGGTATGTTGCCTAACGGAAATTGCAATTGAATAAGCAAATAGCCAACTTACAAGCGTCGTTGCGTAATTCACCGGATAAAGTTATGTAAAGGTCAGTGATAGTCAAGGACGTAGCTTGCGTAAACCGCCAAAAGCTGTGAAATGGCCATAATATGCATTAGACCTATGAGTGTTAGTATGTAGGGTCAAACTGAAAAAAATAAGCGTCATGATGAATAAGCCTAGGACGACAATTTTCAACCGTCAATTTTTTAAAACATTTTTTGATCATCGGAATGAGTTTCTGCTGAGGGAATGAAGAAATTAACGGATGCTATATAACACGTCGTAGGCCTATGCGGAAAAAATTAAATGACAAGTTGTCAATGTCAAATAAAAAGACTGGTTACTAATACACGCTGGGGAACAGTGGGGGTACTAACTTCTAACGTACTGGTAGCCTACGTTACTTGTTCCAATAGAAGCCTGTACGGTAGACCTATCTGCTAAAACAAATCACAACTCTCAGTCTCATCGTCATCGTTAAGGACGTCTGAAGACCAATCTCGACTCCCGAATTGACCGAGAACGAAATTTGCCGTACGTGCCTAACTTCAGCTGCATGAACATCGATCGATAAGCTGAAGAAAGTCTGCGGCAGACTATTAGATCGTAATAAATTAGAATGACTATCGAAGCCGCAAAATGTTCGGAGCCGATTTGCTCGATCAAGCAAAAAAATATTGTATACGATGATTTTCATCGACCTTGGATGACCTTAAAGGTCAGTACTGCAGCAGGAACTGTATAGGCGGTAGCGCGTTTTCCTTAGCGACAGTCGGGATTTCTTGTTACGTTTTGAGATATGAGCTTTATTTTGCGGTTCGAGCCGGCTATAGCGAGCCGAAAAACTTTCGAGCCGCTTGACTTCCAGATCCACTCTTATTTTTCGTTAGTTTTTAGTCGACTGTACTTAAGTAACGGTCGAGCTATTGCCATGCTTGTCCGTCCGTTCGTCTGTCTGTCCGTCCGTCCGTAACGGATGTAACTGGCAAACGGGTAGGTCGTAGAAGAAAACTTTTTACATGAATAATTAACCATGCGTGCGAAACTCGGGCAAGCAAAATTTCAGCCATCTAATGCAAGGGAAACATTTTCAAATTAGGGGTTGAATGGACGGGGGTAGGAAAAATGTGTTTTTTAACGGAAAACTGGCCATATCTCGGCAATGGTGAGAGATAGGGCCAAGGTTACTATTAATCACTTATAAGAAGTGCCATACGCCCTGTCACATGAGATGAAAATCATTGACCTTGGATGACCTTGAAGGTCACTGACAACCAGTACGGTCGGTTACCACAGAGACAGCTGGGCTTTTTGTACAGAGCGCCGCTAGCGACACTGTCCAGGCGTTATATCTGGGCGAGAAATCGACATTCAAGTCGGCTAAGGTACAGACAACAGTCACGTCTCGGGTGAGCGACTTGCCTTTCCCCGACTCGTCGCCTCAGTCCAATTCCATGGCAACCTTGCTGACAGGAAGGTTCACAGAGAGACAAAGGCATCGAGCTACTAGGTCTTTTATCGTTTCCGCCCGGAGACCTTTTGAAGAGGAAATCGCGTATGGGCAGTGGCGTAGCCAGAAATTTTAATTGGGGGGGGCTCGTCTCCCTTCCCCT